>Ga0209550_10006575_pt1 | contig 10828 bp, 15 predicted proteins | sample LauGreSuBDMM15SN_2_FD_187567 | JGI IMG/M metagenome (GOLD analysis project Ga0209550, IMG submission 187567) | Freshwater lake microbial communities from Lake Michigan, USA - Su13.BD.MM15.SN (SPAdes) (version 5) | ecosystem: Environmental > Aquatic > Freshwater > Lake | place: Lake Michigan... | reverse complement strand
TAGTTCAACGGGAATGAAATCATAAAGAAAAGTACCGATTGATTCAGCTCGAGTGTAGGATCGATTAGAGACAACGGTAGGAGCGATTACATTGATTACTGCTCCATCGGTGGTGGTAAAGTGTATCGGAGCCCCTGGTCTAGAGATATAGGAGTTAGGCTTTACGAGGTAGATTACTAAGAGAGCAATAAGTGAAAGTTTAAGGAAAACAAGTAAACTTTTGCGCATACTCTATATTGTGGGAAAAAGAAGGTATAAATCACGGTAGTGAGCGTTGTTTTGATGCTAAATATAACGGTTAGGTAACAAAGACAGGAAAATATTGATATGGTGCTGCTAAAAAGTTGAGCAGAGCGGGGGAAATACTTTACATCTACTCCAACTTAGCACCTATATGGTAATGGAAGAAAGAGAGAGTATAGATGCTGTGCTAAATGATTTAGAGAGAAGAAATGAACTCTCAACCTATATTAATTCCGGGTTAAGTGTAGACTCAATTGTTAGGTTACTGAAGTATCAAGGAGAGATTACCCTTTTGCTATTTTCTGCACTTTCGCTAAAAGAGAGTAAAAGCGTAGAGGAGGATCTGATAGCTCCTGTGGTTGAACTATATAATCGCTTACAAAAAATTGGCATTGAGGAAGAAAAATTTGGCTGGGTTACCGAGAAAAGTAAGGCGGAGAAAGATTTGACCCCAGAGATGAAGATTGAGATAATAATCGATAAGCTAAAAAACAGTTATGTGACCAACCCATATTTGGTGGATAAAGTTAATCCGATAAGCGGAACTTTTGCTTATGTTGAGTTATTGGAAAAAGCTACTAATGAGGCGAAAAGCGAACTTCCTTCACTATTAATTGCAACCCAACTAACACTGGTTTTAGAGAGATTTATATAAAGAAAAAGGTGATGCCCACCGTTACGATAAATCGTAATTGATGGGCATCTTGCGGAGTTAAAACCCCGCTGTTAATGCGAACCCTTGGTCCGCATTTATAACTATATCGGGGGTTATTGTGAAGTCAAGTATGATTAGTATTAATTTTTTACTACAAAGTGTTTACCACTCATATAGCTTAATTTTAGCAAAAGGAGCTTCTTCGCTATCCCAAGAGTCAAAGTTCTCTAGATCAAGGGTTAGATTGCCGTTAGGGGCGAAAGCTAAAATAGCTGTTTCCTCACTAACACTTTTTACGATACAAGGGTAGGCACAGAGACCATTTTTAAGTAATACTTTTTGTCCAACGGAGAATGCCTTGGTAGAGATCGATGATTTCATGTAAGATATTGTGTGAAGTTATACTTTATAATCACTTAAAGCGCTTACAGTATTAGATATTATAGAGAAAGGAAAGAAATGGGAAAGTTAGAAGTTTTCCAGTTAGACTCCGAAGGGGCTGGCTGGGTAGAGTTCTCACAGGCACCAAAGGATTTACAAGATACAGTTACTGAGGCGATTAAGAAACGCCCAGAGATTAAAATGCTGTGCTTTGTCTGTCATGTATCAATTGAAAAAGGAAATGTTTGCCAAGCGCATAAAAATGTGCGTGGGGCAGTTTTCTTAGATTAAGTGAAAGCTTAGCTTTCACATGGAGTAAAATGAGCAATAAAATAAAGAAAGAAGTTAAGCCGATGGTTTTAACTTTTAACCAAGCAGATTCCGATCTTCTTCTAAAAACTCTTTCAAATAATTTAGGGGTAAATCATCCGATTACGAAAACAGTTTCAGCTAAGATAACTTGGCATAGAAATCAAAAAGGTAAGAAAAATGATTCTTTGGGAGATTTCGGCGAAAGCGAGAAGTATACTAACTTTTACAGAAAAAGTGGTAAAGGTAAAAAATAGGACCCTGTGAAAGGGTCCTATTTTTGTTTGGGTAGCATATGACATAATTAGGTAACTTAGCACTGTAAAAAAAGTGAGAAAACTGAAAGCAAGCGGGTTGAGGTTAGGGTATTTTATGCTCGGGCTTTCAACTAACCAACCAAGTAAGTTTACTCTTCGACTTTTGGAGAAGAATAAGGGGTTTTTATCACCACCTATAAAAGTGGATTGGAAGGATTATTTTAACTCATCGCGTAATCATGAAGTGTATACCCCTTCTTGGAGAAGCAGTTTAACACAGGCCGGTGAGGAGTTATTATATAGTAGATTAAAGTACTGGTCGAAGATGCAGGTAATTGCGTTTTGCGTACAGATACTTTCCCTTGGTTTTTGGGCAAGTAGTTCGATGGTGCGCTCTTTTTATAAAATTAGTTACTTATGGAGCTTACCCTCTATCGCAATAATGTCTCTATCGACAACAGCTTTGCTCTTGGTTTTTACTTTTGCTAGAGCCGATGATGTAGTGGAGGGTAAAAAATCCAATGAGAACCCTTTACTGTACGGGGTAAATGCTTTAGGGGGCGTTGGGTATATTCCTGCATACATTATCGCCCAAGAGCAGTTACTGGAAGAATCTTGTAACAAATCTGAATCAATGCAAAAAATTTATCAATCTAGGGGAAATCTTTTCGAGTATGTTGATTACTCCACATGGTTAAATAGTCAGAATCTAAGTAGTAAGGAGTTGGATGCTTTTAATACACTATTACCTGATTTCAATAGCACTTTAAATGAGTTAGTAGAAACGGTTAAATTACTGGAGAGAAAATGATAGAGAGTTTAGGAAATAAACCCCCGAAGTGGTTATGGAAATGGACCGTTGGAGCGTTAGCGCTTTGGTGGGTATCTAACTTATTGGCTAAGTTTGTTACCGATCTAAGAAATTTATTTATCATAATGTTAGTTTCCTTACTCCTTGCTTCAGGGATCGAGCCTCTTGTAAATAAACTTGAGAAAAAGGGGTGGCGAAGAGGGGTATCAACTTTTTCAATTATCTTTACCTCAGTTGGCGTGCTTGTTGCTTCAGTACTAGGCGCCGGCGCCGTAGTGGCGTCACAAACAAAGGAGATGATAAACTCTTTGCCTAAACTTATCGAGCTAATCAGTAAGTATGCTAAAGAGATAGGGATAACGCTAGATCCAGTGGCTTTAAATAAGTCAATAAATACAACTTTGGAAAATTTCTGGAAAAATAGTTTCGATGATGCTATTTTACAAACAGGGGAGTTTATTGGACAGGGTTTGATAGGGGCTTTCATCTTATTTTATTTAGTGGCGGATGGTCCAAGATTACGTAGAAATATCTGCGCAATCTTACCAGCTCGGCGTCAAGAGATTGTCTTAGATATCTGGACCCATGCAATTGATAAAGCGGGCGGCTATTTAAATATGCGAGTAGCCTTAGCAGCGATGGCCTCGGCAACTACATGGCTTGCCTTTACTTTGATCCAAACCCCGTACGCTCTCGCCCTTGCAGTTTGGGTCGGGGTGATGAGTCAATTAATACCAGTAATTGGTACCTACCTGGCAGCGGCGCTACCGATACTAATGACTTTAGTTTCCGATTCACCGAACAAAGCTCTATGGGTGGTTATCTTTATTGTGATCTACCAACAGATAGAGAATATGGTGATCGCACCTAAATTAGGTAGAGAGATGATGTCGGTGCACCCAGCGGTTGGTTTTGTTGCTGTAATTGCAGGAGGAAGTATAGCAGGGGCTGCAGGGGCTTTAATGGCGGCTCCGCTAGTAGCTACAGTACAGGCGGCTTTGTCGGCATCGGTTGAGAAGTACCAACTTATCGAATCAGAGTTATTAAATGAAACAGAGCGAAAAAAGAAAGAGCGCAAAAAACGTAATAATTTCAAAAAGATCGATGATCAAGATGATACAAACTTGAGTAATTGATCCCCGCACTAACAATAATATATATAAAGGAGAAATAAATGACAATAAATATAGATAGCAGTTACAGAATTAAAGTAGGGGATTTACAAACACATTCCCACCTAAACTCCCAGATTGCTGAAAGTTTTATCGATGTGTTAAAGAAAATCAGCACTCTAAAAGCCACTGCAAGGCGCAGTAGGACAGATTGGATTGCAATGGTTGTTGATACCTCAAAAGATGAAAAAGTATTACTATCCCAGTACGGGTATAGTTCACAAGAAAGCGCTAGTTTAGCTGCCCAGTTTGCTTTGCAAGAGATACAAAAAAAGAATCAGATATAATAATCCGATATTTTTTCATAAGGGGACCGGAAACGGTCCCCTTTAGCATTTAGGTAGATTTTACTTTAATGAAAATCTAATGCGATAGAAAAGTAGAACAGGACAGTTAAATATATGTATACCGCTCCTTTAATCATGGCCCTATTATGTGTTTTATTGGTTGGCTTTGGAATGTATAAGATTTCAAAGTATGAAAAGTCAAAGGAGCGTTTAGATAAAGCAACTAATTTTGATTTTTCTAAAGAGATGATGGAAGAGCTAAATCAAATACCGAAAAATATCACCAATGAGGTTTTTGTCGAAGGGTTACAAACTTTAGTCGGGGGCGAGATACGATTAGTTAAGATTGAGAGAATCAAGTCAACAAAAAATAATGGTAAAAAGATAGGGCATAGTTATTTTTCACGCGAGGATGGGGTAAGATTGTACTTTGATAACGGGATAAAATTAGCATGTACTATGCAAAAAGCGGAGTTATTTTTGTTAGAGTTAGCTTCTCAGGCATCTCCAAATGTAAATTTAATCTCTATAGAGGGCAAAGAATCCGCAAATCTTCGAGTCTCCCTTGGCCAGCCTCCGTTAGATATAGTCATTACAGTGGGGGTTTATCATCAAACGTGATTGACTGAACAAGTACCGCGTCAACAGTTAGAGAAAATACATAAGAAAGGGAATCAATGTTAAATGAAACAAATGAGACCCGAGAAGATCAGGTCGAAGCAAAAGATCCGTGGGTGGAGGGATTCACCTCCTACTCAGTAAGTGATGTACCTGTGGTTTCAGAAGGCACAGGAGAAGACTCAGCATACTTAGCTCTAAAGCAGGCTTTAGCAGAGTATGATGCTTTGCTTGTGCTTGATAATCTAGAGGTAGAGATACCGATAGATGAAAATGGTGTAAGACACTACTTTGGTAGACATGATTTTTCAAATAGTTATCAAGATGAACTAACTTTAAAAATCATCTCCGTAGGAAGTGCGATAAAAATCCCCGCCTGTGGCTACTGTGTATCAGAGCCTTCTGCGGTGGAGTTAGCTAGTAGGTTAGTAAATAAAGAGATAGGTTTTTCCTTAGAGGCAGCGTTAGCTATAAAGGATTTAAAACCACTAGATCATAACTTCGCAGAAATTATTGCAAATATAACCAATGTTACAGAACATGCTAAGTTATGTCTTGAATTTCAATCCTATGAAAGTTCGGTTGAAGAGGCAATTACTGATATAATACAAGGAACTACTGGCCCTGATTATGATCTATATGTGCAAAGTCAGTGTGATAGAGTATTAGCTGATGTAAACGAGTTGGCCAATCAGACCCTTCGATCAGTTATATTGCTAAATAAAAGTAAAGAAGAGTTATTTACTAGGTACCCTGATAGAGAAGCCTCTGATGAGGTAGTTAAGATTGTACTTGCACCGTTATACTCAACCTTAATCAATTCTGCACAAGGGGAGAAAGAGGAGCTAGTAATTTTAGCAAATCTTGCTTTCGCCTTTAAGCGAAATACTTGGCGTAGCGAGTTGGTAGAACTACCGCTTTGGCTTGCTAAGTTATTACAACAGTATGCAAGCGAGAGCGTTCAATCTTTAATCTATTTCAACAATGAATTAAATACAGAAACGCTATCAATAGCAAAGGTATTATGGGGCTTTGAAAGTTACGAGCCGAGTACATTTAGTTTTGATAGCGCTGTAGAAGCAGCGAAAAGAGTATAAAAAGCCCTCGAAAGAGGGCTTTTTATTTTGAGTAAAGGCGTTAACTGTATAGATTATAACAAATGGGCTCACCCCCGGAAATGGATAAAAATGAAAAAACTGATTATATCGGTCTTTACATTTGCGTTGATGCTAATTCCAGTACAGGGCGTGCAAGCTCTTGAAGGAAAGCGTTGCGCAAAGGTTGCCGCAATAAAAATTTACAAAGGAAACAAGTATATCTGCACTGCGGATGGAAAGCGAAAACTTTGGAAATTTAAAGAGGTGGTTAAAACTACACCTATACCACCTAAGGAAACAGTACCAACTTTTCCAGAAGAAAAGATTAAAGATGAGGTAGCTACAACTAAGGAAAAAATAGTTGTGGATCCTTTGATTGACCGAAATGGGTGGAAAACATCTGAAGAGGCTCTAATCATCGATAAACTTACCGATATCGCATGGGAGAAAGGCACTTACGCCGACACCCTCATCGGGATCGAATCTCACTCTAAAGTCGAGAGCTCAAATTGGGCAAAAGATGCTAACGCAATTTTGCCAGCAATAACCCGTATATTAAGTGGTGCTGGCGCTCCGATTAAGACAGAGATCAACTGGTTTGTTTGGTGGGATCTGGAAAGTTTGAAGCCAAAGTTACCGACTTACTGTTGGGCAAAGTACCCTCATGCTTTTCGTGCGGATGCAACCGGAGCAGGATTTTGTATGCCTCGTGAAAATGATCCTAAGGGAGCCATATTTATCTTCTATGAAGCATATCAACAGTGGTACGCTCAGGATGGTTTTTTGGAAAAATATCCTAATATATGGGATGAATTTGGTATTACCGCCGTTGCTGCGGGAGAGGTTGTGCATTTTTCTCAATACACCTATGGTTTAGATTTCGGGAAAAATTCCTTTAATTTCTATCCCGCTTGGCTACGCGAAGGACCTTCAATGCTTTACTCTGTGATGGCATATGCAAAGTATCATAACATACCGTACTCAACAGCTAGAAATTTAGCTTTGAAGCACTTTGGCAATTATAAATGCGGTGAAGTAGAGTTAAAGACTCTAACTATGTTTAATCAATCAGCAAGTTTTTGCGAGTATACCGGCGGCTTTCTGGCCTCTGAGTATATAATAGCAAAAAGCGGCGACATACTAGCACCTTATAGGTTCTTAGAAAGCAAGATACCCGGTAATGGCAACTACTGCCCAGAAACTTTAGGTATTTGTGCCGACTCTTACAATAGCGTTATATCTGAGATCTACTCGAAAGATGTAGATAAATGGCATAATGATTTGCAAGAGTATATTAGAAAATGGGGCGGGAGAGTATCCTAACCTAAAAGAGCGCTTTTTGAAAAGAAAGCGCTCTTTTTCTATTATCGGTTTTTAATAGGTAAGCTGCATCTATAGTAATAGGGAACAATCAAAGAAAGGAGCGCCATGGCGCTAGCAATGTACCACACGCTGCTTAGTAGCAGCGAGAGTGTTCCAGTGAGCATTCAACGAGCAGCTGTGAAGATGGCTCTTAAAGAAAAAGGACAGGATTCTGACAGCGTTTTGATAAAGTTAGCTCAACAGGTCGATCTAGATCTTTCAGTTAAAAAACTTATTGAAAATTGCGATAGAGCGAAAGTTCGCGCAGCTTGGCTTTCAAGACCTGGACTAACTCAAGATGAGTTAACCACGCTATTGAAAAAAGAAAAACGGGCAACTGTTTTAGCCAAAGTGGCTGAAGCGGTAGAGACCCCGTTACATCTTCTGGAAGCACTTGCTGATGATGGCAAACCTTTGGTCTGTGATGCGTTATTAAAAAATAATAACACGCCTAACAAAGCGTTGGTGAAAGCGATTGTATTGTTGGGCGAGAGTCCAAGATCAACTCGTAATCGCTGGGAGGTTTCAAGGAAAATTGCTGAAAGAGCTGATCTTCACGATGAGATTGCAAAAGTTTGTGGACCCTCAGTAGCAGCATTGCTACTAAAAGATTCCGTAAATTTTAGTGATAAAGCAATTAAAAGGTTGTTTCAAGTATTAGTGCTTGACCCCTTAAAATCAGCTTTAACATCGGTTCAAAATAGACCCGAGGTATTACTAGAATCAAGGTACTCCTACAGAAACCAGGTTAGGAAATGTGTTGAAAATACACTCACCGCGCTAGACACGCTCTCACAATCAACCCATTTAACCTGGAAAGAGATTGAGAAAATGTCAAAAAACTGGACTGCCTTACAGCTGCTTGCAAAATCGCAAAACGTTCCGTTTATAGCAAACGGTGCACATGCCACTCAAGTGCTTTTAGCGCTAGAGGGTGATGTGGAGGCGAAGGCGGGATTTTCTGCAAGGGAAAGTATTTTAGAAAAAGTATACATTGAGATCAAGGAATCAACTGATGATGATCTGCTTAGTGAAACAGTTAGTTGGGTACTTGGTGGTAATGATGATGTTAACACCTTTGCCAAGGTAACGGGTTTGTGCGAAAATCAATCACTTAACGGTAAGCATATGAACTCTTATTTATTTAGTTATAATAATAAAGAGTTAGCACGCAAACTATGTACCGCTATGCTACGTAACAATAACGGAGGCGACGATAAAGAGTTAGCTAAGGTTATTGTATTACTATCTTCAAGTACAAAAGATGACTGGACTAATAATACGTTGCAACATGTAAAGAGTAAGTCGAAGGATTTATTCCAAAGCACGTTGGAGTTTTATGTCGAGGAGATGCTTGAGTATCCATGGAAGATACAACATGAGAACTTGGAAGCAATTCCGGAGATAAACTCAATAATTATCGCTAAGGTCAACGCAAAACAACTACCTCAACTAAACGGTACTATACCGGGGATAATTGAAGAGATTAATAAGCAAATCTGTTCAATCCTGGGAGATGATCCGAAGAATTGGGAAAGTTTCTCATCACTGGCGCATGAAGTAACGCAGCCAATTTTAGAAGTAGCGAAGGCAGCGAGGTTGCTTTCGCGTTAAGGCTCAGGGGTGGCAACCCCACCCCTGAATCTAAAAATATCAATCTATGAAAGGATAATTAAACAATGTCTTTACCAGAGAACATTTTACAGAAAATGCGTGACGATGCAAAGGTGCTAGCAATAGTATCTGCGATCGAGGAAGCGCCTTTAACTGAAGCCATCATATCAAGTGTTGGTGAGTGGTTTAACGATGTCGAAATCGTTTACCCTATTGCTCAAATGCACTTTGAAGAAAAAGAACGCCGGGATATCATCAATACTATTGCGATAGAGCTTACCGAGCGGTTTGAAGCTGCTCGTGCGGCTGCTCAAAGCAACTCCGGAGCTTTAAGCGAAGAGCAATCTGAGCAATTAGCTAAAAATGTTGACCCACTATGGCGTGAATTAACGGGGCTTTTTGCAAAAGAGCTAAATTACCACTTTGAAAAAAATCGTATACCTCAGGATGAAGCAGAGGAGTACTTACAAGCACTCACCTCTTCACTTTCTGATCACATCGGAGAACAGGCCAAGGAGGCCTTTCTGAGTAAGATCAAAACCGATAAGAATCTAAGAGCACATCTTAGGCGGATCGGGATTGATCCGGATTCAGTACAGTAATGAAAATGGGCCCCTTAAGGGGCCCATTTTTTTCTAGTACTTTTAATAATTAATTAGGATTTAGAAAATTGAATAACTTTTTTTCGGTAAAGTTTCTGTATTCAACTATTAGAGTTCTTCTATGAAAACCGGAGAGTTTAGAAACTCTAGAAATTGCTTTATGGTAAGAAAAACCTCGCTCAATGATTAATTCATACATCAAAGAAAGATATGCAAGTAGTTCCACCTCAAGTGAGTCGAAGATTGCCGGAATTTCTGGATGATTGAAATCCGTATTAACATTCTTACTCATCATCGCCTCCACTGGATTCATCGAGTTGTTCAAATACCTCAGTAATCGTGGATTCGATATCCTCAGTTTTTTCCAGTAAGATAGCGCCTAACGCAAAGGCAAGGTCGACAGAGTCTCTATTATCTAAAGAGGTATCTGAGGTGACGGAGGAGATAAGTGCTTCAGCCATGTCCTCTACTAAATCTTCCGAGAGATCAAGTAGTTCACTGAATCTTTCAACGCTTTCGCTCAGAAAATCCTTTATCATAGTTTTATCAAGATCGGTGTCGTAAGTGAGATGTTCTAGCAGTAAAACTTTAAGAAAACCCCAAAGAGTTCTTGCCCCAGAGTCAGAGTCTATAAGGGATTCAACCGAGGAGTCGTACCCACCAAGGTTATCAGTTAGTAGGTATTTAAATCCTCTTTTAATGGTGACATTTGAAACGTTTCTATCATTATACATAAATATTCTCCTAGTTACTATGGGCATCGTGCATTGTTTTAGAAATATGCAAGGGTTTAGTGCAGAAAAAATAAATTAAACACAGTAACTGATTCATCAGGAGGAGAAGTTATGAAGAAAGTTGTAAAAGGTAATAAGTCAAACAATGATACCCCTCAGAAGGTCCTACCAGGGAAACCAGTGAAGTTAGTAGTTCCTACTAAAAACCTTTTCTGGACTTGTCCAGTATGTAGTACACAAAGAAGCTCGGGTATGCTTTATCAAGATAATGGTATAAACTACTGTTCAAGAAAGTGCGTCATCTCTGCTACTAACTAAATAAGAGAGATTAACCGGTAGTGCCTTAGATCAAGTTAACGATCTAAGGCACTATTTGCATTTTAGAGTAACTTACTAATGAGTTTGCGATCTTATTATAAATCCCAATAGAATAAAATACTGTATCTATAGAGGTATTAAGATTAAAGAAAATCAAGGTAAACTCAGTTGCGAGAGAGTGAAGCGAGTTGAACAATTTAAATCATATAGGAGCAATCTTATATGAGGGAACTAGGCTCGAACCCTCCGAGCATAAACAGGAGAAATAAAAATATGTTAAATCGCATGAAAAAGAAGGCGTTCACAATGGTAGAACTTATCGTTGTAATCGTTATCCTTGGTGTATTGGCTGCACTTACAGTACCAGC
>Ga0209550_10006574_pt1 | contig 10829 bp, 11 predicted proteins | sample LauGreSuBDMM15SN_2_FD_187567 | JGI IMG/M metagenome (GOLD analysis project Ga0209550, IMG submission 187567) | Freshwater lake microbial communities from Lake Michigan, USA - Su13.BD.MM15.SN (SPAdes) (version 5) | ecosystem: Environmental > Aquatic > Freshwater > Lake | place: Lake Michigan... | reverse complement strand
TTTTTATTGAAACAATAATTTCATTAACGTTTTAATTTAAAAATATTTTTTTATAATTATTAATGGATATATTACCAGATAATAAAACAGATAATTTACATTTATTCGTATTAGACCCATTGTCTGTAATAATAAAGCTAGCTATCTTAAGTAATAAACCAATAGGAACGAAAATCCGTATTGACAACAATATTATTTATTTACAAGAACCAGGACCTTTTCAAGCTATATGTAGATATGTCTTCAAAAGCAATAAAACAGATATTCAATATTTATATAATCCAATTGAATTAGCTTGTCAAAATTATTTAACAAAAACTAGTATACAGCAAAATTCAAAAATAAAGGACCTTTTTAAATGTGCTCAGAATGGTATTTTAAAACTAATTGAAACATATAAAAGCTGCTCTGTTATGCGTATATGTTTAAATTATTATATGAGTTTAATATCAAATCATATTGATGAGAAACATAATGATACGTTATTTAGAAAAGATAACATGACATCATTTTATACTACAGAAATTTTAAATAAGTTAACAAAAATTTGGTCTCAAGAAAAAATAAAAATAGTGTTAAATCTTACAACATATTTATCAAGTAACGACAATGCAGAAACTGATGTAAAATCATTGGAAACTATTATGGATGGAATTGATAAGCAGGTTTCACAAACATTGACCTAATATATTTTATTTTGTAAGAGATGATATTGGTAAGTCATCTCTTACAAAATATGCTTCTCCATTTCTATTCCAACTAACAACCATAGTAATTATTTCTACACCTGATTTAACAGCGTCTTTGAATGCTTGTCTATACTCAGGATCTATTACTGATGGCTGAAATCTATTTACATCTGTTCTTTGTATAACATAACACATAATAGAACGCACAGACGTTTCTTCTTTAATTAACGTTAGTTCTTTTATATGTTTCAATGCCCTTGGACTAACAGTATCAGAGCTTTTTTTTCTATATCCATCTGGAAAATACGCAACTTTTGAATTATAATCATAACCTGTGAAATCCATATTACATCTTTCTTTAACAGAAACATCTTCATAATCTGCTAACGGTACATTTTTTACTTCCATAATAAATGGAACTCCATTTTCATCTATCCCAGTAAAATCAAACCGTGAATCAATCTTATCTTTAATGTATATTGATGTCTCCCTACGATAACGTTTAATGTTTTGTAAAATACTTAATTTATTACCTTTTAAGGCAGATTCAACTAATTGTTCTGCAATTTTAGGATGTATTCCAATAATTTGTTCTCTTGTTTCATGCTTAAGTAGTGACAAGTAAACAGTGTGCGTACATTTCATATTTGCCTGATTTTTCGGTTTTGTCTTTGATTCCGGACTTAATGTCATTAGTATAGATGCTCCTACATCTGCTAAACCACAGCATCCCAAAGAAGCAGTATGACCTAACACCTCTTCTTGAGAAGAAACAGGTAAAATATCAGCAACATAAGGAGTTTTGATATATTTTGATGGTCTCTTAATTATTTGACCCTCAATTAAATTGTCAATTTTGAATAATAAGTAATTCATTTTATTTGTAATTTTATGAAGCTGAAATAAGTATTATATTTTTTCAATTTTTTATTTATTTTCTATATTTCTGACTTTTATTGTTTTTTCTAATTTGTTTTATATTTTTTCTTGTATCATTATCAGTTTTTGGTTTTTGAGAAATATAAGGATATGCTTCATTCATAGGAGCAGGTCTATATTGAAATCCAAAAAGATCGGAATATGCTTCTCTTATTCTTTCAAATGAGCTTTGACATCTAACTACAGATTTTTGAAAAGCATTCGCAGATGTTCCTGGAAATAATTCTAACTCTAATGTAACATAAAATGATAATTTAGATTTAGTATCCTTAGCTTTGTTTTGTGAAACATTATATGGCAACCGATTTTGAATAGGATATTGATTCCTAGAAGGAAAATAGAATGAGTTATTAGGCATTGGTTGATAACCAAGAGGGTTATAATATGGTTGATTATAATATGGTTGATTATAATATGATTGATTATAATATGGTTGATTTTGATAAGCATATTCATCTCTAAATCGTCTTGGATTTATACCTCCAATCATCCTAGCCGAACCTATAGGATTAGCACTAACAAATTCTGGCACATTTTTTTTATTAGGATTAATTAGATTTTTTAATTGTGTTTTTTTTATATGTAAATCCTTAATCTCTTCTTTTAATAACACTTGTTCAGCTTGCTGTTCTAAAGTTTTTCCTTTGATAGACTTTAATTTTTTATATTGAGATGCATAATTTTTAATATCATCTCTAACCCTTTTTAAATCTAATTTAACAGTATTTGTGGCAATTTGATCTTGTATTTGTTGATTAAAGTTATCAAAACTGGGTTTCATTACTTCTAAACCTGAGTCAATAATTTGAGATGGTCTGTTAAATCTTATACAATTATTAAATATCAAATATTTAATATAAATCGGTATTTGATCAATTAACAATACATAAGACTCTTGTGAAGAATTTTTGACAAGTTCATATTTATAAAACTCATTTGATGATGCATTATTCTTTTTAGAAACAACTAAATACATAAAATCTTCAAACACAATATTCATGTTAGCTTTTGATTCACTAACACACGAAATTCCGAAATTTGAACCTAAATTATTTTCTGATAATCTAATTTCTGTCTCAGGAACATCATTAATTAAATAATATCCATTAAACAAAGTATATAATATTTGACCATTTTTATTTTCTTTATCAATTACTCTACATGGAAATTCATTTTTATAAATAACAATGTCGCCAAGAAACATATTATTATCTAAACTCTTTATCAACTCATAAACTATAAATTTAATTTTCAGGGTATTTTCTAATATATTTATTATCTTATTTATATTGAGTTCTAATCGTGCATCTAAACGTGCATCTAATTCAGATTCTATAGTAGGATCTATATCTTTTACCATTTGTTTTAATGAACTAATTGTAAATCTTTTTTTACCATTAATTTCCTCTGTATATTTATTTGTTGTTTCATTACCAGCATAATCTAATTCTCCGTTTAATCCATCAGCCACAGCTGCATATAAACTATCAGCTGTATTTGTAGCATCATTGTCATAAACCATCCAATCCAAATAATATTCAGGCTCTATATTGTCAATAATTCTATCATGCCATGCATCTTTTACTACCTTATTAATATTAAATATGAAATCATTTGTGGTTTGAATGTCGTATTTATTAATAGTTTGCTGTAACCAATAGCTACTTCTAAATGTATATTTAGATACATCAGATAAATTACTTGCTAATAATTTGTCACATTTTTCAATAAACCCCTTTTTGCTTATATTTGGAGCAATACTTCTGGCTATTTCTTCACAAGTTACAACTAAATTATTTCTGGATTCTTGGATAGCTTTGATTCTTCCCCTGTAAATAATGTATGATTTGTCATTTGACTCTTTTCTTTCACTCAAATAATTCATATTATTTAGATTGCTGGTATCCCATAAGAATGATTTAGGAATAAAAATATCTGAACCCAAATTGTCTTTAATACTTTCTTTAATTGTGTAATAATATTCATTTAATGTTAAAGAATATTCTAGATTTAACTGGTTCACATTTTCTTCGGCAACATAAACTCTATTTTGCCTTAAACATTGAATTTCAAGTAAGTAAATATAGAGAATAACTGCATCATATGTTTGAACTTGTGTTTTAACAGTATCAATATATAATCTTTCATACATTTTATCTTCTGTTTTCTTTGATGCTGTGTTAGTTGTATTAATAGCCTTAGACCCGTCGCTTTTAACTAAATACCAATTGACATTCTTAGAAGTGGCATCATATGTAGCTCTAATTCCAGAATAATCTAGTTTTTCTTCATATGATTTTTGCTGTGCAGCTGGAAAAGCCTTATTAAATTTTTGCATTGAATTTTCAGAATTGTCAATAATAGATGTTGTTTCTGTTCCAATAAATCTAGAAAATAACTCAATACTTTTGAATAATAATACCCAAATATCAAACTGGTTATATGAGTAAAATAAAAATAACTTAAAGTCATATATTTCATATTGATGCTTTTCAATAAATAAAACTCCTGGTTCATTCATATAAATTTCTGCTTCATCAGCATAATTTATTTGAGGCGTTAAAAGGGTTTGCTGATTTTTATAAAGATTATTATTATAAAATTCTTTGAATCTTTCATAGTTAGAGAAGTATGATACAGAATATGGGTTTTCAGGATCTAACTCTGCTAACGAATTCAAAACCGCTATATCGTAATCTACACATTTTAATGCCAGTTCTGGTTTTTCATAGTATTTTATTATATTTACGTAATCTTTTTTTAATTCTTCAATCAATGCTCTTGTACAAATAAAATATGTGTTCTGTAGAGTATATATTTGCATAATAGAATCTGCAATTCTAAACAGAAATTTCATATATGTTATCTTTAATTGATATATTTCTTGTATCATCTCAGTAGGATTTTTTTTATCATCTTTAAATTTATTAATCATATCTCTAATATCTTTGATTCTTTTACTGAAAGTTGTTTTAAAAATAGCCAATTCAGTACAAGAATCCGTATATTCTTTGTCGGCTTCTTGTAAACTAGTTTTGGATGCAATATATGCTGAATACAAATCTATAATATTACTTTTTTTATTTTGATTTATAAATTGAAGTAATTCAGCTGGATCAATTAGCAAAGATAATGTCAATGGGTCTCTTGCCATGTCAGGAACATCTGAATAATTAATTGGTATATTCTTACGAAGATATTCACTATATAATCGTTTTATATCCTCAGATACCCCAGGCAAATTATCTTGATTAATAAATGCATCTGTTTTTCCAGACATTTCTTTTATAGTAGCTTTATTTGAAACTTTACTAGCAGCTTTCTCTAATCCAGCTGCAACTGCCGTAGATTTTGCTTCATTGGATAAATTACCTGATGCTAAATTACCTTGTCGCAATATCTCTGGAATATCATCTTCTTCTTCAATTGCCTGTTTTTCTAATTCTTGTGGACTTAAATGAGAAAATTGGCTTAATAATTTTTCTATTGGTTTTTTATCAATCTGCCAGTCAGAGGAATTCCATTTAGAACCAATGATGGTGTAAGGATTTCCATTAATATAAAATAATCCATTTGGCTTGAACAAGTTTTGTAATGTGATATTTATATTATTTTCTATAACATGCTGTTCAACTGATTCTTGTAACGTTCTGGGTTTTTGCATATATCTAAAATCACTTAGAATACGATTAATCATAGAATCAAATTCAGATGCTTCAAAAAATTGAGTGTATAAAGTATCTTTTGGTGCCACTCTTGGTATATTCTTAATAGGCGTCTCATAATATTTAACTAACGGGTCAAAATAAACTGTATGACTTTTGTTTTTTGGGACAGTCATAAAAGGTTCATAATTTAATTTGTAAAAATTAGGAATTCGGGTTTTAATATAAATAATCAAGGAATTTGGTATTTTTTCATTTTGATTGGCTTTAGTTTTATCTTTTGGTTTTGATTTATTTTTAGATTTAGCCTTATATTTACCTTTAGTCTCCTTAGTTTTATTTTCTTCAGTTTTAGTTTCAGACATACTTATAATAATTAAAGATTTTTAAATTATTATAAGCTGTTTAGATAATTAATTTTGACTTTTATAACTATCTGCAAGATAATTTCCAAATAAAGTAAAATTCTTGCGCTGTTGCATTTTATGTTTTTCCTTTTTTGCCCTTTCTAAAATAGCTATAGCATTGGTGATTTCTTCATCAGTGATTATATCATCATTGTTAGTATCTACTATTTTTGCTAATATTCTATATTTTTCAGGAACGCAACAATAGGGACTTTCTTCATTAAATAGGTGATCTGAAAGTATAGTAAATACAGCAGTTAAAACTAAAGCAGTATAAATATCTCTAGTACCCATCCAAGCCATAGCAAACACTAAAAGCTGTTTTGTAATATTCATTTTAAGATATTCTTCTGTTGATTTACTAAATTGTATGGCAATAAATTTTGATCCAATGTTTAATAAAATCATTACAACTCCAGCAAAAAACTTGCTGTTATTGAGAAACATAATATGGTTATGTATAAAGGCAATTAAATCATAAAAAATATTATACATTGTTTATATTAAATTAATATAAAAATATATTCAGGAAATTAATAAATGTTCCATTTTCTGAGCTTATTCATTATTACATTTGGACCATAATTATTTACAAAGCTTTCATACCCTTGATTTACTGTTCTAACATATGGACGATATAATCCTCTCAACTTTGGTGTAAATCCTTCTTTATAGCTTTGAAAAAAATAAACAATCCATAAAAGAACTACTATACTTATAAGTATTTTTAAATATATGTTTCTCATATATAATGTATTCGCAAAATAACTTTTTAAAAGAAAAAGTGTTAAAATACTGATGCTGCACATGGACAAAAACCTTCGGTTAATGATGTAGAATTTGTTAGCATACTTGGTTTGAACGCATTTACATCTTCATTCTTCATCATATTTGGGTCTGTCTGGATTGTTTTAGAATCCTTTGCCATAATGGCATTTTTAATATCTTCTTTATCAACTCCAATTGCGGCATTTGCTTTTAACTCACTTACCTTTTGTTTAGAAGAATTTAAAGCATCAGATGCAGATTTTGTTAAAACTTTTTGACTTCCAGTAATTGGCACATTTTCCTCTCCTACAGTTACAGGACTCTCAAATCCTTCAGTAAAAGAACCATATTGATTAGATGCTGCTATTATTGATAATGCAACTAACAAACCTAAAGTCACATTATGCATTGAGAAAAATACTACTATAGCTATCAACAAGAATCTTCCTAAAAATGAACTATATATATTGTTTACTATTCTTGGACTTACTGCTAAAATAATTACTAATACTGCAAAAAGAGCCATTATACTATTTGTTTTCATACTCATCCTATATAAAATATACAATATATTTTTTATAAGACTTGTATTATTTCAGATTGTTTGATAAATAATTATCTTAATTTTTATTAAGAGAATGTCTTATTTAGCAATGTCTGCCGCACCAATTGATAGTGATAATAATCAATCCCAACAATATGAATCTTCAATTAATAAGAAGAGACAAAACCATTCATCACATGCTAAAACTCAAAAATATCGCCAATCATCTAGCGATTTTAATCCTCAAAAGGTTAATTCAGTTATTCAATCTATTCATAATTCTACACCTGATGATGATAACGAGTTAGGTAATTATAATCCAAAAGGATCTGCTGTTATGGCTAAACATTCTGATAATTTTAAACCTTTGAACCCTTTTGACTTTCCGGATAAACCTGTTTCCATGGGATCAGAAAGAGTTAAAACACAAGAAGGTATGTCTAATATTGATAATAATCTTGTCCCTAAACCACTTGATGATGATGACCTAAACCTTCAAGATCTTCAAAGTAATTTTATGAATGATGCCCAGGTGAGAGAATATTATCGCAAATTGGTTCCTCCATTAAGGGATGCTAAATTTAACAATTCAGAACAAAATAAAAAATATTATTCCTCAGAATCACAACTAAATGTTCCGTCTTATTCAAATGATTCAAATCAAGTTCTTATTGAAAAGTTAAACTATATGATAAATTTATTAGAAGAACAACAAGATGAGAAAACTAATTCTGTAACTGAAGAAGTTGTATTGTATTCATTTTTAGGAGTATTCATTATTTTTGTTGTTGATAGTTTTGCAAGGGTTGGCAAATATGTGAGATAAATAGAATAAAATATAAAAAAGTAGATTATATTTTATTTAACAACAATTTAATAATTCTTCATATTCTAGAGTAGACAACACTTCTTCTTGTTCTTCTTGTTCTTCTTGTTCTTCTTGTTCTTCTTGTTCTTCTTGTTCTTCATCAATAATTTCTTCAAAATAATTCAAACATATATCTAGGCTATATAGCTCTTTATAAATAGTTAAATTAATATCATCTAACTCGTCTGCCGGCCAAATTATTTGTTCAATTAAATCTGTATTTTCATCTTCATCTTCATGAGAATTAGAAATTTTAATTAAACAACTAAATTGTCCATTTTGTTCATATTTTACATTTTCTATACAAATATCTTCAGTTGTAATGAGAGCATAATTTTGTTGTAAATATTCTAAAACATCTGCCGATTGCTTGTCAGAACATAAGTAATTGTTAGAATCGTCTGAGTCAATAATAAATTCTGTATAAGTTAGACCACTTTCATCAGTTTCATCTTCAAAACGAAAACCTTTAACCCCCTCAGGATAAAGAGAAACACTAAAGTATGCTTTGTAAGTACTAGTCATTATTGTAATATATACTTTTTTGTCTTAAAAGATAAGTTGATTCAATTTTTTAAAAATATATATATAATATGTTCAAAGGATACAGAAATCACCTCTTTTATAAAGACAGAACTAACAAAAATATAAATAGCTTTCCATATATATCTAAGTGTAGTAAATGTAATAATTTAAATCCTGTAGCGCATTCTCCTGCCGCAATTAATATGCAATTATGTATGTATTGTGGAAATCCATTTTATATTATAAAATCTGGAAATTAATATATTTAAAAAGTAATTTAAAGCCCTTTAAGTTGTTTTATAAATATATTATGTATGTTCAATATTTAATTTGGCATAATAAGAATTTAAAAAAATGTAAGCTATTAATTATATATGCCAAACGACTGTACTAACATAATTACAATAACATGCCAAAATAAAGATATTCTAAATAATTTTATTGAAAATGATTTACAAGAAATTAAAAAACATAATACAGAATATAATGAAATCATTAAAATCTTAAAACAAGGTAAATTTGGAGTAATTTTTAGATTATGGAGTGCATGGAATCCCGATTATGAATGGCTTGAAAGTTTATTAAAAAAATATCAGGATTTTTGGATTAAAAATGAATGGCATGAAGAGGGAGGTATGGCAGGTGTTTGGGTAGGATTTACAACAGAAAATAATGAGGTTGACATACAACATTTTACTTGGAGGGATTTATGTATTGAAGAACAGTATTATTTTTTAAATGATACCAGTTAACCTTTAAATTTACATGAATAACATGTTTTATATTTTTTATTTGTCAATAGTTTCCCGCATTTACATTTTTTTAATTTATTAAGACAGCATTTACAACGCCATCCTTTTGTACTAACCTCATTAATTTTACAATTAACACAAAAGTTATATTTTGATATACAACTACTACAATGACCATCGTAACAAAATGTTCTAATTCTACATTTTAAACAAGACGTTTTTCTTCTACAATCGTTACAATAATTATCAGAACGATTACGGTGTTCTTCTCCACAATCTTCACAAATACCCTGTTTTTTTGGCATTTTACCAAAATTACTACAACATCTCTCGCATACAGAATAATAATCTAAGTCCTCATTAATTAATAACAACTTATTTTTTGTTTTACGTAAACAAGTTTCACAATTATCTTTAATATATTCAGATATATGGTCTAATGCATAAACATGTCTTTGATTATAAAAAGTTGTCAAATGATCACTGTAATTCCCTCCAAAATATTCATAATCTTTTTCTATAATTTCTTGAGATATTTTCAGTTTTTCTAATTGTTTCTCTACATCTTCTTTATATTTTTGTTCATTTTTTCTTTCTGTCATTTCCATAAATCTTTTATATTTGGGATTTTCTTCACGCATAGACTTCATTCTTTTTATTTGCTCAGGTTCAATAAATCCCGTCTTTTCAGCACAATCACAACCAATTAATATATTTTTATTGCTCTCAAAATTATGAATAATATATAAATTTTCAGGACTACACCAATGATTACACGCGCATTTAAAATTATTTGCAGCATAAGATTCAAATCCTTCTTCTTGAGTTTCTGATGAATATAAATTTATATCCCATAACCCTTTCTTACTTTCGTGAAGTATTTCATTAAAATTAGAATAATTTTCTAAATCAGGAATAATTACACAAATCATTATTGCAAAGAAATCTGGATATGAATTACTTGTAAAATCTATTTTACCGTATTGTATTTCAAAAAGTTCTTGATTTTCAACAATATATTCTCTTAATTCTTCTTGTAATGGTAATATTTTATCCATATCTTGAAGGTATAACCATGATAAATCATTATCCCGTCTAAGTTTTTTTATAAAATCAATAAAATTAGAATTATAAATAACTCTAATTTTACTTAAATGCTCTTCATTATCATACGATTGTTCCTCGTTTGTCAACATATTAGTTTAAGTAATATGATTTATAATATTATTAAATACTTCAATTTTTTTAGATTTAAAATTCTTTAAAAATAAACATGTGTTGAAATATTTTACTTTTTAGAAACAAATCTTTTTGTTTTTTCTTTATGACAATCTATACATAATAATTGTAATAGTGCATTTTCTTTGTGATACATTTGGAATGATTGTTTAAAATTATTATCATCTTTTTTAAAAATATATTGACTTGTGTCTGGGTCTGAATCAAAACTAATAGGTATTTTTAATGTAGTAGATTCAATAAAATCATTAAATATCTTACTAAACTCATTAATATGGTCCACTTGAAAACCATCTTTTTTAGGCGTTTTACAATTATTACAATATATATTATTAATCCAACAATTTCTTGTTTGTTCTTCAATTGACGATCTACAAGCTTCTTTTAATTTAGTATCATCTTCTGTATCTTTAGCGTCACAACATTTATTCCA
>Ga0209550_10006572_pt1 | contig 10830 bp, 6 predicted proteins | sample LauGreSuBDMM15SN_2_FD_187567 | JGI IMG/M metagenome (GOLD analysis project Ga0209550, IMG submission 187567) | Freshwater lake microbial communities from Lake Michigan, USA - Su13.BD.MM15.SN (SPAdes) (version 5) | ecosystem: Environmental > Aquatic > Freshwater > Lake | place: Lake Michigan, USA... | reverse complement strand
ACAGGCAGAGAAGGCAGCGGCCGAGAAGGCTGCGGCCGCCGCCGCCGCCTCGGCCGCAGCCTTCTCGGCCGCTGCCTTCTCTGCCGCTGCTCTCTTGGCCATTGCATTCTCGGCAGCTGCCGTACCCAAGGCGAACTTTGTTGCCCTGTCCACTGCCGCCCTTTCGGCCCCAGCCCTAAAGAGTGCCATCCCCTCGGCAGCCAAAGCCTCAGAGGCTGCCATCTCGGCCACCTCCTTCTCGGCCGCCAATTTGTTGGCGGCTGCCATCTCGGCCACCGCCCTCTCGGCCGCCAACATATTAGCACCCATTGTCTCGGCCCATGCCTCTGCTAACGGAGAGGTTGAAGCCAAGCCAGTTTCCCTGTAGGGTGATGCCTTTTCAAATGTTGCCGCCATGCCTCCCTCGCAGACGGGCTCCAATGCCACATCTCCTTCTCGCCGACCGGCAGCACGCTGCAGCCGTCGCGAGCTGATCGTCGAAGCAAGTGAAAAACTGCTCCTGTCCGATGCAAATGCAGGCCTGTGCGTCGGGGCAGCCGGCGGGAGTATTATCGGCCTCACCATAGTTTTCGAAAAGTTTGCGAACCGTTTCGGGAAGTTAGGTGCCCACGAGACTCCCACGTGCGCGTCAATTCGAGCTACACGAGGACGTTGCTTGATGTGTTTGTGGTGGTTGAAGAGTCTGACCTGGCCGAAAGCAGTCGCCGAAAGTGAAAAAACTTAGGAGAAAAATTCACTAGAGTCCAATGCCAGAGTCTCGCAGACCCAGGCAGCTCCGCTCGTAAGTCCGGTACATGAGCGGTTTTTCCTAGCGCTGATAGGATCTCTAAGAGGTCCCTCTTCAAAATGTGTCAGTGGGAGTGTCAGGTCAGTGTCATCGCAAAGCACTGAGCTTTCCTGAGCGGGTGCCGCGACCCCCGGTCCCCCGGGCGCACAGTCACACTCTCCCCTGCGGCGCGCTATATGGATACTATTGGGGCTTATGTTGGATGAGACTGGAGAGGCTTGCATGGCTCATATGTTTGTCTCGGACCGTCATCGCCGTTGAGCATCGTGATGATGGTGACGGCGGTCGCGGTGATGCCGAGCGCCGCCCCTCCAAGTAAGAGCGCGCGGCACGCGAGGCCGTTTTGGAGGCCACGCGTCTCGGGCAGGTCGAGGTGCAGCCCGAAGACCGCAGGCAGCACGAAGCACACAAAGGCGGACGAAGTGCTGCCCATCAACTGGAAGACGATGTTGATGCCTGGTACGTGGAGGGCGATGAGGAGTCCCGAGCCGGCGATGAACAGAGTCCACCCTACGTGGCGCACCGTCCGATCGACCTCGCTAAACCGCCCGCAGATGAGCACGTCGAGGGTGTAACGGCACGGATGAATGTTGAGCGGGAACGCCATCACGACGCTCAAAGCCATCGCGACGAAGGCGACCTGCATCATGCGCGACGTCGGCGCCGACGACGTCACGCAGTAATTGCCGAGCAGGTTGCCGTTCGGAGACTTGGGCGCGTCTCGGTAGCCCGCAAGTCCGACGAGCATGTAGCTCGTGGCGCAGAGCGCCATGCAGCGGCCTGAGACGATGCTCATGCGGCGCGGCGTGCGCTGCGGCAGCTCCTCGAACAACGAGGGCACGTTGACCTGCATCGTGAAGGCAAACATGATGATCGAGAACGCCTCGAGACTTCCCCACGAGAGAGTGAGTAGGTAGACGCCGTCGCTGCGCCCGTAGAGCGCTGCCGCGGCCGCGTCGAGGTCGTCGGTGTGCCCGTACACGCGTGAGATGAGCGCGTGCGCCACGACCGAGAGGACGAGGTAGAAGAGCGAAAGCACGCCGAGGAGCGATGAACATTGCAATGCCGAGAGGCGCTCGACGAGCGAGAGAGGCAGCATGCAAGCGGCCCAGAAGAGGCACATGACGACCTGCCGGTCGAGCCAGGGCGCAACGTCCTGCACCGGCTTGAGCAGCAACACCGGCTCGAGTAGGTCGCCCACCGCCACAGTGTATGCGATCACAGAGCCAAAGCAGAAGACGAGAATGTTGACCTCCACCACAAAGCCCATCGTCTTGCCAAAGCAATACACTGTGAGCTCCTCGTAGGACTTGGCGCCGGACACAGTGATCGCGCCTACGAGCAAAGAGACGCTGTAATGCGCTGCGGAGGCCGTGACCGCAATCGCCAATGCTCCACCCACCACGCCAAGGCGCTGGAAGGCGTATGGCAACGAGAGGGCACCAGCCCCAAGGGTGGCGGAGCACATGTTCCACACAGTGCCCCAAAGATCAGCGTGTTCCTTGTCAAATGGCGGCTCCTTTTCGGGGAAATGCCTCAACGCCGCGTCTGCCGTGTGCGACCGCGGGATGAGAAGCCGGTCCCCAAGGTCTGAGCTCGGCTTCATAAGTGGCTCAAGGTCAGGCAGATAGCCCTGGCGCGAGAGTGGTGTGCCTCGCAAATCCAAGGCAGGCGGTGCAGAGCTAGGCATACTCTTACTCGATCGCTGCACCATGGGAGTCTCCATGGTGGACCGCGATGTTGCGGCCTCCGCCACCGTCGTACGCATCGCGCGAACGCCGTCTCAGGGCGCGGACCGCGATTTAGCCCTACGCGCCCACGAGGCCGCGTTCGAAACGTCAAATAAGAAAGCGGACGCGAGTGCATTTAACCACGTGCGTATACTGCTTTCCCCGTTACATGTACTCGTGGTAAAGTCGTCGGACAAGAGTGAAAATGGGCGATCTGGAAGAACGAGGTCTCGAGCTTGGAGATAGAGCCCGAGAGTAGGAAGAGAGCTGGACCGTGCCCAACATCGGTGTCTCCCCATCGATTTTGCTGCGCTGACCATGCTGCTGCTGGCAGTGAGCTTGCTCGCTACGGGCTCATACGTGCGCCCTCCGTCCGCCGTGCGGCACGCGAGCCTCGTGGTGCATCCGCGCGTGCTCAGGACAGCCACCTGCACTGCAACGGAGGTCTCATTACCAGCGGCAGACAGTGCAGCGGCAGACAGTGCAGCAGCAGATGGCCTGGGTGACGTCCAGCCGTCCCGCCCACCGCAGCAGCGCTATGACAACCGCGATGATAGAGGTCGCGGCAGAGGTCGTGGCTACAACCGTGACGACCGCGGCGAACGTGGCGATCGCGGTGACCGTGGCGACCGTGGCGACCGAGGAGACCGTGACGCCGATCGCGAAAACCGCGGCCCAGTGCTCGTGCTCACCAGTCCAATGTACCTGCAGCGCATTCGGTTACCGCCACCGCCGCCGCGGTCATTCGACTCGCGCGAGTACGGACAGCGGGGGAGCGGCCGCGGCGGATCGGACATGGATCGCGGCCGGGGCCGCGGCGGACCGGATGCACGTCCCCGGTCATTCGGCGCGCCGCCAGGTGGAGCAGATCTTGCGAGGGATCCGGACGCGGCGATTCCCACCGGAGAGTCCGCGAAGCCGACGGCTCTGCGGCGGCTCGCCGTGAACAAGGACAAGGACAAGGGCAAGGGCAAGGGCAGCGGTGTGGAAGAGGAGCGAGCTCCCAAGAAAGCTGTCAAGGGCAAGGAGGAGCGCCGTGGCGGTGGCGGCCTGCTGAGCTCGGACGAAAAGGTCGCGATGGCGCGCAACCCGCGCAAAAAGGGCGCCAAGGGCAACGCGGGCGTGGCGGCGCCGGTGCAGACGGGCCCTGCGAAGGTGACTTTGGGCGAGGCTATCACCGTCGGCGATCTGGCGCGCGCGCTGAACGTGGGGGCGGCGTCCGTGGTCAAGGATCTGATGAAGATGGGCGTGCTCGCCTCGATCACGCAGTTCATCGACGCGGACACCGCGCAGAAGATCGCCGAGGGCTACGGCGCCGAGGTGACGCGCGGCGAGGCGCTCGAGGATGCCGAGGGCGCAGACGTGTCGGCTCTCGGTATCCTCGAGGACGAGGATGAGGACAAGACCCTGCAGCGCCGACCTCCGGTCGTGACGATCATGGGCCACGTCGATCACGGGAAGACGTCGCTCCTCGACGCGTACCGGGCGCGTGCCTTTTCGGCGAGCAGCGTGGCGGCCGGTGAGGCGGGCGGCATCACGCAGAACATCGGCGCGTACACGGTGCCCTTCCCAGAGGGCGTTGGGCCCGAGGACGAGGCCGGCCGCGCCGTGACCTTCCTCGACACGCCGGGGCACGCGGCCTTCTCGGAGATGCGATCTCGCGGCGCGAACGTGACCGACATCGTCATCCTCGTGGTCGCGTCGGACGAGGGCGTCATGGAGCAAACGATCTCTTCGATACGCGCGGCCAAGGCGGCCAACGTGCCCGTCATTGTCGCCTTCACCAAGAGCGACAAGCCCGAGGCGGACATGCCCAAGGTGAAGCTCCAGCTCCTCGAGCACGAGGTGGTCCTCGAGGAGTTTGGTGGGGACGTGCTGCACGCCCCCGTCTCGGCGAAGACGGGCGACGGCCTCGACACGCTCATGGAGATGATTGCGCTGCAGGCCGATGTGCTCGACATCAAGGCCAACCCGGACCGGCTCGCGGCCGGTGCAGTCATTGAGGCGCGTCAAGTGACCGGCCAAGGCCCCGTCGCCACCGTGCTCGTCCAAAAGGGCACCCTGCGGGTGGGCGACATCGTGGTGGCCGGCGCGCAGTGGGGTCGCGTGCGCTCGCTCGTCAACGAGTTTGGTGAGCGCCTTGAGGAGGCACCGCCCTCGGCGGTGGTCGAGCTTGTTGGTCTGTCGGGCTTGCCCGAGGCAGGCGACCAGCTCACGGCGACGCCCGAGGAGGGAGCGGCGCGCGAGCTCGCCGAGACGCGGCAGCGATTGCTCCGCGACCGACGCTCGTCCGCGCTGTTCGCGATGCGAAGCTCGGCCGACCGCGCGGCGTTCCTGAGCGGGCGGGTGGAGGGCGAGTTGCCCACGAAGGTGCTCGACTTTGTGGTCAAGTGCGACGTACAGGGGTCGGCCGAGGCGCTCTCGCGGGCGGTGGCCGAGCTCAGCGCAGCCGACGACAAGCTGCAGGTGAAGACGCGCGTGCTGCGCTCGGGCGCGGGCGCCATCACCAACGAGGACATCATGCTCGCGTCGGTGTCGTCCGCGACCATCCTGGGCTTCAACTCGCCCGCAAGCGCGCTGCAGAAGGAGGAGGCGGCCAAGGTGGGGGTGGCCATCAAGGAGTTCCAGATTGTGTACGACTGCCTCGACGAGGTGAAGGCCATGATGGCCGCCCTCATCAGGCCGCCGCCCTCGAAGCAGCTTGGCGCTCTCGTGGGCACCCTCGACGTGCTCCAGACGTTCAAGATCGGCGCAGTGGGCAAGGTGGCGGGCTGCAAGGTGGTCTCGGGCTTCGTGCGCGTCGGGTGCAACATCCGCATCCTGCGCGGCAACATCATCGAATACGAGGGCAAGTTGCAGTCGCTGCGCTCGTTCAAAGATCTCGTGGAGCGGGTGGACGTGGGCAGCGAGTGCGGCATCTCCTTTGAGGATTATCAGGGCATGGAGCCCGACGACCGCGTCGAGGCATACGCGGCGCGCGACGCCGTCGGTGACGACGACTGAGCACGGCATGTGCATACTGCTGTATGATGAATCCTCCTACCCCCCTTGCTGCAGCGGCGCTGCCCTGTACCTCAGACGATGATATCGTGACCATACGTTGGTTGTGTTGAGATCGCTGCTGTTGCCGCCGCCTGGTGTAGGCGGGGAGATTTGTCGAGCATGGCGCCATGCATGGCGTATTAACATGGCGTGTGGGGGCCGCCTATGTGTGGCGCGACGTGGGTGAGAGAGAGATGACACGAGGGAGCAAAAGTGGAACAATTGAGAAACTTGACGAAACCGCCCGACGCGATTCGCAATGAGGAATCGATCTTCACTTGCCTCTCTGGCGGGTTTTCTCGCATGGTCGGCCAGCGCCTTCGCAACTGACATTTACGTCACTGGCTTCGACGACTACGACACTGGCACGCTGAGCGGCCAGGCGGCGTGGTTTGGCCCGACCGGCACGTGGGCCGTGAGCGGTTCAACAAACAGTCCGTTCGTGCCCGGCTCGGTGATCGGTCCCGGCGTACAACCTGGAGTGGACCCCGTCGGTGGCAAGGGCAAGATGGTTCGTCTCTGCACGGAGCGATTCCTCGACGGACGCACGAAGGCGTGGCTTGATCTCCTGAACAGCGGCAAGTGGGCTGCGGCGAGTGCTGGCAGCAACTCAGTGCTCGAGACGAAGGTGAAGCTCTTCATTCCGAGTGGGCAGCCCGTGACGTGCTCGTTCGGCATCATGATCTCGAAGAGCTCGTACGAGACGGCTGGCGGCTTCCTCGTGAGCGCGCAAACCGGCGCGATCAGCCTGATGAATAACGGCTATGCGCCTGCGAACCGCACGGCGACGGGTGCGACCGTCAGACTGAATGCGTGGAACGAGTTCACCTACCGCTGTGACGTCTCGAACGGCGAGGGCAAGCTGCTCGTGAATGGCGCGGTCGTCGCCACGCAGAACACGATGCTCTCAGGCAGCGTGTACGCGTCGAACCTGTTCGCGACCACCGACTCGTCGCCCGGAACGAGCAACGCCTTCGGCTTCTTCGACGATCTTTCGATCGCGGCGGTGAGCACAGAGCTCGAATCGATCGAAAGGGGATTTAAAGGACAGCGGCGTGAAATGGTCTAATCTCAAAGCCCACAGTGACAGAGATGTGCGCTCTCGAGGACGCAGCGCGCGTTCGTCAGGATTTTCACGTGAACTCGGTCAAGCAACCCCATACCCACAGCCCATACCCCACATTAACGAATGTTCACCGCCCATTCACACGTCTTTCGAATGTTCACAGTCCATTCACACGTCTTTCGAGGAAAAGGAAGGGAACGTACCGCCGGAACGACGTCTCTGTCTTGTGGTATTCTTCATGCCGGCCGTCTCGAAAGGCGACACGCCGACCGGCTTTGTGCTCTCGGCGAGCATGGGTGCCATCGCCGGTGCCGCGTCCAAGACGGTAGTCGCTCCCGTTGAGCGCATCCGCCTGCTCATGCAGATGGCCAACGCACAATCACTCGGCGCAGGCTCCGGCCTGCGCGACGTGCTCCAGAAAGAGGGCCCGTTGGGCCTGTGGCGTGGGAACGAGATCGCCGTCGTGCGCGCCACGTTGCAAAAGGGCATCCTCTTTTCGGTGCAGGACAGCTTGCGCGTCATCCTCAACTCAGACACGATAGCGGGAGGCATTGCCGGGCTCACCGCGAGTGGGCTCACCTACCCGCTCGACGTGCTGCGGACGCGCCACGCAGGGCGCGTGGATGCTGGGCCGCTCCTTGCTGTTGCGCGGGAGGCCATAGCCGCGGGCGGCGTGTTCGCGCTCTGGCGCGGAGCCTCCGCCACCCTCGGGGGCGGTGTGCTGTACGAGGGCATGCGCTTCGGCGCGTACAACCAGCTGCGAGAGCAGCGCAACGAGCGCGGCGAGGCGCGCTTCGGCCCCGCCACCTCGGGCGCGCTGGCCAGCCTCGCTGGCGGGAACATCATCTACCCTAACGACACGGTGCGCCGCCGTCTGCAGACAGTCAGCGGAGGCGGAGAGACGTACCTCCAAGCGGTGGTGGCCCTCTACCGTGAGGGCGGGGTGCGCCGGCTCTATCGCGGCTTCTTGCTGTACAACCTCAAGGTGTTGCCGTCCGCCGCGGTGCAGTTTGCGACGTACGCCCACCTCAAGGGGCTCGCCACGGAGCGCAGTCAGCGCAAAGCGCATGCAGCGGGCACTGTAATGTGATCGGATGGCAGACCAGAAGACGGACTTCTCTTCCTCAGGTTTAGTAGGCATGGATCAGAAGAGTCAAGCGAAGAAACACACCTTTAATACTTTGCATGTGGTCTGTCCCGCCCCGACGCCTCCCCACACACACGCACAGCGCGCGAGACACTCGTGACTTCGAGAGAGAAGCACGGTGCACGCGCGGCGGGCCGGCTCGGGACCCTGCTGGGTCTGCGTAGCCCGAGGCAGCCGCGAGCGGAGCTCACAACGTGTCACATCGGCACAAACGCGTCGACCTGCTGCGGCTGCCCGTACACGCTGGTGAGGATGGGCTTTGAGGGAGCGAGCTGGATGATGGTCTGCATTTGGTAGCCCGCCTCCTCGGCGAGACGGTACTCCTGCGCGGTGAGCATCGAGCGCTGCATCGCCTGCGCCGCGTCGCGAGCCACGTTGGCATCGGCGATCGCGAGGCGCGACTCGCTCTGCGCCTCGTACGCGCGCTGTGCCCACGACTTGGCCTCGTGGTTCGCCTGCTCCCAGCGACGCTGCATCCCCTCACGCTCACGGTGGTTCTCCCTGAGCTCCGAGCGTGATCGTTCGAGCTGGGCGGCAAGAGCGTCGCGCTCGCGTTGCAGCGCGTCAATGTGCTCGCGCAGCGCGCCATTCGCCTCCTGCTCGAACTTGACTGCCTCCGCGGCGCGCACCGCGTCCTCCTCGGCCTGCTTGCGCGCGGACTGCGCGAGGTGTAGCGCGTTCCGGTGCGCGTTCAGGTCGTACGCGAGCTGCTGCGCATGCACCTCGAGGTTGAAGCGCTGCACGGCCTCGGCGCGCCCGGCGGCCTGGTAGCGCAGCTCGAGGGCGCGCATCGCGCGCACGATCCACTGCTGCGACGGGTGGAGCGTCTTGCCCCCGGCGTACTGCGCCAGCAAGGAGAGCACACCTTGCTCGTTCTCGTGCATCGTCAGACTCTCCACCTCCTTAGCAGGGGCACCGAATGCGCCGCCGCCGCTGCCCAGGGCCCCGCTCGGTCGGAAGACGTTGACGCCGCCGAAGACCCCTGCGGTGAGCTCCGGGTCGGCCGCCGGCGGCGAAGTACGCCCGGTGACTGGCGGCGGGCTGACGGTGCGCTTGGTCGCCTCCGGCGGGCTTGCGGCGGGTTTGGCCGCCTGTGGCGGGCTGACGGTGCGCCCGGCCGCGGGCACGATTCCATCAGCGATGAGCTGTTTGGTTGTTTGACTCATGGGCGGCTGTTTGTCTTCGGTGCGGCCGGTCGGCGGCGGGCTGACGGTGCGACCGGCCGGTGGGCGGCTCGAGTGGGGCAGGTTCACCGGCTTGTAGTATGGGCCGTCGGTGTGCTCGCGCCCGCTGCTTGGCACGACGCTGCCGCGCAGCAGCCCTTCCGCAGATCGAGTTCGGCCAGGCTCGATGCGAGATCGCGGTGTCGAGCCCCTTGGCTTGTGGTGCTGGCCATAGCCCACGCCGAGCGCTGTCACGTAACGGAACCCCTCGGGAACCGGGAGGGGGCCAGGCGGACCGCCCACGATGATCGGCGGCGGCTTGAGCGGAGGGTCATGAGGGTCGCGCGCCGGGGGCACCTCGGGCTTCGGCGGCTCATCTGATGGGGCGGGAGCCGCGCCCGCGGCGGTGTCAGCCGCCTCCTCATTCTCAAATGCGTCCAGACCTTCGATGAGCGCTGTGAACTCGTCGAGGCTGAGCTTGCCGCTGCCCGTCTTGTTGTACGTCTGAAGCATCTTGATCGTCTCGTTCGCCGTGGCCTCGACGGACAGTTCACGTAGCGCACCGCGCAGCTCGCGCACCCCGAGCCCCTGGTGCGATGTGTTTGCATTATCGTACGCGTCTTGCACCTCGTACTGGCCGCGCTTTTTCACCGGCGCAGTCTTCCTAGGCGCCGCTGCGGCTGCCGTGCTCGAGCGCGCCGCCGTCGTGCTGACCGAAGTGCTCGAGCGCGCCGCCGTCGTGCTGAACGCAGTCGTCGTCGTCGTACGCACCGCACTGCTTGGCGGCGAGGCCGTCGCACGCGCCGACGTACTGGTCGGCGACGTGCTGGTGCGAGCCGCGGCTGCAGCAGCCGTCGTGCGGATTGGCTGCTCGTCAGAGGTGGCGAATGATGTCGTGCGCGGCGTTGCCGAAGAGGTGGTGACCACTGCCGGGCGCGCCGCGGTCGCAGTCGCCGGCCTCGCCGCTGTTGCTGTCGTCGCGGCTATCGTGGTCCTCGGGGGCGAAGCGCTTGCGGTCGCCGTCGCCGGGCGTGCGGTTGTTCCGGTAGCTGCGCCAGCGGTCGCAGTGGCCGGGCGTGCAGCTATTGCGGTAGCTGTGCTAGCGGTCGCAGTCGCCGGGCGTGCGGCTGTTGCGGTGGCGGTGGCCGCAGCTGCTGGGCGCGCAGCAGTGGCGGTGGCCGCAGCAGCTGGCCGCGCAGCAGTGGCGGTGGCCGCAGCAGCTGGCCGCACAGCGGTGGCTGTGGCCGCAGCAGCTGGACGCGCAGCGGTGGCGGTGGCCGCAGCAGCTGGGCGCACGGCGGTGGCGGTGGTCGCGGCCGCTGGGCGCGTGGCGGTGGCTGAGGCTGCAACGGCGGTGGCCGGACGGGCTGTGGCTCGAGCAGACTCAGACATCTTTCGAACGAAGTCCCCTCCGCGCTGTCTTCACGAGGATGTCAAGTCAAGTTTCGGCGCTTCGAGGATGTGTCTGTGAATGTTATCACATCAAAGCAAGCAAGCATCGATCTCGCGCGATCTCCTAACCGCCGCAAGGCTTTCCGGCGCCTCGGGGAATTTGCTGTGAATATTCATTCAGGCCGTGTTCATGCCTGTAAGTCGTTAACTCAGCACGAGCGAAAGAACGTACACTGCAAGACCTTTTTTTGTAAGTCACGCTCGCAAAAAGCAAGGGGTGCTCGTCATTTGTGCATGGCGGATCGTGAGACGCTTCTCGTCATAAACGCGCAGCTTGTGTCGAAGCTGACGGCTGGCACCGCGACTGACGATGACATCAAAACGTTGACGGCGGTGATGGGTCTCATCGAGAAAGAAGCGTCAAAGGGGTCTATCAGCAGCAGCGTACCACAAACAGCACCATCCGGGAGATGCGGCGCGGGCGCATCGGCGGCCGCCACGAG
>Ga0209550_10006571_pt1 | contig 10830 bp, 11 predicted proteins | sample LauGreSuBDMM15SN_2_FD_187567 | JGI IMG/M metagenome (GOLD analysis project Ga0209550, IMG submission 187567) | Freshwater lake microbial communities from Lake Michigan, USA - Su13.BD.MM15.SN (SPAdes) (version 5) | ecosystem: Environmental > Aquatic > Freshwater > Lake | place: Lake Michigan... | reverse complement strand
GCTTAACTATTCACAAAAACACAGACCCCTTAGGCATGCTCGATTAGGGTAATTGCGGAACCATGGTCTCAGTCCGCTTGAGGTTGATTTTGTATCCCAGATCAACACACTTAGGCTTTTAGGGGGATTTATCGCAGTTCCAGCGTCTAATAATATTAGAATAAGTGTTCCATGATATTGCCCATGGCGGCACTTATTGAAAAATAACGGAACTAATACAACTTTAATTTTTCAATTTTTTCTATATAAACTAGCTAAAATCTTACAAAAAATTAAAAACTTATTTATGTAATATAATAATGAACAATAATACTATTATTAGTATATTAAAGAAATATGATACAGATATTAATTTAATAGAAATACAAAAAAATAAGTATACTAATAATATTTCAAAATATATTTATTCATTTAATGATATGAGTATATTTACATTTGATTTAAAAAAATATGATGATAATAAAATAGAAATAAAACTAGATATATCTAAATATAAATATTTTATAAATGATATATCTGATACTAATAATATTACTAATTTTTTAATTTATGCAAAAATTAGGAGAATAGAATTAATAGAAATATATAAAAAATTAAATTTATATTTAAAAATAGTTTTAATTGAAAATAATTTAACTAATTATTTTCTAAATTGTACAAAAAATAATAATTATGCAACTATTACAATAAAAAATAATTTATATATATTTTATTATAAAGATACAACACAGTATACTTATTCTAGCATAGAAAAGTTATTAAAAAATCCATTAATTAAACAATTTAAAAAATTAAAATTATGGTTTATATGTAACTAATTATTTACACTTAAAAATTGACAAAATTAAATTCTAGAATTGATATAGACTATTAAACATAATATATTATTATATAATATATAATGGAGTTTATTATAACATGTCCATATTGTTTGGACTATATTATTATTAAAAAAATCAATTGTGGTATTTTTAGGCATGGAGTTTTAATTTCAAATGGTAAACAAATAGATCCTCATGCTAATAAAAAAATATGTGATAATTATATTAAAAAAAATAAAATATATGGATGTGGGAAACCATATCAAGTTATAAAAGAAGAAGAAAAATATAAAGCTATTATTTGTGACTACATTTAAAAAAAACTAGAATTTAATCAATAATTTTAATCTTTTAATTTAAAAGATGATACTATTTCCAACTCAGATAAACGTATATATTTAGAATTTTCTAGATTATTATTTTGAAGTACATTAACTATATTCAATTTACTAGATTTACTTAAAATACACAAATTTTTTATTCTAAATAATAGACTAATATCTTGGCTATAAATATTTTCAAGACATATAACTTTTAAATTTGGTAAATGTGCTAATTGACTAATATCTTGATTAAATGTATATCCAAAACTAATTACTTTTAGATTTGGTAATTGTGTAAATTCACTAATTTCTTGATTATACATATTTCCAATAAATATTTGTTCTATATTTGTTGGAAATGAAGTAAATGGATGATTGTAACAACCTTCAAGTTTTAATGATATTAAATTATAAAATCCAGATAAAAATTTAAAATCTGTATTATTAGATTCTAATACTATTTTTGTTAAATTTGTTGGATTAATTTTTTTAAATATAGCTATATTATTAGATTTAAAAATAATAGTTTCAGGAATAAATTTCCATTTTGGAAATCTATTTATTACTTTTAAATTTAAATCATCAATACTACATTCTTTAATCTTAAATTGAACTTCTGGATCTAGAAAATAACTATATAATGTCCGATTTAATTTTAAAAAATTATATAAATCATAAAAATCAAGAAATTGAAATATTCCTAGCATTATATCTTCTTTATATAATATTGCATGTAAATCGGTCTCAACTAGACATCTTAGATAATGTCTTAAAAGTAAATTACAGTAAGAGCTATGAGTATTAGTGTTGCAGTTGCAACTTGTAAAAGGTTTTATATAATTATCAAGTTTGATATTTATTAAGATATTGACTTTTTATTATTTTTGCGCTTCGTCAGGGCGCACTGGTATTGAAAAAATGTAACTAATATAATTTTTATTTTTCAATTTTTTTTATTATCATTTATAGTCACATATTTGTCCAATATAATTATCTTCTATTTTAATTATTTCAAAAGGTTTTCCACAACCATATATCAAGTCTTTTTCAATTAGTATATCACATTCAACTTTAGATAAATGAGGATTAATTTGTTCATTATTAGATTTTAAAACACCATGTCTAAATATTGCACAATTAATTTGATCTATAATAATAAGATTTAAACAATGAGGACATTCTATAACTATTTTTAATTCTTCTTGCATATTAATTTAAACTATATAAAAAAAATATAATTTAAACTTGTTGGATAAGATAATGTTATAAATTATATAAAAATGTTTGAATTTATAACTGTATTTCATTAATTTCTAATCTCAATTCTGGATTAATATTTATCATTTGAATAATAATATCATTAAATTTATCAGTTATCAATATACCTAATAATGTCTTTTCTTTTAAAATTTTTTTAATTAAAATATTTTTTTCAAAAATAGTTTTGTAATCTAATAATAATTCAATTAATATTATACCTAAAGAATAAGTATCAATATTAGGACCATAATTACCACTATCTATTTCTGGTGCACGATAATAACTATAACCAATATCAATTGATTTATTAGATTGATCTAATAAATTATTAAATTTTTTAGATAATCCAAAATCACCAATTTTAATTTGATTATTTAAAAAGAATATATTTGAAGGTTTAATATCTCGATGAATAATATTATTTGAGTGTAAATATTTGATACCATCTAATATTTGATTCCAAATTTCTATTCTTTTTTCAACTGAATCATATATCATATCATTTTCCATATAATCTTTTAATGTTTTATCACATAGTTCCATTTGTATAAATAATATTGGTAAATTTTTTTTTATTTGTTCCGATTCATCTATTTCTGATTCTAAATTAAATTGTAAAATAGAATTAATATCTAAATCAATCCATGATGAATAATATCTAACAATGTTTGGATGTAATAATTTTGCAAAAAGTTTAACTTCTTGAAAAATATCATAATCAAGATCAATTAAATCATCAGTTATAAAAACTTTTTTAATTGCATATAACTCGTTATCTATTTTATGATGAACTTTATAAACAGATCCAAATGATCCTATTCCTAATAAATTTAATTCATAAAAAGTTTTATTATATAAATTAAGTTTTGGGTTGACAAATGAAATTATTTTTTCAGAATTATCAGCATCACTATCAGTTATGGTATTTGATGAATTTAAACTATTAATTAAATTAAATAATTTTGTTCGTGTTTCTATAAAATTTAAAGACATAATATCTTCATCAATTAATTTTGTTTTAACTAGATAATCAGAAATTTTAGTAAATAAAAAATTATTATTTCCAAATGCAATTTCTAATAAAACAATAATTAATAATGATAGTTTTTTCTGTTTACTTAAATTTTCATCAGATAGATTTTTGTATAAAACAATTTCTTCCATGGGATAATTTATTGATATAATAATATATTAATATATCAATAAATTAATTTAATCAATTTTTTACAAAAATAATTTAAAATAAATACTAGCTAAGATGGCAGTTAATAATACTGTATCTAGTATATTCTTATTATTATTCATTTTTTTTAGATTTAATATTTCTGTATTTTTTAATTCTAAATCTCTACTAATATCAATTAAACTTGAAGATAAAATTTTAACATCTTTTTTTAAATTTTTAATTTGTTTATTATTTTCAAGAATACAATATTTTAACATTGGAGATTCTGGTATTAAATCAAAAACAGATTTACCATCTTTATTTTTATCAAAAAATGACATAGAATATTTAGTAACAAGTTTATTTACTCGAATAGTATCATTTAATGAAACACCAATAAATAATAGATTTTCTCCATTACAATCACATTTAATTGGATAATTTATATCATTATCAACTATATATTCGAACATTGTTTTTGCCAAATTATCTGTATTAACTATGTTATCTGTATTAATTACGTTATCTGTTGGAAAAGAACTAGAATCATTTAGTTCTACAGAATAATTATGTGGCATATTATATCCAACTAGATAAGATTCTCCTTTTTTAACAACTGTAACATTTTTTTGATTAGAATCTAGTTGACTCATTACAAAATGTAACTTGATCTTCAAGTCATTTTTAATCTCAGTATTTTTGATGTCAAACTCATCTAAAATATCATTAAATATATGTTGAATAGTACATAAAACACCAGAATGTCTAGTAATAAATAGCATAACATATTTTTCAACAATTTTAAAATCAATTAAGCCAAGTGTAGTCATTTTTTTATAATTAGATTGTTCGTATAATTTCAAATAATGTAAAAATCAATTTTTTTTAAATATAATATAAAAATAATAATAATATAAAAAAAATTGATTTTTATATTTTTTGTATTTATATATTTGATAGAGTATATAAAAATGCAATCAAGAACTTTAACTTCAAGTAATTCTGAATTAAAAAGATCAAATGATCTAATGTATTTTATAATGATTAATAATCTTGATAAAATTAAACAATTAAATTTAGTTAATAGATCAAATGTTAATAATATTATAGATACTAAAAGTAAATCATCTGCATTACATTATGCATTACAATTACATGATAATTCAATTATAAATTTTTTATTAGAATTAGGAGCAGATGTTAATCAACAAAATAGTTTTAATAAAAATGCATTAGAGTTATCTTTAGATTATCATAAAAAATCTATTTTTGATTTTATTATTGTTAAAAAAGATGAAATAATTAATAAATTAGATGATGAATGTATACAACTTAAAAAAAAAATTAAATTAGAAACTGAAATAAAAGATTATTTAAGTAAATCAGTTGATAATTATAAAATAACTTTAAGAAATGCTCAAAATGAAATAAAAGTAATAAATGATAAAAAAGATGGTTTAGAAATTGAAAATAACAATTTAAAAGATCAAAATAAAACTTTAAAAAGAAAAGTAGATAAATTAAATGATTCAATAGATGTTCTATTAAATTCAAATAAAAAGTAAAATTTTAGAATTCATTATTTTTTTCTATTGAATTTAATAATTTTTTTATTTTAAAATTAATACTATTATTTATATCATTTAATTTTTTCATTGAATTTATTTTATTATTCTCATTAATAATTAAATTTAATTCTTTACCTTCATTAGTATCTAAATAACCATCTATTTCAATTAAACCATTATCAATTTTATCATGACATTTATTACATAGAACAACTAAATTACTTTTATGATTTTTATGTAAATATTTTTTATTATTAATAAAACCCATTGAATCACAGTTTCGTTGATAATTAATATGATGTGTTTCTAATGGAATTTCGTTATTTTTTGGAACTATTTTACATACACTACATTCTTGTATAAATAATTTTTTATTATATCTTGATTTTTTTTCAGAATTTAATGAAATACTATTTCCAATAACTAACTTTTCAAATTTTTGTTCGTAAGAAGTATTATATTCATTTAAAAATTCAGTCGTATAAGCATTAAATTTCACATCATTAATAATATGTTTTGCAACAATTAAACCATAAAATGAACTTCCTGATCCTTCTCTTAATGATCTATCATATATTAATTTATTATTTTTTTCATCACATTCGACATGTAGATGATATTTTTTAATATTATACATTTTATCTAATGATTTAAAATTACATAGATCATGTAAATGTGTAGCAGTAATAAATGATGCTTTTGCATTAGATAACATTTTTATCATTGTCATTACTATTATTAATGATGATACATGTTCTGTTCCTGAACAAAGCTCATCTGCAATAATTAATGTATTTTCAGAATTTCTTTTAAGAATTGCTGCAAGTTCATTTAATTCTAATCCAAATGTTGATAATCCTTTAAACATATTATCTTTTGAGACTATTCTTGTAATTATAGACTTGTAAGGATAAAATTCAAAACTAGTCGCAGGAACAAAATAACCAATTTGCGCCATAATTATACTTATCCCAATTGCTTTTTGTAATGTTGATTTACCAGCAGCATTTAAACCAAATAATAAAATACCATCCTGTCCATCCTGTCCATCCTGTCCATCCTGTCCATTCTGTCCATCCTGTCTAGCGTTAGAATCACATGTACCTAACTCTATATCCGTTGGTATGTATTCAGTTTCATTATTAATTCTTTCAACTATAGGATGACGTAATTGTTTTGCTTTAAAATATGATTTATTATTATAATTTTTAATGATTGGTTTATTATAATAATATTTATTTGCACATTTAGCTCCTGATAACAAAAAATCAAATTGTCCAATTAGATTAGTTAAATATTTAATATAATTACCATAATTTTGACATAATGATTCTAATTCATACACAAATTTATCTTTAGCTAATATTTTAATTTGATCAATATATTCATTAATTTTATCAGAATTTTCTTTTAATTCATCACAGAATATTTTAGTACAAGTTCCTTTACCTTTTTTTTCAAATTTTAATGAAGAAGACTTTATTTTTAAAATTTTATTTCCTATTTTTAAATCTATAAATTTTAAACTTTTTAATTCTTCTTCAATTATTTTTGATCTTTTTGTTGATAAAATTAAGAAATATCCTTCACGTTCATTTGAATCAACTTTAACTGAAATATCAGATGATGTAATTTTATTTGATTTATTTTTTATTATTTTATCAAAATAATTTGCTAATTCATTCATAAAATTTGTACACATATTAATTGAATCTTGTAAATTATCAATTTCTAAATATTTTCCTGGTATAAATATAGATTTAGTTATATCATTAATTAAATATTTTTCAATCTCTACTTCATCAAATGTTTCTATAATATAATTTATCATTAATTCTATATTTTTAATTAAATCATTAATATCGTAAGAGCAATAATTTTTTAAATGAAATGATAAAGATTTATCTTTTTTTATTAATTTTAATAGTATTAATGAAGATTTTTGAAATTTAATCCATTGACTAAAATCAATTGGATGAATATTCTTTATATTTATTTTTCTATTTAATCTTTCTGTATCTTTAATTTGAGATAAAATAGTATCATATTCAGAATATGATTTTTTTAAATGTTCAATAATTAAATATGATAATTCTAATTTATTAACATTTATTTGTGGTTCAATTAATATATTTTTTAAATATCTTCTACCCATAGGTGTTATTGTTTTATTGATAATGTCAAATAAACATTTGTAAGTATTTTCAACTGAATAAAAAGTTTTATCTTCTTTTATAAAAATATCTAATTGAGATATTGGATTATTTCCTAAATGCATTGAATCTTCTTTTACATAAATATCTGGTTTTGATATACATTCTAATAAATTAGAATTATGATCTGATAAATATAATAATGATAATATAAATGCATCTCTTGCTAATGTAAATTTTTCTAAATTGAGATTTTCAATTGGTGAAATACTTAATTTATAAATTTTTTTAAGAAGATCATTTTGATATGATAATTGTTGAAAATTTGAATATCCTTTTAGCATTTTAATTTCATCTATTTTTTTATGAACGTATGATCTATTTAAAATTTCTAAATAACATATTATTTCTTGTACATTATTAATATTTGAAGTAATTAATAAAATTTCAGCTGGATCAAAAGAATTAATAAATTTAACAATTTCATCTAGTGATATTTTATCATCGCTAATAGTTGAATATGTTTCATGTATTTTAACATAACCAGTTGATGGCTCTATTAATGATAAACCTGCTACATATGCTTTTTTATTTGTTTTTAAAATTATTGTTTCTTCTAATAATATTGTTAACATGTAATTTGAATCAGGTTTTGATATTTCATTAATATATGTTGATGGAGAATAAATACCAGTAATTTCTCTTTTTGGTTTTGGTGCAGGTGATACTTGTTCTTGAATAACTATAGTAAATCCATAATCAATTAATATTTTTATATATTTCTGAGAAGATATACATGGAAATCCTAACATATATGGATTTTTAATAGATATAGGTACAGATTTATCTTTTTTTGTTATAGTTATATTCATTATATTTGATAATATTTGTAAATCATAACCTTGTTCTAATGTTTCATATGCTTCAAAAAACATACCACATTGTGTAAAAAATATTGTTAATTTACCATGAATTTTATTATATTTATCTTGATTAATAAAATATTCTGAATATGCATTACTCATTTCTAATTAATTATAATAAATAAATTTTAAGTATTTTTATCTTTATATATAATATTATGATTTCTAATATATTTTCTATTTTAACAAATTTATCAGATATAGACTGTTCCAATATTTTAATTAGTGATGATATATCTGAACATAATCATAATTTTATTGATATAGACTGTTCCAATATTTTAATTAGTGATGATACATCTAAACATAATGATGATTTTAATAATATATTTGAACATAATAATAAATTTAATGATATAGACTGTTCTAATATTTTAATTAGTGATGATACATCTGAACATAATGATGATTTTAATAATATATTTGAACATAATAATAAATTTAATGATATAGACTGTTCTAATATTTTAATTAGTGATGATACATCTAAAAATAATGATAATTTTGACGATATAGACTGCTCTAATATTTTAATTAATAATCATAAATCTATACATAACGCTAATTTTGATGATATATGTGATAATATATCTGATGATATATCTGATAATTCGACAAGTTATAAAATTTGTGAAAGTTTAGAAAATTCTGAAGTTTCTACAAGTTCAAATAATTCAAATTATTTAGAAGTATTTGATAATTTAAATTCTGATATTTTTATAACAACAAATGAATTAAAAATAAATATTAATTCAGATGATGAATTAGATAATAATTTAGAAATATCATTGAATTCATATGATAGTTTTGATACATCAGATGAAAATATTTTAAAAAAAGAAAAAATAAAAACAAAATTATTATTATTAAAATCAAAAAAAGATAAAGATAAAAAAGATTTAAATATATTTAAAGAAGAAAAGTATAACAAGTTACTTGTTGAAATGTTAGAAAATAATAAAAAACATAAAAATGAAATACATAAAACTGAAATATATAAAACTAAACCTAAACCTAATCCTAAACCTAATCCTACAGAAAAAATAGATTTAAATTTTTATTCTAAAATCAAAAATTCAAATAATATTAATTGTAAATCTAAAATAGATGATGATTATTTATATGGATATAAATTTTTTTAAAGTTTTTTAATTACTATTTTTTTCATATGATTTTTAATTTTATCATATAATTCAGACTTAATTTTATCAAAATGTATAGTTTTAAGATCATACCAATTAAAATTATTTTTGTTAATAAATTTATCTAAGAATACCAGGAGTTCATGTTTACCAAAAACATTTTTAATTATAAAATCTATTTTTTCTGATGAAATAGTATTATTTGATAATTCTTTATTATAATCATTAATATTTTTTATAAATTCAATATTATTTTCTGTTGATATTAAATATTTTTGTAATTTCATAAATGAAAATGGTAACCAGGTATTAGCATATTTATCATAAAAATATCTAACAACTTTTTTTCTTAGCTCTGGATCATTATTTACATTACTTATATTACTTATATTATTTGTATATATTATAGGTTTTTGAAATGAATATACAAAATCATTATCAGTATCGTCTTTATTAACTAATAAATTAGAATAATTTGGATAATTTGGATAATTTAAAATATTATACATTTGATTAGTATTAAATGTATTAGGTTGAATAAATTGAATACTACCATTTTTATCAATAAATGTTCTTAACATTGTTATAATATATATTATATTTTAATTTCAAGTACGTTATTTTTGATGTTTGAATGAATATTTGCTGAAATCTTTATTTTTTTTAAACTATTATCAAGCTCTTTTTCAATAAATAATCTAATTATTTTAAATATTTTTCTATAATCTATACTTATTTTAAAATATTTTAAAAAATATTTTTTATAAAATTCAATTAATTTATCAGTTTCTATATCATCAATAGATTCAAAAAATACATGTAATATCATATCAATAATAAAATTAATTGTGTCAATATTATTTTCACTTTCAATTAAACTATTAATTACTTGATAGGCATCTTCCCATTTAGTAATATTAAAACTACATAATAAAAAATATGAAGGACTATTAAATATATCTTTACTATCAATTATATTATTAGTATTATTAGAATTATTAGATGAAACTAAATTGTAATTTTCTATTTTATTATCATTAGTTAATAATTTAGAATCTGGTAATATTGCATATATTTTTTTATCAGAATTAATTAAATTTAATAATAATGGATGAAAAATATTATTATATTTCTGTGTTAGCTTAATTTCTTTAGACATATTACTATATTTAGATAAATTAATTTCTATTATAAATTATATATGGATTACTATAATAAAATTTTAATTTTAAATAAATATTTAAAATTATCTATTGAAAAAGAAGATTATGATAATGCAACAAAATTATTAATTAATATTAAAACTTTACATGGACAAATTATCGAATATATTTTAATGTTAAAAGATTCAAAAGAAGCAAATAAATTAGAAGTTTTATCTGATCTTGAAGTAATAAATTATAAAATTATATTAATTATTAATCAATATGAAAATATTAATTTTAATGAAAAAAAATCTATTAAAGATACAAAAG
>Ga0209550_10006568_pt1 | contig 10833 bp, 16 predicted proteins | sample LauGreSuBDMM15SN_2_FD_187567 | JGI IMG/M metagenome (GOLD analysis project Ga0209550, IMG submission 187567) | Freshwater lake microbial communities from Lake Michigan, USA - Su13.BD.MM15.SN (SPAdes) (version 5) | ecosystem: Environmental > Aquatic > Freshwater > Lake | place: Lake Michigan... | reverse complement strand
GGCTGGGAGTCTGACTGCGACGGCTGGTTTGATTAAATATACAATAACAAATAAATACATAACAAATAATAAAAAGGGCTTCGGCCTTTTTTATTAAAAATTGAAACGAACCATAACTAATAATAATCTGCAACTTAACGACTCAGCTTTGACCATGTCTCTTGAAATTATTTCCGAACTTTACGCAGCCCCTGAGAAGAGCCGCTCAGACAAGTATCGGCGATTTAACAACGAGAAACGTGTGAAGCGTGAGCCGGGTGTCAAGCGGACACAGACTGAAATTTGGGTAAAGACGAAGTGGGAGCCGGAAATTGCAAAGAACAAGATGAACAAGATCGGGCGCAAACGCGATCGGGATTACAAGTACGGTAAGTGGAATGAGAGTCAGACAGACAGCTACTGCGAAGACAAGAAGAACGAGAAGGCGTGCGAAGCGACACGCGAGAGACTACGAATTGCGGCGTTGGAGCGTCGGGGCATCTATCAACGAAAAAATCTGGACGACCTGAATGACTTGTTGTTTCCTGTATTCTATCTAAACAATAAAGACACTTGGCCGACGTGGGCGTGGGAATCGTACTACGAGATGTTGGACATGAGAGAAGAGGTAAGGTGCGACGCAGGAACGAAGCTCGTTGTAAAGCCTGGCGCAATCGTCGGCTTTAAAGAGGCTGACAATGAGTACATTGATTTATAAATATACAATAAAAAGGGCTTCGGCCTTTTTTATTCATTTCTACTTTTTTCTGACTCATTTCTACTTTTTTCCGACTCATTTCTTGTATCCTATATCAATAGAGGTATTATGGTGCATATTGGGATAGGACTCGGCTGCGATTGGCCTGTAGCCAGGCTGGCGATTGACGAGGGCAATGAATTTATAATTCAACGATTGGAAAGATATGCCTAAAGAAAAAATAAACGTACAAGCGGTACAGGTTTAAATAATTCAACTATAGAAATTTGTTAAGAATTATTGAAGAAAAATTCATAATGCTCCCACTACCTTCATATAAACAAGATATAGAATCAAAAAACAAACATACTAGAAAATCATGCGACTGGCTCTATAAATAAATGCGCGAGGCATTATCGCAGCAATTATCCACAATAACAATATTATTTTTTCCTGTAAACATCATAGAAACTATTAGGTGCTTGTGCGGCAGCCAGATTAGCCGCAGCTTCGTTTGCCTCTTGACGTTCTCTCGCGGTAAATCCCATTCCTGAAGGCACCCTTGATATTGGTAAATCATGAAACACTTCGTCTATCAATGGTATATTAATCCGATTATCAGTATTTAAATAAATCTTGTCAGAAATTAGTATGTGAAAAAAACCAATCGTTCCATCACTTTTCAAACCATAATTTGGTGCCACACTATTAATATATTTCAAATATTCTACGACTGTGTATGAAATTGCAGTCATATTTTGTGGGTCATGTATGAAACAATTATTATGTGTATCCCGATAAATTACAATCGCGTGTCCCCATCCTTCACCTGTGCCATCATGTTCTATCTTTCCAATTGTTGCTAATGTTGCACAATCTGGTGGTAAATTATCCAAGTCTTGAATATGATTAATTTGAATCAAACTGTGCGATGTTTGATAAGCAGCATCCAATAACCGAATTATGTCTGGACCATCTAATCCTGTGGGATATTTATTCGCTAAATATAAAGAGTCATCTCGGTTTGAATAACCAAGAAAATAAAATACACTAGGCACACAATCCCCAGAATGAACACCCAGTCTTAATATGTAGTTATCTCTCACTATATTGTGATCAAACATAACAAGATGCCCGCCTCTCTTACGATTCTTACGAGTCTTGCGATTTCGTTTCATTTTACGTGAACGACCCATATATATAAATAAACATTTAAAGAAATAACACTTATATTAGAAATGAAATTCCTTCCTCTTCTCTTTACGCTAGCTAGTGGTCTTTCGCCAATCATTCGCACAACCAAGATTGATATATTTGATCCAAGTGTAGTCGGCAAAAATATTCAACCATCTTTTCTGAGAGAATCGGAATTGAAGCACGCAAGACTTGCCATGGTTGTTGCACCCGTATTCCCAATTATGGAACAATTCTCAGATGTACTCGGCATTAATCAGTTCCAACATTTACCCGTCCCCGTACAACTCGGCTTCACCGGGCTAATGTTTATGAGCGAATTTACCTCAATGCTAAAGGGATGGGAAGATCCAAGCGTAAAGCCGTTTCGCTTGAAGGAAAATTATCAGCCAGGAGATTTGGGATTTGGCATTTGGGATCCTACCGATGTCGTTTTGATGGATAAAGAACTCAATAATGGACGTTTAGCAATGATCGGCATTTTTGGAATGATGTGCCAAGAATTGGTTACGCATCAACCACTTTTTACACGTTAAATAATTCAAGATTTATTAATTTTATATAGTATGAATTATATAAAATTAATTATATTAGCATTTACAATAACATTGGTAGCAATCATTAGAGAAACATTGTACCCATTTATGGTAGAAACATCGTATCCATATGTGTCAAGTCATCCAACGCCAAGAGATCATATTTATATTTACACAATACGTTTTATACATTTAATCATTTTTATATACACATCTTATTACTTATTTTTTGGAATTGGCAATGATTTTGATATGTACCTCTATATGTTAATATCAATTATTGTAGTTATATTATGGTATATATATGAATGTTGTCCGGTAACATATATTGAGTTGTTATTCTATAATATTGATTTAGAGAATGTACATACAAATTATAATCCATCTTTTACTCCATTATTCAATGCTTATTCTAGTAAAGTTATGATGTCATCAGGAATATTATTTTTAATAAATAATGCGGTTGTAACCTACAAATGTAAATTGCCAACACTAGCTAAAATTTTATTTTATATTTCATTATTGATATTATTTTTTGATTCTATTTATAAAGGAATCATTAATACAAAATATTTTTCAACAAAAAATAAACATTTATTAACTATTTATAATTTTTACACAAAATATTTTAAGTATGTAATGAAGACTCCCAAAAGAAAAACCAGAAAAACTAGAAAAACAAAAACAAAAAAAGGAAAGACTCGTAAGTGTGGTAAGTGTCCTCGTTGCGGCGCAGGAAAAGAGCTGCAAGAATTAATAGATGGTAAATGCCATTGCAACCAGTGTGGTTTCGTACATTAATGCATCCGCCGTGTTCTCTCGTAGAGCAATTGGAACCATTCTAATTCACCCTTCTTTTTCATTATAGCTCCCAATTTAGCAAAATTTTCAAATGTCATTAAAATTCAATTATATATAAATGTCCTAAATATGGATTCGGCATCCTCATTATACAGGTTTACTGCAAAATTTTACAGAAAATCTTATCAGCATATCAAGACATAATGGTAATATTCATCCTCTACTTGCGCGTATTTCGCTTGCTTCTTTTACGTCTTCGTCTTGAACCTCCCGTTATTGACCAGGTACTTGGTGACAAAAAACTAAATTTAGGCTTAGATGCATTTGCAGCTAGAGGTGCAGTTGTATTTGGCGCAGGCGCAAGCTCAGGCGCAGGCAAATTAGATGTCGTATTAGGTAGAGGTGCAGTTTGATTACCTCCACCTCTTCGCCTTGTTTTCCTAGAAGTTCTCGCCTTTGTCTTCATTATAATATAATAATATTAAAATTGAATATACCATATTTTTACTAATAATTACTAAAAATGATCCCCGTTCGCTTATACGGAATCTATATCTTATCCGCATGCAGCAAACCCTCTTATATCGGTTCTGAACTCATGATAGATTATAATAACGTAAAGTTTTCTCTCATCAAACGCCTCGGACCGATCAAGTACTGTCAAAACATATACGGTTCGTTTCAGGCTAAAAACGACACTGTCAATGTAGTATGGCTTCCATCAGGCGACTACGACATTGACACTTATCTTCTTCCCACTATTTCGTATCCTTATGTAAAAAATGGCTGTAAACGAATGCGGTGCACCTATTGTGAACAAGAAAACTGGTTGACTGTCAGAGACCCCGTAGACCAATATGTATTCAGAAAAAAGTTATTCCCGGACAAGAAACAGGACAAGTTGATACAAATATTCTTTACACAGTTAGTATTTGATTTTGTCATCCGACATTTACGATAAAATATCATAATACTATATGTCAGTTCAAACATTATTTGACCCTAATATATTGGCTCAGTACAGCGTTGGTATAGAAAGTAAATTGGCGGGGCATAGAATTATGACTAAATGCGATTACCTTAAATATATGAAACCTCCTACTACATTTTTAAATCTGTACACACTTATTGATAGTACAAAAGAGCTTTGCACTGGTGTAATACCATATGCCAAAAGTTGCTTAACTGCGTGTGTTATAGGCGATAAGCAATGTGATAAATATAATGCACTATTTTTAGTTAATCCGCATACAGGTGAAACAGTAGGATTTGTCATAATACAAAAAGGTGAATGCAATACTTACCCAAATATGATAAGCATAAAATTAATTTGTAGTAGTATCAGGGGTGGCGGGCATATATTGTTAGGAGCTGTTGCATATTGTATAAAGTTGAGTGCATTTGAACAAGGAATTATATTAGATTTAGCGGGTGGCACACTTAATGATCGTGCGCTTAAATCATATCAGAGATTTGGTTTTGTTGATTCCGAAAAGTTAAGAGATTCGGGTAATTGTTATCCAACCGGGAAAGGCAATTTAATAATGCTTTTAGATTTAAGAAGTGTGAGTCCTGATAACATTTTTTATAAAGTATTAGGTAGTGCGCCAACTAATCTTATGAATCCCGGTAATGACCCACATCTTTCAGAAGAACCACTAGAAGTAGAGCTAGTAAATAAACGTGATAGAAACGAAAATGAAAGAAGTAGTAAAAGAGCGAGAGGCGGTAAAAGAAAAACAAGGCGTAGAACAAGACGTAGAACAAGACGCAAAAATTGAATATAATCAATATATATTTTTATTTGCAAAATGTCAGAAATGAAGTGCTCCATTTGCCAAATGCAAGGTCATCGGTGCAACAACAAGATGTTCCATCCTATAAGCGCAGCGACAGTAAGCGACGTAAACACAACGACAGTAAGCGCAGAAGCAAACGAAGTAGAAGTAAACGAAGTACAACCTCTAACCCCCGAACTTATCGCCGTCTTAGGTGCAAATTTTGCTAAATGTGTACAAGGTTATCATCTCGTCAACGAGGACCCAATCAAGGAAAGTCCATGGGAAGACATCAACGCTATCATCCTGAATGCGTCCGGGTGTACCGTCAAATCGCAGGCAAGTGGATCCCACAAATCGGGCGCAGATCTGTCTTGTTCTCTCGGCGACTTCTCTAACAAATCATCACAGTACTCGGGATCTTCATTCGGTATCAGTTCCTACAGGTTATCAACTGTCTCTAAAGGACAAATAGAAGACATTATTACGGAAATCAATCGGCGAAAGAACTTTAACTACTACTCTATCATAGTGCGCTCAGAACAAGACAACAAATACCATTATGACTGGTATCTCATTCCCAGCGACTTGCCTGAACTCAATCCGGGTTCTTACACGTGGCGCCCCAGTCTAGGAAAAACGGCGAAGAACAAGGGCGAAATAACCGGCTGGGAAACGGACGATTTAAATGGATCAAGCATGTCTATCACATTCAGCATGTCATCACAGCTCTGGATGTATCTCTCCATAACAGAAGAAATGAAAAAATACATTGTTGGATCATGTAATGTAAATATTGGAAGGAAATACAACTATATACAGCTGTTTGAACGAGGATAAGCGATAAAAGATAAGCAATATAATATTTTTATTATAATGTTTTACTTTATATATGCCATTTATTACTAGTTATAATGGAGCTATGAAACTATTATCGTCAATCGGAAATGGAAATTGTAAAAAAAGTTGTAAAACAATATGGATACGTAATTTAAAATATGCGTTGAAAACTAAAACAAATCCATTAGGACTAAACAAAACACAACGTAAACATATGATTGAAAAAATTAAAAGTGTTTCTGGTAAAAATGCTATAAATGAACATAGCAAAACATTAAAAAAATATAAAAATAGAAAATCGCCACCATACCCAGCAAATGAAAATTGTAATAAAACAATGGTTGGTAATGATGGCAACAAATATATATCTAAACCAAACAAAAATAATGTTTGTTCTTGGAAAAAATTATAATTAATGGGGAAAATATAATTGGTGGAAAAATATAATTGATGGAAATATTAGTTATTACAGCGCGTCTTAATGAGCTTCACGTATTCATCATTCAATTCAATACCGATATATGATAAACCTATATTTTTTGCTGCAAGGCATTCGCTGCCTGACCCCGCAAAGGGTACAAGTACGTATCCATCATCCTGTTTACAAGACCGCAATAATTTTTCACACAAGGCCAATGGTTTCTGAGTCGGATGATCTACTCTCTCGGCAGCGCCAGCACCACCAGCAAGCGCCGGAACCTTGATCACATCTCTCGGAAGCGCACCTTTTTCGTGAGCAGTATATGTTGTTTTTTTATCGCCCTTGGAGAACCGTCCCTTTGTGGCCTTACGCTCTTTGCCTGCTGCTCCTTTAAGAAAACCATCCGTATATGCCTCCCGAACTTCATCCCTATGAAACACCTTGTCATTTTTCCACAAAACAATAATGCTTTCGTGAGATCGCTGCCAGAAGTTGAGAGAAGGAACATTTTTGTTGGTGTAATGCCATACAATCCAACGCCGATTCATTTCGTGTGGAATTCTAGATAGTATTAACGCTAGAATTTCACTATATCCATAAATAAACATAGTTCCATTGGGCTTTAAAATGCGAGTACATTCCTTGATCCAGACATCACACCAAACCAAGTAATCACCCATGGGCTGTTTATCGCTGTCATTTCCAAAGTCCTTACCGATATTATAAGGCGGATCACAAATAATAGTATGAGCAGACTCGGATTCCATTGTGGGTAATATAACTAGAGAATCCCCGTGTATAATTTCTTGACGTAGAACAGTGTTTTCAAGCACAGGCGCAGGCACAGATGCAATCTCAGATGCAGACGAGAGAAGTGCAATAAGTTCATCCCTTTTCTTACCACTGTACCCCTTAATATTTCTCTCCTTACACAACGCTTTTAATTCAGCAACGGTTTTTTCAAGATAATCCATTTTACAAAAACAATAAAAGGTTTTAGTTGAATCAATTTTTATATAAAATTTTAATAATATATTTTTTATATGGAACCCAGTCATATGGAATTACCCAGTGATGTAGTTGACATCATTAAACAATATTCAAAACCACTTACTAGACCTAATTGGCGCACATTACATAGAATGACACGAGAGAACTTTTACAAAGATATACGTGCTAATAGTTATATGTCAATGATTACAGATGAATCGTCAGTCTTATTATTTAAAAATATGATTCTATTTTTTGAAAATGAGGTTATTTTTGTTTTTCGTTTTCAGGATTTTTTGAATATTTATTTTTAAGAGTCTAAAAGCATCAAAAAATTAGTATATTTTTCATATTTATTATCCGCCAATTAAGATAATGATATCTGGTATGCTACCTGACGACATCCTCCAAATCATCCATGACTTCTCTCGGCCTTTAACCCGACCAGACTGGCGCAAGTTGCGCGCAGATCTACTTTTTTACGAAGAGCTAGTAATAACATATCATCACAACCGTTACAGAAAATTATGCAGAAATAGTTGTATTATTCAATAAAAATCTCTAAAAAATATTTTGTAATTTATATTTTTACAAGTCTAATTTAAGTGTATCTCTCTCTTGCTAAAAAAAGTATAAAAAAGTAAGTCCTTTATACTAAAAGTATATGCGCCGATATACTAAAATAGTATATGAAAATGACACCTTATATGTTTCCCTTAATTACTATATAAGAAAAAAGTATATTTATATAGTATATGCCGGTATACAATTGTAGCCTCTGTCAACTATCCACACCTATTAAGAGTCATTATGAGCGACACTTGCTTACAAAAAAGCACACGATGAACGAAAAAGTAAGTCCGAAGTAAGTCCAAATTCATCCCAATTTTGGGTCACGGCAACCACACTAAACGAGGTGCAAAAAATATACCAAGTGATATATTACGCCATACCAATCATGTAGCTTATAATAGAACAAATAAATAAAATACCCATTTATACACAAGACGAGAGAAAGTATCAACTTTATTTATGTTTTTTAGACCATAATTTGATCTTTAAATGTAAAATACCCTTTTAATGTAATGGAATTACCAGATGATGTACTTAAAATCATCCATGAGTTCTCTCGGCCTTTAACCCGTGCAGACTGGCGCCATTTACATCGCGTACCATCATTACGCTTACATTTAGAAATAGCAGTTCTATTTAACATATCAATTAATATGGCAACTATTTTTTTCATTAAAAACCAAACAAGCGATTACATTTACTATGTAGAATACGAATCCGCTGGACCATACGTTCGTTATCTTGTTGCGGACAATAATATATATAAAATAGACAAAATATAATATGGAGCTTCCAGAAGATGTAGTGGATCTTATTAGAGAATTCTCTCAACCAATAACCAGACCAGACTGGCGTTATTTGCATTTATGGCCATTGGATTTATTTTATTTGGATTTATATTTTTGTCCTTATTACCATACTGAATACGGAGAGATCGTACATTTTAAAAACATGTTATTACTGTTAGACAACGACGGATTCACCACAATTTAAAATTGAAACAATATAAACCCCATTGTTTTTATTATTTATGGAACTACCAGATGATGTCCTTAAGATTATCAAGGAATTCTCTCAACCAATTACGAGGCCAGACTGGCGCAAAATGCACATCATGACATTTGATAAATTTTACAAAAATTTATTACCATATCACATAGTTCGTTATAAAGTAGATGATGGAGTCATCCATTTAGTATGTATGCGTAATATACATATGAAAGTACTTGTACGAAAGAAAGAAATGAGTATTATTGTTATGGAAAGAGTATTTTAGCCATAATATATATGAGTAAATTACGTTCTGGATTAGCAAATGATCGCCGTAGATATAGGCATTGCCAATCAATTTGCATTGTAAGCGGGCAAGGTTCTTTATATTCTGGAAATTTAAATCAAGTTATCATACCTGGCGAATTGTATGACTCAGGTAATTCTCAACTTGAAAATATATTAGATGATGGTGATGTACCTATTCCAATGGCAAATATTGTTTTTAATTTTTTTGGTTCAAATTATTCAAATAATATGTATTGGTCATCCAACAATGCTTTAATATTTGGTGTAGTAAATCCAAATTTAGAAATAAATATTAATCGTAATCAACCATCTATTTTGATAGGAAATTATGACAGACTTCTAAAAACGTTTTATTACAAAAATATAATAAATACAAGTTATTCAATGACTATATTACATATTAGCTTTTATGATTATTTTTATAATAGTATTTCTGATTCTACATATCAATATCAAATCAGATTGATAAAAGAAACTATTGGGCAACAAAGACAATTTGTTGAAGTGTATATCATTTCTAGTCCACCAAGTCCAGGTTATTCAACTGGCATTAACAGTTATCCGTCCGGCATTGATGCAAATGGAATTCCAAATGATTCAAATGGAAATACGATAGATGCGACAAAACAATCACCATATAATATTACAAATGGAACCAATTTTTTGAATCCTTGCGGCTCAACATTTTCAACGAGTAGTCCAAGTGCAAATACATCATTTGTATTTTCAAGTGATTCAACAGGATCTTTGTGGACATTTAATAATAATTCATATGTGTCTGTTTGAATAAGTATTTAAAAAGATTGTTACAGAATTAAAAATGCTGTAACAATTGAAAACACCCGATGGGGGACTCGAACCCCCGACCACTTGATTAAAAGTCAAGCGCTCTACCGACTGAGCTAACCAGGTACATATATATAACATATATTTTCTTTATATTCATTTTTTAATTATTTAGAGCGCTTTGTTTTACGGTTAGAATTAATTCGTTTCAACACATTAATCGCTTGCCTAATTTGTGCGTTTTTTGATTTGGACAGTTGTTTATTCATTTCCTTAAAATATTTTTTACTCTTCATGGACATTTTCCTAGACTTGTTACGAGGTAGGTCCGAACCCTGTGATATGGCGAGAGATATTGCAACCAATTTAGCAAGTTTAGACATTATAATATAGTGATATAATATATGAATGTAAACGCAAAAAATGGTATAAAGGCAAACAATAGTACAAACAATGGTAAAAAGGCAAATAAAAATAGTTCAATAGCAAATGTAATTGGGTCAGTTATAAATACATTTACTGGAACTGCTAAAACAAATGCTCCTGCAAATACATTCGTTCCTCCTGCAAATACAATGACTGCAAATACATTCGTACCAAATACAATGACTGCAAATACATTCGTATCTCCTGCAAATAATGGAGCAAATACATTCGTACCAAATACAATGACTGCAAATACATTCGTGCCTCTTGCAAATAATAGATCAAATAAATTCGTACCTCCTGCAAATACAATGAATAAAAATACATTCATGCCAAATACAATGCCAAATACAATGAATGTAAATAATGGATCAAATACATTCGTACCAAATACAATGAATGTAAATAATGGAGCAAATACAATGCCAAATACAATGAATGTAAATAATGGAGCAAATACATTCGTGCCAAATACAATGCCAAATACAATGAATGTAAATAATGGAGCAAATA
>Ga0209550_10006567_pt1 | contig 10833 bp, 8 predicted proteins | sample LauGreSuBDMM15SN_2_FD_187567 | JGI IMG/M metagenome (GOLD analysis project Ga0209550, IMG submission 187567) | Freshwater lake microbial communities from Lake Michigan, USA - Su13.BD.MM15.SN (SPAdes) (version 5) | ecosystem: Environmental > Aquatic > Freshwater > Lake | place: Lake Michigan, USA... | reverse complement strand
AGGAACCCAAAGCACTATTCACCACATGAGTATTTATGCTGGTGGCGACATGATGTGGGAGGCCAGATCAACTGCAACAGGTCTTCGATTTTCAAATATTTATAGCGTCCCTGGAATGATGCCATATGCAGGCAGAGTTTAGAAAAAATAATTACTACAGAGAATGAGATGACATGAAAATGTTGGCCAAAGATACTTCAAAGCTCTTACTTCTTATTTTCGCATTTATTGCTTCGATGGGCTTCATTAACCAAGCAAGCGCGGAAACCCTTAATTCAGTCTCACACATACATCATGTAAAAGTTATTGAAAACAAAGTGCTTGTTTTGACACATGAAGGCCTCTTTCAGCTAGTTAGTAAGAATGATATGAATCTGGTTGGAAAAGAAAAGATTGATGTGATGGGATTTACAACCTTAGGTAAGGTGCTCTTCGCAAGTGGGCACCCTGCCGCAGGTTCCAAAGCGCTAAACCCAATCGGCCTCGTTAAATCTATTGATGGTGGATTGAGTTGGAAGGCCGTCTCCTTGGTTGGAAAAGTTGATTTTCACTTTTTAGAAGGTGCGAGGACCGATCTCTACGGTGCAGATTCGCAAATTGGAGATTTATTGCACTCAGCTAATTCCGGAAAGACCTGGCGTTCTTTAGGAGCAAATACTTTCGCAGATATTGCAGTATCACCTGAGATGTCAGGAATGGCTATAGCGCTGAAGAATTCCGAATTACTCCTTACCGAAAGTGCTTTCAAAACAAGTTCTAAAATTAAGAGCGCTCTTAAATTCACTCAGATTGAGTGGAGTAAATCAGGTCTCTATTCGCTAAGCGGTAATTCGCTCTACAAGTCGACGAATTTTGGAAAAACGTGGACAAAGCAGAGCACATTTAAGGGTGCTCCAGGGATTCTCAGCGCTAGTGATCAGATGATGCTGGTAACCGTGGGTTCAGATATCTATACATCAAAAAATGCAGGTAAGAGTTTTAGGAAACTTCCCTAATATAGACAATTTTTTATACCTAACAGATAGGTTCCTGGTGGATAGTATTGGTATAACGCTCTGAAAATTAAGGGAGTAAGAGACGGCAGAGAAGATAGTCAACTTTAAGGGAATGACCTGTGGCCACTGTGAGGGCCGATGTCCCTGGTAAGGCCAAGTCCCTTCTTTCCGCGTATACCGCTGAAGTTTTATATCAATCCGTTACATTAGGATTCGACTACGCCCGCAAATCACTCCTGGAGGGGTTGTTGAGGCAGGTTCGCTGGGGTAATCTCCGTTCAGAAGAATAGTGACCAAGGCCCCCTCGTGAATCTTGTTCATCTACTTTTCATACTTTATTCATTTATCAATTACAAAGGAGAGACCTTGAACCTAAAGACTCTAGCTCGACGTTCCACAATTGTGGGAACTATTGCGGGCTTGCTATTAGCAGACATTCTGATCTTCACGGCGCAGGCAGCAACAAAAACTGTTGTACTCACACAACCATCTGCACTCACAGGCCTTAATGGTTCTGTAACAGGCATGAACTTGGCAACGAACACCGAAGTTATGTATCCAACTGGGTTCGGTTTCTATTACGCAAATAGTTCGAAAAAACTTGTTCCAAACCCAACTTTCGGTACTTGGAAATCAAAGAAAACTGATTCAGGTTTTGTAGTCACCTACACAGTCAAGCCAGGTCAAATGTGGAATGACGGAACTCCAATTGATGGCGTTGACTTGTTACTTTCAGATGTAATCTCAAATGATAAGTACACAATCGCTGCTGGATTGGGTGATCCTACTGCAGACGCTGCGCCGGCATTTGATTCGCTCGGTTACAAGGGCACATACGCTGAACGCATAAAGTCAGTCAGCCTTAGCAATGACAACATGGTTTTGACCGTTACTTACGACAAGGCGTTTGCGGATTGGGATCAATACGCACCTGGACCATTCCCAGTGCATGCTCTTTCATTGCTTGCTGATGGAGAGAAAAGCCTAGGTTCACTTTCTGAAAATAAAGCAGCAAAGGCTAAGTTCTTGGATGCTTATCTTAAGAAGACCACTTCTCACCTTAAGGCCATGGGTAAGGTCTGGACTACGAGCTACAACATTACGACTATAGATGACAAGACCAACCCACTGCTGCTTGTCAGCAACGGTGGATTTAAGTTGCAATCTTGTATCGATCAAATTAGCTGTACTCTCGTAATTGATGATAAAACAAATGGTAAATCTGGACCAAAGACCACCGATATCGATAGAATCGTCTATCGCTTCGATATCGCTGATACTTCAGCGCCACAGGCTCTTGAAAATGGGGAAATTGACCTTTATTCAGGTCAAGTTACAAGCGATGGGCTGACCCAGCTCAAGAAGATCACGGTAATTGACGTTGAATCTGGACCACAATCCGTATACGAGCAACTTGCAATTCGAACTGCCGGACCTAACGGTGTCGGAGATTACAAGGGACCGTTTGCTGGAGAGACTAAGAAGGCTCAAGAGATTCGCCGAGCATTCTTGTTAGCAGTACCACGTGAAGACATGATTGCAAAAGTCATTGCTCCAGTCGATCCTGGTGCTGTTGTCTTGAATTCAAGAAACATGATGCCTTCTGATGGAGCTTCTTACGATAAGCACATCCTTGACAACGGTGTTAAGAAGTATTTTGGTGCTCCATACACCAAGCGCATGGCTGAAGCAACTGCTTTGATGACTAAGCATTATCCAAACTGGAAGTCAAACCCTGTTGTTATCAAAGTTTTGCTTCGTAACAATGCTCGACGTACAGCTCAGTGTAATTTGTACGCAGCATCTTGGGCCAAGGTTGGCTTTAAGATTGATTGCACTGGTCGCGCAGACTGGTCAAATTTCACTGAGGATGTCTCATACGATGCGGGACTCTTTGCTTGGGGTGCTGGTTTGCCAGTACAGGTAGGCGACTGCCCTCAGACCGAGTCCGACTCTTCTAACTCAACTTGGGGTTGGAACAACGCGAATATTGACAAAGTTTGTGCCACACTCAAGGGAGAGCCACTACGTGAGCTTAAGAAACTTCGCGCTTGGCAAACCGTTGAGATGGAACAGGCTAAGAATGCCTACACGATTCCTTTGTTCCAGTGGCCAGGTGTCACTGCAATTGCTAAGGAAGTCGATGGCGTAAAACCATCACCAATTACTCCAACCCTTGTTTGGAATTATTGGGATTGGAGCAAGTAATAGAGTTGTTTTAACGCAATATGCGTTAGGAACTTTATTTGACTGTTAGAAAGAGTTAGAAAATTAGGTACGAGGGTGCCCCGAAGGGGTGCCCTCGTACTTAATCTATGTTATTTACCTGAGCTCTTCGACTAAGTCTAGAAAACTATTTATCGTTAGGGGTACTTCAAGCTGTGTTTGCATTTATCGGTAGGCGAATCGGCACGCTCTTTGTTATCTTGTTTGGATCAAGCTTTATCCTCTACAACTTGGCAGCAATTTCCGGGGACCCTCGGGAACAATATAAATTCGCGACTGATGAAAGATCGCGGTCCGTTTTGCGAGGTCTTATTAGGCAATTAGATCTCGAAACTCCCCCACCTCTTCGCTACTTCAAATGGCTCAAAGATGTGCTCGGCGTATTTTACGGCAGAGCCAATTTTGGCGTCACTCGAGATAACGAAGAAGTCATCACCAGGCTTGCAGCGGCGATACCCACCACACTAAAGCTTGTTACCGCCGCTACCCTGACAGCGATCTTTTTAGGAATCGCTCTTGGCATAGTCACAGCCCTAAGGCAGTACAGCCGATTTGATTATGTTGTCACGTTTTTCTCTTTTCTGATGTTTTCGCTTCCTATTTTCTGGGTTGCAGTATTACTTAAACAGTTTATGGCGATCGAATTCAATAACTTTCTCGAAGTTGGTTATATCGATGTGGGGTGGCGAATTTTAATTGCAGCTTTCACTGCTGTTTTTTGGGCCGGTGTAATCGGTGGATCGAAAAACAGAATTGCAAAAGTAGCTATCTCTGCCTTTGTTTTGACCTTCGGCGTACTGACCGCGATCGTGGCCTTAAAGTGGTTCAATGATCCTGGCCTGGGCCCGATAGTCGTATTCCTTCTCTCTGTTGGTATTGCACTCGCAGTAACCGCTATATCAATGGGCATTGATAATCGCCCTGCGTTGAAATCATCTCTGTCGATTGCGTTGCTTACCTTTATCTTGTATTACCCGCTTCAGTATGCATTCGATCGATATTCAAGTTGGCTGTTGATTCTCGCTCTTGCAGTGTTAACTCTTGCTACCGCATCACTGATAAGCGTCTTATTTGCGAAAATTGACCAAGGAGCCGTAATTCGCACTTCAGTAATCACATCCATTGGATGTGGACTTATTGTGATTCTTGATCGTTTACTCAACACTTGGAGCGAGTATCTAACTTTGGATGGAGTCAACGGGCGCCCAATTCCAACTGTAGGTCAAGTCAATCCATTAATGACAACTGATGATTTCTGGTTGGTTCAATTAGACACAGTGATTCACCTAATCTTGCCTACCGTTGCGCTTACCCTCATTTCATTTGCTGGATATATTCGTTTTTCACGTGGAACAATGTTGGAAGTGCTAAATCAGGATTACATTCGGACAGCTAGAGCCAAGGGTTTAAGTGAAAGAGTTGTTGTCGTTCGACATGCTTTTAGAAATACGCTGATTCCTATAACAACAATCATTGTTGTCGATATCTCAGGCGTCATTGGTGGAGCAATCATTACTGAACGAGTTTTTGGCTGGTCCGGAATGGGAACGCTCTTCAACAAAGCTATTAGCGGTTACGATTTGAACTTGCTCATGGGTGTTTTTGCGGTTACTGCAACACTCGCGGTGTTAGCAAATCTGGTAGCTGACCTCTTATACGCGGCGCTAGACCCGAGAATTAGAGTAGGTAATAGGCTATGAGTATTTTCAAGAAAAAGACTAGTAATTTAGAGACCGCTGAAATTGATGCCGCGGAAAATGCCATCGCCAGCAGAGAAGTGCAGGGCTTAACTCAACGCCAGATTGTGATTCGGCGATTCCTACATCACAAAGCAGCAGTCACTTCGCTGATAATTCTGACAACTTTAGTTGTCGTTATTTTCTCTGGCTCTGGAATTTATATTGGGCCGTGGCGCATCCCTGGCTGGTGGAAGTACGACATTGAGACGCTAAATGATCTAAACGTTTGTTCAGACGGACGACTTGGTTGCCCTACTCTTTCATTAGTACCTAAATGGCTCGGTGGAGATGGTATTAGTTTAGGAGAACACCCATTGGGTCAAGATGACATCGGACATGATTATCTTGCTTTGATTTTGCGCGGCGCGCAACGTTCATTGATGATTACCTTCATCATCGGCGCTATCGCAGGTGCAATCGGTACAGTAGTAGGTGCAATAGCTGGGTTCTTCGCTGGACGCATTGATAACGTATTGATGAGATTCGTAGATTTCCTCATCACCATCCCTTCAATCATCATTGGATCAGTTATTGGATATCACTTTGGAAATCTAGGTGCCTTATTTTTAGCGTTTTACTTAGGTCTTTTTGCTTGGACCGGATTGTCTCGACTTGTTCGAGGTGAGTTCCTTTCACTGCGTGAGCGAGAATTCGTCGATGCCGCAAGAGTTGCCGGCGCAAGTAACAATCGAATTATCTTCAAACACATTCTGCCTAACGCAGTTGGCGTTATCGTCGTTTCGGTCACTCTATTAATGTCTGGAGCGATCCTTCTGGAAACCGCTCTCTCATATCTTGGCTTCGGTGTGGTACCACCAGATGTCTCTCTTGGTCTTCTAATCAGTACCTATCAAGATGCATTTACCACCAGACCATATCTTTTCTGGTGGCCGGGCGTAACAATCATCGTAATCGCGCTGAGCATTAACTTCATTGGAGATGGCTTGCGAGATGCTTTTGATCCTCGTCAGAGGCGAAAAGTAACGCTCAATGAGCGAAGAATTAAACTATTCAATCGCCTGATGAGAAAGTCACAAAATGTTTGATTTAACCGAGCGCGATAAGAACGATAATTGCAACGGCAGCTATGCCAACAGAAGCCCATTCTCGTTTCAATTTTGCAGAGACGCTTTGACTAAGCGAAACAGGATGAGCTTTAAAGGCTTCAAACCTCGCAGCAACAAGCAGGTAAGCCGCCCCGGAATCAGATTTGGGGGACTCGCCAGCCTTTATGTTTCCAGTCGCAGCCATTTTCAATCCTCGGAGGTCGCTCGAGTGGAGTCTTCTAGAGTGGTATCGCCCAGGAGCTGGAGCAGCCCAAGCATGGATTCGTTTGCCATCGTTAGTCGTTACGGAGAGGCTAAAGCGCGTGTCAATGGATCGTACATCGCTCCAAGAAATCGTATGTCTAGAAATTGGATTAACGATTTCAATTCCCTCGTCAAAGATCACGATTTTCGGTTTATGCATAAGTACATAGAAAGCACTAATGGTGACAGCGGCCCAGGCGCTACTGATGGCAATTTCTTTAGCTCCGCTGGAAACTACGGATTCAAGTACCAAAGCAAGAAAAATAAAACTCAAGAAGAAAAATCCAGCACTACTGGCTCGACTTCTGAAAAGTTCAATATTGGATCGGGCCTCTTCTTCGCTTTTCACAAGAGAAGGTTCTCACAAGTAGGGAGAGTTTGTCTTGTCTGAATCAATTCTTGAAGTTAGAGATTTTTCTGTCGAATTTTGGGTAGATGGTGTTTGGTATCCAGCTGCTTCAAATATGAATTTTGACTTGAAGCCAGGAAAAGTTCTGGCAATTGTTGGCGAATCAGGTAGCGGCAAGTCAACTACTGCAATGGGACTTATGAGTTTACTCGCGCCAAATGCGAGAATGAGCGGTAGCGTAAAAGTCAAAGGTCAAGAGATGCAAGGCGCTTCCACAAAAGTTCTTAGGAAGTTTCGTGGCAAAGAGGTTGCATACATTTTCCAAGAGCCAATGACAGCCTTGAATCCAGTTTATACAATTGGTTTTCAGATTTCTGAGACGCTTAGGGCACACTTTGATTTAGGCCCTACCGAAGCAAAAAATCGGGCTATTGAGTTGCTAACAATGGTAGAAATTCCCGAGCCACACATCGCCATTGATAAGTATCCGCATCAGCTTTCAGGCGGACAGCGTCAAAGAGCAATGATTGCGCAGGCTTTGGCGTGCGACCCGTCATTGCTAGTAGCCGACGAGCCAACAACAGCACTCGATGTGACCGTACAAGCTGAAATTCTGGAGTTGATGCGTGCCCTGAAAGATAAACTCAACTCTTCAATTCTTCTTATTACACATGCGATGGGAGTAGTTGCTGATTTAGCGGATGACATTCTTGTAATGAAAAATGGAGTTATTGTTGAGTCAGGAACTTCGGAGCAGATTTTTTATAACCCAACACATCCTTATACAAAAGAACTTCTTGCAGCAGTTCCCGTTTTAGGAAAGGGCAAAAAGAGAAATTTTGTACTTGATACCGCACAACGATCTGAACCGGTATTAAAGATGGAAAATGTAACTATTGAGTACCCAAAGAGAGGGCGCGTTCCCGCATTTACCGCAGTTAAGGACTTTGATTTAGAGATTTATCGCGGCGAGATTGTGGGCTTGGTCGGGGAATCTGGATCGGGCAAGACGACGGTCGGACGCGGTGCGATTGGTTTGCTCCCAATCAAATCGGGAAGAATAGAAATTGTAGGAACTGACATCTCCAATGCAGGCGCAAATCTTCTGAAATCGATCAGGCGCCACACTGGAATTGTTTTTCAAGATCCTGCATCTTCCCTAAATCCCAGAATGCCGATTGGTGAATCAATTGGTGAACCAATTCTTCTGGCAAAAAAAGCAGATGGTGAAGCTCTCAACAAACAAGTTGAAGATCTCCTTGAGTCTGTCGAGTTGCCTCGTCATTACAGGAATCGCTTTCCTCACGAGCTATCTGGGGGACAGAGACAACGAGTAGGTATTGCTCGTGCTCTAGCTCTGACTCCGGACTTGCTTATTGCTGATGAGCCCACATCAGCTCTTGATGTTTCAGTACAAGCCAGATTTTTGGAATTGTTTCTAGATTTGCAGTCAAAGTTGCAATTTGCTTGCCTTTTCATTTCACACGATTTGGCTGTTATTGACATCCTCTGTCATCGCGTCGCAGTAATGCAGGATGGACTGCTCGTTGAGCAGGGAGAAAGGGATAGCATTCTTAAGAATCCTCAACAGTCTTACACTCGTCGACTTATTGATGCTGTACCAGTGCCTGACCCTAGAGTCCAAGCTGAACGTCGCGCACTTAGACTGGGCCTAAAGTAAGAACTGGCAAAATCCTAACTTTCCTCGGCGCTTTAAACTCGATTCGTTGATACTTTGCGTGCGGACTTTAATATAGGAGCTTCCAGGAATCGCCAAGATACTGCTGCAATCACAATTGACCCTATAAGAACGATTGAACTAACAATAACCCATTGTAATGAATCTGTAAGTCCATAATAAACATATATAGATAGAAACTTTCGCTCAATAATTACGATTATAAACATATGCCATAAATAGATACTGAAGGACAATTTTGCTATCCAGACGAAAAGTTTAGTATCTAGCAACTTATAAACCTGTGTGCTCAATGATACTGAGATGAGTACCCCCGCCATGAGAATTGCATAAAATGGCGCAACATAGGGCTGTTTTGTAAAACTATCAGGAGCTCCAGGTACGAGTTTATTGGCAACTAGCAAGATCGCGGCAGTTGCAAATAAAAGAGCTGAAAGATCAAAAGTTAGTGACTTCAAAGTGCCGCGCGCTCTTAGAGCGACAATGATCAAGGCTGCGAGTGATCCACACAGGAATTGCGTGAAAAATGAGCTGATGTTCCAATACGGGAGCCATTGCTTTGCACCGCCAGTAAATCCGTACTGCCACCCCTTCAATTTTTCGCTCGTTGCAAAATTATGAATAATCATTGGGTTCAATAATTGCAAAGCACAGATCCAACCAATCATTCCGACGATTGCAAAAGGTATTCTCCTAGTATTTTTTATGATTACAAAGAGAACTATCGGAAGCAGCAAATAACACGAGACTTCAAGTCCGATAGACCATAAAGGCCCATTGAGTTCTGCTGGAAAGAATGACGAATAGTGATAGCTATTAATGAAAAGGAGTCCTGAAATTAATCTCCACCAATTAATATTTTGGTCAAATACCCAGAACGCAAAAAGCGTGCAAAAGAGTAAGTTAAGCCAATATGCAGGAATGATTCGTGCTGCACGATTAATGGCGTAGAACCGAAGACTTGGAACTCGATCAGCGTTGATGAGGGAATTCCAGAATGGAAGTGAGAGTAAGCAACCCGAGAGGACGAAGAAGAGACTGACTCCAACTTCACCGCGCATTCCAAAGAAGTGGATGCTTTGAATCCATGTTGCTGATGTTTCTGGATTAAAACGCTGGGTGGTGTGGTGCCAGACAACTAATAGACAAGCCAGAGCCCTAAGCCCATCAGCCCCCGGAATGCGCAAGAGTTTTCCATTCATTTCGGTTAGTATCCCCTAAAAGTCCTAAACTTATAGGTGACCCTTCTTTAAATTAGGATTTTAGCAGCAACTCTCTCATCGCAGCTATTTCTAACTGCTGAGCATTAATGATGGAAGCGCTTAGATCTGCAACATCTTTGTTCATAGAAGTTGCAACCTCTTGGGCCATAACAATTGCTCCCTCATGATGCTTAATCATTCCTTGCAGAAAGAGCCGATCAAATTCTTGATCTTTCGCTTCACGAAGATCATTCAATTCACCTTCGCTCAACATCCCATCCATCATATGTCCGGCGTGAGTTGAAACCTTTACTCCGTCCCAACTCTTCATTAACGCAATTTCAGGGGCTTGCGCATTCTTGATCTCTTGAGCAAGTTGTAAGACTTCAGGGTTTGTCGTGTTGAGCAAAGCTATCTCAGACATCTCTATAGCTTGTTCGTGATGTGGGATCATCATTTCAGCAAAGTTGATGTCATCTGTGCTGTATTCAGAGCCTGATTGCGACGATGCTGCGCACCCTGACAGTACGAGCGCACCGATTATTGAAAGGAGTAGCTTTTTCATTTTCTGACTATCTCTCTACTAGCGGGCTGAAAGAGGAGCCCCTTCCTGTGACTGCTCAGCAGTCTAACTTCCTGGGCTCACCGTTGACATGTTGAAATCTTTAATGACTAGTGGAGGCATAGCCAAATTAGACATATCACCCGCCCATTCACGTGGTTGAGTCCATTCTGTCGCACCAGCATGCGCTATGCGAGACAGGGCTGAAACAGGTGAGTCATTCCAGCGGAAATTATTAGTCGCACCAACAACTTCGCCGCCCTTGACGTGATAGACACCATCGCGAGTTAAGCCAGTGAGGAGTAATGAGTTTGGATCAACCAACCGGATATACCAAAGCGTTGTAAGAAGCAGTCCGTTATCAACTTTCTTAACTAGATCTTCAAGGGAACCACTTGCTCCATCTACGCTCATAATTAGGTTCTCGCCCAGCGGCGTGAAATCTAGATTAGTTAGCTTTGCCGATGCACGGGTCTGAATCAGGGATTGCAGCACGCCGTCTTTGAGCCAATTAACACGCTTTATCGATTGACCATTATCAAAAACTGAAGAAAATGGTGAGCTTACAGCTGTTGCAACAAAGTTAGCCGCCGGAAGTTGCTTGAAATCTGGATCACTAAAGAACTGCAGTGAAACATTTGCTAGCTTTTCACCAATGCGAGTTCCGCCGCCCTTTTTAGAAAATACAGATTGACCTTCATGCGCATCGCGGGCAGTTGATACCCACGTCATGTATGTGAAAATATCTGCG
>Ga0209550_10006564_pt1 | contig 10834 bp, 6 predicted proteins | sample LauGreSuBDMM15SN_2_FD_187567 | JGI IMG/M metagenome (GOLD analysis project Ga0209550, IMG submission 187567) | Freshwater lake microbial communities from Lake Michigan, USA - Su13.BD.MM15.SN (SPAdes) (version 5) | ecosystem: Environmental > Aquatic > Freshwater > Lake | place: Lake Michigan, USA... | reverse complement strand
GGCGAGCCGCCGGAGTCGGACTCGCTCGCGGTGGCGAGTGGCGGCGAGCCGGCGGCGGCAGGCGAAATCATGCGCGGCGGCGTCGTGGGTGGCGAGCCGGCCGAGGCGTTGGCCGACGCCTTACACGTCTTGGTCTTGTGCACCTTGTCGACATCAGAGAGCCAGTCCTGAGGACCGACGCGCTTGGGCGCGTAGAGCACCTCGTGCAGGTCGGGTTGACGGCTCGCATGCGAGTCGTACTTCAGGTTGGACGCGCCGATCGAGTAGCTGCGGGTGAGGCGCGGACCCGAGCTCTCGGGGCGCGGTGCCGTGGGTTCTCCAGTCTCCTCGGTTGCGTGCTCGTCCTCCTCGTCGAAGAGGCGCGATATCGAGCGGTGCAGCTCGAAGTCAAGCGAGGCGTTCAGGTCGATCTCGATGCAGTTGTTGGACAACGAGAGCTCGTGCTGCATGTGCTTGTAGCTGTTGGTGCCGATCGAGTGGCGACGCCCGATCGTGAACGCCCCGACGTCGGCAATTGGGCCGGTCTCGGTCGCCTTCTCATTCTGCAGGTTGGCTGCGCGCATCTCTGCCGAGTATAGGTTTGGTGGCGCGGTTGCCGCATTCAGTCCGAGCGGCGAGCGCACGCTTTTGCGGCGGCCCGTCGTCGGTGGCGACTCCGGGAAGGACTTCTGGCTGACCAGCTGGCCAATGCAGCCTCCAGTGTCGCTCGCCAACGCCACCATGGTCTCCGTCGTCGATCTTTCGTTCGGCAACCTGGAAGCAGGCGTTGGCCGACGAACGCGAGCACGCGAGTTGGGCTCGCAATCAGGCAGTTGGGTGAAAAGCACTTGAGAGAAAAGCGCTGGGTTAGACACTACTCATTGATACACCCTTTGTGTGGAACATGTTCGAACGGAGGGAAAGTGGGCGGAGTAAGCGATTTGACTTGACTTGACTTGACTTGCTTCCTCGCTCGCTCCCGTCCGTTTCGCACATTTCAATGCGGCGCTCGACGTCCCGATCCGTCATCGGGGGGAGCAACCGCCGCGTGTACACCACAGCGTCCGATGGGTCGTTGCCGGGCTCGCCTGCGCTTCGCCCTCGCACGCCGGTTGTGTACCAGACTGAAGCGGAGCGCCGCAAGGAGATTGTTCTTGCGCCGGTGATCCCGCCGACAGTGACTTCCATCACGACGCTGCAGCAGTTTTCAGGCTCATCATTCAACAATAGCTCTGCCGATCTGGAGACCTGCGATATGACTACGGGGCCACAGCTGCGTGCGGTGCGTCGACCACGTCCCAAGTCGGGCGAGTTGCCGCCCTCACTCACACAGTCTATGTATCCGATAGTTCAGAGGCCAGCGACCGTCGGCGGGTCGCAGTCGTCCTTGAATGGTTCAAGGCCAGCGACTGTCGGGTCGCAGCCGTCCTCGGACCATTTCAGGAAAGTCAATACTACGACCATCACTGGCGCGCAGGAGTACGCAGTGCAAGTGATGACGGATTTCTTTGGTCGGAGGCCGATTGAGCACATGCGCAATGCCTTTCGCAACGCCGACGTGGACGATTCGGGCGAGCTCGACCAGCTTGAGTTTCGGCAGGCCATCAAGGCCATGAAATGCGGGCTTGGCGACAAGGACGCTGACGCGCTCTTCAAGCTCGCCGACCAGGATGGCTCGGGCTCGATCGGGATCCATGAGTTCTTCGTCAATTTCCGCCATGATCACTGGCCTCGTGAGCGCTTCTTCTGGACGAAACCCGAACCGAACGTGAACCTGGCAGGCAACCTCACCAAGAAAGAGCGTGTAGATCTTTCGGACGCTCTAGCGGTGCAGTTTGATCAGCCGGCCCAGCTGAGCACGCCTGATATCATGAAGGTACTCGCCGAGAAGGTTGCGGTGCACGGCTCAGCCGAGAAGGTCTTCCGGGTGATCGACACCAACGTCAACGGAAAGGTCGATCTCGATGAGATCCCGGAGGCGCTGCGCCCCTTTGAGCTTCACGTGAGCCAGCAGCAGGCGAAAGAGGTGCTCAAGGAGATAAACCGTATCGTCGGCAAGCCCGCCGATGCACCGATTACTTACAATTCGTTCGCGGTCGCTTTCAACCCCACGGCGGGACCGCCGCGCATGGGCTCTGTCGCGTTCCAAGAGCCGCAAACCAACGTCCACGTGCGCCAGCGTGAGCCGATTGACGAGCGCGAGTACGCGTCGCTCGGGCCGACGCGTTCGCTCGAGTCGTTACATGCATCGAGGAGCTCCAGCGCAGGCTTCGCCGCATTTGGGGAGCGCAGCATGGACGAACACATGCGCTCGCTTCATTGCATCGCGCCCACGCCACCGCTCTCGCACGCGGCAACCACCCAGACATTAAGAGGGATCGAGAGGGATCGTGAGGCGCGCGGCAGACTTGACCAGATGGCAGGCTGGCGAAACGCCCAAGGCGATGAAGCCATCGACGGTGGCGGTGACTTGCTCGGCAAGGAGATCCTCAAGACAGGCCGCGACATCGACTGGCGCTCAAGTATCCAGGGGCCGGCCAAGCAGTCGATGTTCGCATCGGCCTCAGCGCCCAACCTTCTGTCGACGACGCTGGAGATGGGTGTCGCGGCGCCCTCGCGCACGCCTCCGGCGGTCGCCTCCCCCACAAAGGCGCCACCGCAAACCGGAGCAGAAGCCGCTCCCGTCGCTGCTGCGGACACCAAGTCGGCCGAGGCGCCGCCGCCCACCGGATCAAGGTCTCCGCTGCTGCCCTCGTACGCCGCGCCGACGATCGCAAGTCGAAAGCAGCAAGAGCCCTCGCTGCCGCCGGCGTTCTCTTCGCAATCGACTCTGGGCAGCCTGAGCAGCTCGATTGCCAACTCGACGCTCATGCGCACGCGCTCGCGGATCGAGCTCGCGCGCGACTTAGCTGGCTCGCGCTCCTCGCGTGAATGCCTCTACCCTGACGAAACATCGCACCACCACGTGCATGAGCTCGATCGGCTCGCGCACACCTCCTCGATCGCCGCGCTCAACTCGATGTCGTCGGCCGCCGGGGGCGCCGGCTCGAGCAAGGAGATTGGGTTCCAGCGCTTCGACAAGGAGTGCCGTGCGGATCGGCTGCGCTCGATCGGTGCGCGCCAGCAGGAGCGTCAGGAGCTCCTCAGCCAGATGGTGCTCCACGTCGAGAAGTCGATGGCCAGCCTCGATGCTCTGCATAGAAACAAGGCCCAGGCGTACAACCGCCGTGTGGGCCATCACCAGCTCATCGAGCTCACCCGCGGAATGGAGCACGGCCATGCGCCTGTGTTGCTCGAGCCATCGCCGCTACCCAACTGGGCGCCCGTGCCGCCGCACATGTCGTCGCACTGGAAGACGATCTCGGGCCATCACGTAGACCCGCCACGTGACCCGCAAGCTCACAAGCTACACGCCGCCGGCGGTCGCAAGAGTTTGAAGTGGCTCTCCGAATCGCCTCCCGTGGTCGACAGCCGACGTGTCGTCTGGGGCGGGTCGCACGCGTGAGCCAACAAGGGCGGTGGCAGCGGCAGCATCGGGCGACTCGCACGCTGCAGCAACGTTGCAACAGCTCTGGTTCAGATGGCAGTTGGTCTCGTGTCTGTTTCTTCGCTGTATCTTCGCGCCCTTGAGCCTTTCGGTTGTTGCTTGTTCATGGAGAGGATCGACTCGTGAGACCCTGCGTTGCATGCGTGCGTGCGTTGCATGCGTGGTTAACATGCGTGGTCCTGTGACTGTGCCGCTCCGGTCTGGTGTGTATGTCCCCCGCGTGTCGTGTGAGTGATGTGCCGGCGATCGTGTGTGCCGCGACCGTGTCGTCGAGATCATGGTTGCGTGAGCTGAGGGAGCGGGTCGGTGCCGAGGCAGGTGGCTGAGTGTGGAGTGGCGTGCTGCTGGCCCGCCCCGACCATCTCGCGTCTGCGGTCCCCGGCCGCGGTGTCAGCCCGGTCTCCCACGTGATACGCCCCCCCGGACTGGACGCCGCGCGGTATATTTTCGTCATCATCAACCGCGACAACCCGCGTCGACCAGCACACGGTGCGGGGGGGTAGCCGAGTCAGGGCTCAGGCGACGAGGCCGGCCGGAACGCGGACGCAACGGCGCTTTTCCTAAGACTTTTGTATTATTTTGTTGCGTTGTTATAGTTGTTTATTGACGCTCTTCAGGCGTACGTTGAGGCCCGTGCGCGGGGGTTTAACGGTTAAACTCTAATTGTCGCCGCCGAACAAAATACCTTGGTATCGCGACCCGATCGCCAGTATTTATACGAAACCGCGCAATGTCCAATCCGGGCCGATCGACGGGCCGAAACCGCGTCGTAGTCGCCGCTTCTCGCCGGACGCCTCTCTGAGAACGAAGCAGATGCTCTCGACACTCGACGGAGTGCGGTCTCGCGAGACAAACGATCGCGGAGCAGAGCACGAAGCCGGCGTGCGAATGCGCGTGGGAAGCACGTAGGAAGCACGGGACCGGCGTACTAGCCTACAGAATGGAAAGGATCAACAGTTCCGTCGCGATGCTGTACGTCTTACGGAAAGCTTTGAGCAGCGTTGGCCGCTGCGTTGGCCAGGCTCAAACCACCAGTGAGACCCGCAATTGTTGCACCAAATGCGGTGGGCGAAGGAAGGGCTTTCCTTAGGGATTCGAGCTGCGACTCCGACGTGGTGAAGCCGTTGTGGTTGATGGGCGGGTAATCGGCAATCGGCGCGCTCTGCAGGTAGGCAGCACGGACTCCGTGCTCGCCGTCGGCGCGCGCGAACTGTTTTTCGCTACCGTGCGAAGGGATGGGCACCGGGATGGGCTGCACGGCCAGGCAACGCGCGGCATCCAGCGTGCTGCCATCCCATCGCGTGTAATACTCTGACGCGAAGCCATCGTTCTCGCGTGCCGCGAACACCCACTTCCAGTACTTGACGATCAAATCGTCCCCTGTGGACTTGCCGTGCCAGTTCACCGCGCCGAGGTCGTCGATGTTGTGTGCCTGGCCCTGCATGACCGAGTAATCCTCGAGGCCAATCTGAAAGTTCCACTGGCGCACCAGGAACTGCAGCAGCGCCGCGGTGCCAGGGATCTGCAACAGCGTCGTGAGAATGGGGCCCTTGGGGAACCGTTGCCGCAGCAGCACACGCGTGCGCTGGGGGCCGAGAGGGATGATGTTGAACTCCTCCGAAAAGCCAGAGACGCCGCCATGCCGCACGATGTTGGGCGCATCGAACCGTACGACCTTGGTGACCTTCTTCGACGTCTTCCCGATGTGGCCGATGCCGACGTCATCCGTGAAGAAGCGCAGCCCTATCTTGGCGATGTTGTCACGATTGCAGCCGAGGGATTCGATAGGTGGGATCGAGCCGTCGTGCAGCCAGTACAGGTGGGGCGTGTCCAGATTGTTCTCGACGATGTACTTGTAGTCCACGCCATAATCGAGGATGGTTTCGACCGCATGCGTCTGCTCAGGCGTGGGATGCGTCGGTAGGGTGGTCACGTCGGCCTTAGCCGGGTCACCCCGCCAGACATAGGCCAGGTCCTGGTGATTCACCGCCACGTACTCCGTGCCGTCAATGGCCGAGACGGCCGACAGCTTCTTGCCATCGGCGGCAAGCTCCAGGGTCAACGGCTCGCCGAAGAGCCTCGTCGAGTATGGAGTCTTCGGGCGCAGCTCAGAGGAGTACGCGAGCGCGTACCAGGCGTCAGAAAAGCTTGGCGTCTCGCTGGGCTGGCGCGTGCACCGCTCGGGCGCGTACGAGTTGACAGGCGCCTCGACGCGCGCGCGCACGTGCTCAGCCAGCGATGTCGGCCGGCCCGCAGTCCCCGGCGTGCGCGCGACTGCATGCATGAACTGCACGGCGCCAGACCATCTCGCCGTGTGGCTGAGCACATCGACGGACTGAGCGTCCATGAAGCGCATAATCTCGTCGGAGAAGGGCCCTTGCACAAACGGGCGCATCGAGTCGGTGAAGCAGTACATGGCCTCGGCCTGCTGCCCGAACTGGAAGATTTCGCCGTACAGGTTGGCGATGGCCTTCGGTTTGACATAGAACATGACCGCTTCTGAGATGAAGAGAGTCGGTACGTCGCGCCGCAACCCGTGCTCGCGCTCAAGCAGGTCCAGCAGTGACGTGCGCTCGCATCCGTTGAGGTCGAAACCGACGCGGGTGGGCAGCCGTACGTTCGGATCGACCTCGTCGCGGTAGCGCTCCTGCACGACACGCTTCGCCTCGATCGTCGAAGGAAGGTCGACCTCGAAGAAGCGCAACCCTTCGCGCTGGTAGCGGATCGAGCGCGTGTCAAACCCAGCACCAAAGATCACCACCTGGCAATCCTTGCCGCCGGCGCACGCCGGCGACGAAAGGAAGGCGTCGCATCCCTGATTGAGGAAGTGCGTCCGTGCAGCCACCCACTCAAGCCAGCCGGATACGCCATCGAAAAGGCCTGCCTTGACTACGTGGCGCGTCGAGCGAGGCAGCAAGTCGTAGGCAACATCGTCCGGCAGCTCGCCGTTTTTGGCCAGCACCGCTCGCGACCATAGCACCTGAAGGTTTTTTGACGAGTCCTGGACGGCCTTATCGTCCCAAAGGTGCAGAACGGTGAGCACGTCCTCGCCCACTTTGTCGAAGACCTTGCCAAGCCACTCGAGCGCACCACCCTTGCCGAATGGGCCTTGCGAGGCCGCAGGCATGTTCGCGTCCTCAGGGGCCACCAGCAGAGCGGCTGCCGCTTGCGGATTCACCTCCAGCTTGAGCGCCATCCGTGCAGCGTGCGTTTGCGGCAATCGCGATGCGGAAAGTGGAACCCTCGCGTGCTGTTGCACGGGACCGGTCTGCAGCTGCGGCATCAGCGCGGCAAGCGTGAGAAAGCTGGCGTAGAGCATCGCGGAAGGTTGTGATCGCGCGACACAACGAAGGGCCTTCTTCTTGTGTGTGGGGTCCCAATCGCCGCTCGTGATCTCATCTCAGAGATGTTAATAATGAGGTGTTAATTTATCGAGAAAAAATTCCAGGGTGCCCCGGGGTTCAGGACGACGTACGCATCCAGCGCGATGCCCTCCACCTGCTGGTCGAGCTCAGGACTTCACGGACTTATCATCTCCGTTCATAGATAAACCCCCTTTTGGCCACGCCTCTGGCGGGAGTCCGAACTGCAGCAGCAGCCGGAGCGCGCCGTCAGATCGGCACTCTTTGAGCCTCGGGGCGTCATTGTAGTCTCGCGTGATGGCCTCGCCAACGGCAATCTCACGCGTCGCCACGAGCAAGACGTCGTCCATATTTGGGTCGCGCGGGTCGCAGCCGACCACCTTGACGTTCTCGCCGCGGGCGTCGCAGTGGGCGAGACGATCGTGCAGTGGCACGAGCGCACACGTGGGAGTCTCGGCATCCGAAGTCCACTGCAGGTATGTTGCTCGCGCGAGCACCCTGGACAGTGCATCGGACACATCCCACGAGCGGCGGTCGCGTAGCGAGCCTTTGGACCGAGGCGAGGGCTCAATGACAAGAGGTATCAACGCATCCCTCATGGCACGAAAGGTGGTGCCGCGGCAGGTAAGCGCGTCCAGCGCCGCATTCTTGTCGGCGCCGGTGAGCATTGCGAGGCCAAGGCCAGCACGGTGCACCACGGGATGGCACGGGAATCGGAACTTAGCGAAGATGTTCTGATCATTATCGCTGCCTGTCGCCATTAGGTTGCCCGTCACATCGCTCGCTCCCCATCGCACGCCCTCGGCGCCGAGATCTGCGTTATCTGTCGCCCATCCTCCGTGCTCCCATGTTTTTAGCCAGCTGCGAACGGGAGCCACTCGGTCGTCTTTCGAGTGCAAGATGCGAAGCACGGCTGCGGTCAACTCTACTTGCCAGCCTGTGACACGGGCCGTGCTGGCAAGATTGCAATCGTCTTCTGAAGCAGTCACGGCAAGAGCGCGTGGAATGCGAGCAACCACTTCCATCGGAGCGATAGTTTCGGTTGCAAATACGCCGCCCTTGCCACGATCGACTGGCGCCAGTGTGTGCACAGCGAGCTTTGGGGCAGATATGCCGTGTGTCGCCGCCCACGTGCACCACCGATCGTCGCTGATAGCGCCACGCGCCTGGGTGAGGCACGAACGTGGTTGACAAGCGCGGAGGGAATGTGTTGAACGCATCAGCGAAGTCGCAGCTAACATAATGCCACTAAGAGAGGAGACGAACATGTGGTTGCTCGCTGCCTCGCCTCTCGCAGTTCCTGCTGCTGCTGTTCAACACACTCGCAGTTCCTCTCGCCCTGACGCCCTCCCTCTCCTCTCTCCCGCGGACTCTAAAGAAGTTTCTAAAGACAGTCAAGACTTGACTTGACACTCACGCCGAGCCCTCATTCACAATGAGAACGGAGGGTTTCGAGAGGGGCCGGGCGAGGTGGGAGTAGAGCCGACGGAGAAAGCCAACGAGCCGATTTTAAAACCGATTAATATCGTTAGTTATCGGGTCGGTTGACTGTTCACAGGACTTGTGGTACATTGTTCGCAACGCCCGTCCCGCCGCGCGGCGCCGTCGTTGCGTTCTCGATAACACTCCGGACGCATGTGGTTCGCAGCTCTGCAGAGATGCACACAGTCACACAGTAAACACACTCTCTCGAGACTGCTTTCGCAACATATCAGACAGGCCCAGTCAGCACACATTTGGAGCCCGCGCTAAGGTGGCCGCGGGGAGGCTCGGGTCGCACGCGCGATGGCACGCACAGCAGCGTACGCTTCAGCATGCTCGATCGAGGCTCGAGAGAAGGCGTTCGCGGCCGCGTGTGCAACCGCGCGGGGGGAGACATCGGACGCACTCGGGTCCCTCCCGTCGGAGCCGAGAGAGGGGGACCGGCCTCCGACGGGCGACACTTGAGGACTCGAGGCACGCAGGAGGGGGATACGGGAGGGCTGAAAACCACCCGGAGACTGACCCGGCGACGGCGGCAGCGTGACTGAGGCCGCCGCCGCCGCTGCGGCATTTGCGGCCGCCAAGGCATCACTGCTCGTGGGCATCGGCCAGCGGACGCGAGGGCTCGTGTTGCTTTCGAGCCTCGGGCTGCGGGGGCTCGGTGTGGGGATCTTGGAGAGAGGCGCGGCTCCTCCTCGTGGTGGACGCTCTGAGGGGGTTGGCTCGAGTGGCCTGCTGCCGTTGCTCGAGTTGCTCTCGAGTAGTGGGCTGCGAAGGCTCGGGGGCGGGATCTTGGACGGCGGCTGGCCATCGGGCACACGGAGCGGTATGGCCACCTTGGGCGGCGAAGGGATGTGCGAGGGCGATCGAGGCGGTGAGGCCTCGGCATGGGCAGGCACCGCGACGACTTTGGTGGAGGCGACTCGGCTCGAGGCTCGACCAGGAGATGTGGGGATGGGGGCGGCTGGGCTCGAGGCTGGCGCTGTCGACGGCACGGTGATGGGGACGTTCTTGGGCTTGCGTGGAGCAGGCGACTTGCCCAAGTCGGCCGCACCCTTGAGGCTGCGCGAGAGCTCATGGCTCGACAGGTGCGCGACCGGCATGGGACGCGACTTGAGGCGGCCGGCCGCAGCGCCATAGAGCGGTGATGTGGGAGGTGGGACGAGTGGCGAGGTGGCCACGAGGCCCGACCCGCCTCGGCGCGCCGCCGAGGCATACTTGAACGCGTAATTGGCGCCAAAGTCGATGGGCGAGTCCTTGGGGAGCGGCCTCTCGCGGCGCTCGGTGGGCGGAGGGACGTTGGCGTTAGCGGGCGGTGGCGTGACGAGTCTCGCACCCGACGGCGGCGGCACAGGCGGCGGCTGCGGCGGATGACCCCTCTCCCACTCAATCCCCCGGAGAGAATCACGCACCGTTGCGAAGGCATTCTTGAGGTCCTCATCGGCGGCAGGCGAGAGCGCACTCGCAGCGAGATGGGCGAGTTTGAGCGCCTGCGCGCGCGACTCCGGGTCAGGGTCGGCTTGCGGCTTTCGGCCGCTCAGCGTGGCGATTGCCTCAGCCTCCACGTCGCGGAAGGCCGCGGCGGGGGGTGCCGGTGGCACACGTCGAGCCACCGACGGCGACGCCTGCACGTTGTCGACATGACGAGCTGGTGGCACCGATGCTGTCGGATCTTCGGAGCCCGTGGGCGGCCTAGGCTGTGAAGGTGCTGGTGTTGACGGTGGCGGCGTCGCCCAGCTACCACGAGTGGCCGCGGACGCGGGGGCGTCGCCAGACCCGACCTCGTCCTCCTCGCCTTCGTTTGGCCCGCCGTCCTCGTCCTCGTCGTCGAAGACGTTGTCGAAAGCAGCATCAGTTCGTTCGTCGCCCCTTTCCTTATCGTCCTCATCCTCGTCGTCATCGAGGCCGCCAAGGGCACCGTCGGTACGTCGGCTTAGCTCCCTTTGGATGCGTTCACGCAGCTCATCGAAGCGGCCGCGCAACTGGCCCAGCTCCGCATCGTCTGCGGCCCCGTGCAAAACAGCGTCTCCGGTGGATGCCTTCCGGTAGATTGGCACGCGGCCGGTATCGCCGTCCACATGCGTACCGTGGAGGACGCGCTCAAGGAAGAGCTGCGCATCTTCAGGGGGGGCGCGGTTGCTGCCGGACAGCAGCCCACTGTAGCGCATCAGAGGGCGACTGAGGCTAGGGTGCCGTGCCGACATGGGACCTTACTCGCATTGCCGGGAAGCCGCGCGGTCGACGTTTCCCGCTAGTTTGAAAGTTTACGTCGAAAAGGTGGGATCGTGTTGTCCTTCGAATATTGTGACGAAACCGTTGCGTGGAAAGCAGAATCCGGCAACTTGCTCGACTGACGGGTTGTTTGCCCTTTGCCCCATTCCATTGTGTGTGTCACGCTCATGGACGACTCAGTTGGCGGCGCCGACTGGCAGCCCGTGCAGGAGATCGTGCGGCTCAACTTCAA
>Ga0209550_10006563_pt1 | contig 10835 bp, 10 predicted proteins | sample LauGreSuBDMM15SN_2_FD_187567 | JGI IMG/M metagenome (GOLD analysis project Ga0209550, IMG submission 187567) | Freshwater lake microbial communities from Lake Michigan, USA - Su13.BD.MM15.SN (SPAdes) (version 5) | ecosystem: Environmental > Aquatic > Freshwater > Lake | place: Lake Michigan... | reverse complement strand
GAATCATACTATCCATTTCTGAAGTACTGAGATTTTTATCCCAAACTCCCCAATTCATCGTGCCCGCAATAATGGGCGATAAGGTGTTTTTATTCAATGTTTTATGTTTTTATTAGAAATTAATATGTAAAAGTAGTAAAGGTATTTCCTTAAAGTTCTTAAAATTATAAAAACAAAATCACAATTCAACCTTAAAAGCATTTGTTTTATAGAAGTTTTAACCATTTTTTAACATCGTACTTCTAAAAAAAAATTCAATTTGCACTCTCAAATTTAAATGTTAAAATTCACAGTAATAAAATTAGTAAAATGGAAGAAAATACTTCGACTTTAGACATCAGAGCAATTAATGAAAAAATTGAAAGAGAGAGCGCTTTTATAGACCTTCTTACAATGGAAATGAACAAAGTAATTGTGGGTCAAAAGCACATGATTGAAAGATTATTGATTGGCCTTTTGGGACAAGGACACATTTTATTAGAAGGTGTTCCGGGTTTGGCAAAGACTTTAGCGATAAACACTTTATCGCAAGCCGTTCACGGATCGTTCAGCAGAATTCAGTTTACCCCTGATTTATTGCCTGCCGACGTTGTGGGAACAATGATTTACAACATCAAGCAAAATGAGTTTTCTATTAAAAAAGGACCGATTTTCGCTAATTTCGTTCTAGCAGATGAGATCAATCGTGCGCCAGCAAAAGTGCAATCCGCATTATTGGAAGCGATGCAGGAAAAACAAGTAACCATTGGAGATACTACTTTCAAATTAGAAAGACCGTTTTTAGTATTGGCAACTCAAAATCCAATTGAACAAGAAGGAACGTACCAACTTCCAGAAGCACAAGTCGATCGTTTTATGTTGAAAACCGTTATCGATTATCCAAAAATGGAAGACGAAAGACTGGTAATTCGTCAAAACTTGAAAGGCGCTTACGAAAAAGTAAATGCGGTAGTTTCTGTAGAACAAATTTTGCGAGCACAAGAAGCGGTTCGTGAGGTTTATATGGATGAAAAAATAGAAAAATATATTCTTGATATCATTTTTGCAACTCGTTTTCCAGAGCAATACAAATTGGCAGATTTAAAACCATTAATCAGTTTTGGTGCGTCGCCACGTGGAAGTATTAATTTGGCAAATGCAGCAAAATGTTATGCTTTTATAAAACGCCGTGGTTATGTAATTCCTGAAGATGTTCGTGCGGTAGTTCACGATGTATTGCGTCACAGAATTGGAATTACGTATGAAGCGGAAGCCGAAAACATTACTTCTGTTGACATCATCAACAAAATTGTAAACGAAATTGAAGTACCTTAAATCAGATAGCAGTGGTCAGTATATAAGTAGTCAGTAAAGAACTGAATACTAAAAACTGGAACACTGAACACTTTCATAAATGGATACAAAAGACTTACTCAAAAAAGTTCGAAAAATAGAAATCAAAACCCGAAGATTGAGCGATCATATCTTTTCGGGCGAATACCACACGTCTTTTAAAGGGCGTGGAATGACATTTTCGGAAGTGAGACAATACCAATATGGCGATGATATTCGTGCAATTGATTGGAATGTAACGGCGCGATATAATGAAGCACACGTTAAGGTTTTTGAAGAAGAACGAGAATTAACAATGATATTGATGGTTGATATTTCGGGTTCGGAAAGTTTTGGTTCTAAAAGCCAATTCAAGAAGGATATCGTGACAGAAATTGCCGCAACAATGGCTTTTTCGGCAACTCAAAATAATGATAAGATTGGTTTGATTTTGTTTTCTGACCAAATTGAATTGTATATTCCACCAAAAAAAGGAAAATCTCACGTTTTGAGAATCATCCGAGAGTTAATTGAATTTCATCCAAAAAGCAATAAAACCGATATTTCGCAAGCCTTAAAGTTTTTATCGGGAACCCAAAAAAAGAAAGCAATTGTATTTATGATTTCTGATTTTATGTCAGATGAATATGAAAATACATTGAAAATCGCTTCCAAGAAACACGATATTACAGGGATTCGAGTATTTGATATTCGAGAAGAAAAAATGCCAAATCTTGGAATGGTTTCAATGGTTGACGCTGAAACTGGTGAAACACAAGTGGTAAATACGGGTTCCAAATCAGTTCGATTGGAATATGAAAAAGAATACCGCAGTAAAGTAGATTATTTTACAGAAACTTTTAGAAAATCGGGTTCAGGTGTTGTAAACACAAGAGTTGATGAAAGTTATGTAACCAAATTATTAAGTTATTTTAAGTCGCGATAAAAGCAATGAAAATCAAATATTACATTCTATTCTTTCTAATTTCGGCTTCCCTATTTGCTCAAAAGCAGGTGGAAACTAAAATAGATGTTACCAAAAATAAAATTGGCGCACAGTTCAATTTGACACTAAAAACTAATGTGGATACTTTGGCGAAAGTGGTTTTTCCAACGTCTAAAAACTTTGGGAAAATGGAAGTTATTCGTTCCTATATTATAGATACAATAAAACTCGGCGACCGCTATGAACTTATAAAAAAATATGGTGTTACCCAATTTGACTCTGGAAAATATGTAATTCCGAGTTTGAAAGTACTTATAAACAACAAAGCATTTGCCACAGAATCGCTTTTGGTTGAGGTTTACAATGTGCAAGTGGATACCTTAAAACAGAAATTATTCGACATCAAACCCATCGTTGAAGTGCCGTATGAATTGAGTTATTTCTGGCAATATTTGCTTATTATTTTATTAGTTATAGGAATTGGCGCTTTAATTTATTGGTTGATAAAAAAATACCAGAAGAAGAAAGTTGAAGAAGTAGAAGAATTGAAATCCCCAATTGAAAGAGCCACAATTTTATTAAAAACATTAGAGAAAAAAGAGCTTTGGCAAAAAGGAGCTGTAAAAGAATATTATAGCGAATTGACCGATATTGCGAGAAATTATATTGAAGAAGCTATTGAAATTCCAGCAATGGAAAGCACCACATCGGAATTAATTTTGGCACTTCGGGTGGCTTCTATCAAAAAGAAAATGACGCTTTCGGCAGAAACGTTAGAAAATTTAGAACGCGTATTAAAACAAGCCGATTTAGTGAAATTTGCAAAATCAAAACCATTGGATTATGAAATTGCAGAAGACCAAAATAAGATTGAAAAAGCAATTTTAACATTGGATAAATCCATACCAATAGAAATTGAAATTGAAGAAGATACTAGCGAATGGGACGAAATGCGTCGTTTACAAAAACTTAAAAAACAAAAAAGAACGCGAATTTTAACCATAATTGGATTTGTAGTTGGGGCGCTTTTAGGATTGTTTATTTTCTTTGTAATGACCAAAGGTTTCGATTACGTAAAAGACTCTATAATCGGTCGTCCAACAAAAGAATTGGTTGAAGGAAAATGGGTTTCAAGCGAATATGGAATTTCTAAAGTATATATTGAAACCCCAAAAGTATTGACAAGAATTGATGACAAAACTCAATTTCCGAAGCAAGTAATTGCACTATTGAAAGATGCGAGTGTGTTTACTTACGGAAGTTTACAGCGCAATTTCTGTATCGCATTGGTAACTGCAAAACCAAAAGAAGAAATTGATTATGACTTGCAAAAAGGTTTAGAAGGAACAATTGATAGTTTTGGCGGACAAAATGTGGTTTTGAAACAAGAAGAATTCCAAACAAAAATGGGAGTTTCGGGCTTGAAAGGTTTTGGAACAATGGTTTTTCTAGATCCTGTTTTAAAAAGTAGCGTTAAATTGTATTACGAAATAATTCTATTCAAAGAAGACGGCGGCTACCAACAAGTGATGATTTTCCACGAAGAAGGCGATAAATATGCTGAACAAATTTCGGAACGGGTAATCAATTCTGTTGAATTTAAAAAAGACGAAAGCAATGAATAAAGTGACTTTTTTAAACCCTGAATTTTTCTGGCTTTTCCTTTTGATTCCAATGGTAATTGGTTGGCAAATTTGGAAAAGAAAGGAGCAAACCGCAACTTTAAAGATCAGTTCTTTGCAAGGATTCAAAACTTCGAAATCGTTTTTAGCAAAATTGAAACCGATGTTATTTGTCTTTAGATTATTGGCGTTAAGCTCATTAATAATTGCAATGGCACGACCAAGAACGGTTGATGTAAGCAGCAAAACGAAAACCACAAAAGGAATTGATATTGTAATGTCTGTGGATGTTTCTGGAAGTATGTTGGCAAAAGATTTAAAGCCAAACCGAATGGAAGCGTTGAAAGATGTTGCCGAAAATTTTGTAAAAGCAAGACCAAACGACCGAATTGGATTGGTAGTTTACGCTTCTGAAGCGTATACAAAATCGCCAGTAACGAGTGATAAAGCCGTTGTTTTAGATGCCATTAGAAGTATAAAATATGACAATGTACTTCAAGACGGAACAGGAATTGGAATGGGATTGACCACGGCAATCAACAGATTAAAAGACAGTAAAGCCAAAAGTAAAATTGTTATTCTAATGACTGACGGTGTGAACAATGCAGGATTTATTGAGCCACAAACGGCTTCTGATATTGCACAACAATACGGAATTAAAGTGTACACCATTGGAATTGGATCGAATGGAATGGCGGATTTTCCTTATGCAATAGCGCCAAACGGACAGTTTTTATTTAGAATGATGAAAGTAGAAATTGATGAAAGTTTGTTGCGTTCCATTGCCAAAAACACAGGCGGAAAATATTTTAGAGCGAACAGTAATCAGAAATTAGAATCCATTTATAACGAGATTAACAAGTTGGAAACTACAGAAATCCAAGAATTAAAATTCTATGATTATGATGAAAAATTCCGATCCTTTGCACTTTTTGCAGGATTGTTATTGTTGGTTGAAATAGGTTTACGAAACACACTATTCAGAAGTTTTATATAATCCCAAGTTTTCCATATAATGAGGAGGCAGAAATGGAATTAAAAAATTATTTATGTACGAATTAGACGAAAAAAAATATTTATCCTTTTTATTAATAGTCCCAATTTTAGTGTTGTTATTTCTATTCAATCAATATTGGAAAAGAAAAAAACAACGGGAATTTGGGGATTTAGAAATGATTCAAAAACTAAGTCCTGAAAAATCGGTATTTAAATCGGTTTTAAAGTTTACCGTATTAATCTTGGCTTTTGGATTCTTGGTAATTGGATTGGTGAACCCAAAAATCGGAACAAAATCGGAAACGGTAAAACGCGAAGGAATTGATATTGTATTTGCAATTGACGTTTCCAAAAGTATGCTTTGTGAGGATGTTGCCCCAAGCAGATTGGAAAAAAGCAAGCAAATAGTTTCTCAAATCATCAATCAATTAGTGGGTGATAGAATTGGAATTGTAGCGTATGCAGGAAGCGCATTTCCGGTTTTACCAATCACAACCGATTATGGTGTAGCAAAAATGTTTTTGCAAAGTATGAATCCTTCGATGGTTTCTTCACAAGGAACGTCATTGGACGAAGCTATAAAATTGTCGTCAACCTATTTTGATGATGACAAGAAAACAAGCAAATTATTGATTCTGATTTCTGATGGAGAAGATCATTCTGAAGGCGCAATTGATGCTGCGGAAGAAGCTAGTAAATTAGGATTAAAAATCATAACTATAGGCGTTGGAACTGCAAAAGGCGGCCCAATTCCATTGAAAGAAAATGGTCGGGTTTTGAGTTTTAAACGCGATCAAAATAATGCAGTTGTGGTTACGAAATTGAATGAGGAAAGCTTAAAAGTAATTTCAAAAAATACGAAAGGTGGTTATGTTAATGGAAATAACACCAAAGAGGTTTTAGAATATGTAAAAAATGCTTTGGATAATATTGAAAAAACAGAATTTGAAGCCCAACAATTTACCGATTATAATTCGCAATTTCAATGGTTTCTAGGAATCTCATTTTTCTTATTGTTATTGGATGTTTTCTTCTTGGAAAGAAAAACAAAATGGTTGAAAAAGTTGAATTTATTTAATGAAAAAGCATAATGAAGAGTTTAATTATACATGGTTTTCTGTTGTTTTCTTTTGCAATTTACGCTCAAGAAAAAGATATGAATTTGCCTAAAGCGAATAGTGAATTTGCAGATAAAAAATATGCGGCTGCAGAAGCAGAATACCGAATTTCACAATCTAATAATCCGAAGAAAGCCATTGCATCGTATAATTTAGGGAATTCAATTTACAAACAAAATCAGGGTTCAGAAGCGCTACTTTCTTATGAAAAAGCCATAAAAATTGCTACAGAACGACCTGAAAAACAGAAAGCTTTTCACAATTCTGGAAATATTTATATGGCAGATAAAAATTATTCTGCTGCAGTTGAAGCCTATAAAAATGCCTTGAGAAACAATCCAAGTGATGAAGAAACGAGATATAATTTTGCTTTAGCTAAAAAAATGCTAAAAGACAATCCGCCAAAAAAAGACGATAAAAAGGATAAGAAAGACAAAAAAGACGATAAAAAGAAAGACGATAAAAAAGATAAAAAGGACGAAAAGAAAGACGATAAGAAAAAGGACGATAAAAAAGACGGTGACAAGAAAGATAAAAAAGATAATAAAGGAAAAGACGATGGAAAACCAAAACCAAGACCAGGGGGAATTCCAAAAGAGCGCGTTCAAAATCTGTTAGATGCCGTGAACAATGAGGAAAAGAAAATTCAGGACAAGGTAAATGCCAAAAAAATAAAAGGCAAACCGATACAAACAGAGAAAGATTGGTAAAGTCTAGTCTAGTTTAACTGTTTATTCGTTAATTTGTTTAATCGGAATTGCCGAAAAAAACAAACAGCTAAACGATTAAACAAATAAACAACTCAACGATTAAATGATTAAACAAAAAATGAAAAAGTATTTTTTTCTATTATTATTGAGTTTTCAAGGGCTCTTGGCACAAGTACAGTTTGAGGCCAAAGTCAGCAAACAAACTCTTGGGTTAAACGAAAGACTTCGCATCGATTTTACTATGAATGATGATGGCGATAACTTTACGCCACCAAATTTTGAGGGATTTAAAATCATTGCGGGACCAAGTCAGCAAGTGAGTCAATCGTGGGTTAATGGGAAAAGTTCGTTCAATAAAACGTATTCTTATTTTTTATTACCAACACAAAAAGGGAATTTAGTAATTCGTCAGGCGTCCATTGATATTAGAGGGCAGATTTATAAAACTTCCCCTTTAAAAATTACAGTTACTGCTGCGGTAGAACAGCCACGTGACCCGAATGATTCTCAGGTTTCGGCAGATGAATCGTTGCATTTAGTTGCGGAAATATCTAATACAAATCCATATATAAACGAACCAATTACGGTGGTTTATAAAATTTATTTCAGTTATACTATTGGTATTACCAATTGGCGGGAATTGAACAAACCAAAATACAATGATTTTTGGAGTCAGAATATCGATATCAAACAATTAGTTGCTGAAGAAGGAAAATACAACGGTGAAAAATACCGTTTTGTAACCCTACGAAAAACCGTTTTGTATCCTCAAAAATCAGGAAAATTAGTAATCGAACCGCTTTCATTAGATGTTGATGTCCAGTTGCCATCTAATAGAAGAAATATTTTTGGGCAAGTACTTTTGGTGGAAGACCACAAACGCGTTTCTGCGGGAGCAAAAACAATTAGTGTGAAAGCACTTCCAGAATCGGGGAAACCGGCTAATTTTTCGGGAGCTGTTGGTCGATTTGCATTTAAAGCTACCCCTTCAAAAACAAATATAAAATCGGGAGAAAGTCTTGATTTGGAAGTGAGTGTTTCGGGAACAGGAAATTTGAAATTGTTTACTTTGCCAAAACCAATCGTTCCAACCGCTTTAGAAATGTATGATCCTGTTCACAACGAACAAGTTTCAACGCCGCTTTCTGGAATGTCAGGAAAAATCTCTGATAAATACGCTATAATTCCACAATATAAAGGTAAATATCCAATCAAACCGATGGTTTTTACCTATTTTGATTTGGGTTCTCGTAGTTATAAAACCATCACTTCCCCTGAAATTATGGTCAATGTTTTGGAAGGGCCTAATGCGTCTGATAATGCAGTTGCTGCAACGCCTGGCGATACTAAAAAAGCAATTTTAAATTCGGCACAATTCAAATTTATCAAATTGAAAACCGAGTTGACTTCAATGAAACATAAAGATTTTTATGGATCTACGTTGTTTTATATGTTATCGGTTTTACCGTTTTTATGTATTCCTGTAATTGTACTTTTCAAGAAGAAAAAAGAAGCAATTGACGGCGATATTACTGGAAATAAAATCAAATTATCAAACAAATTGGCGAAGAAATATTTGTCGGAAGCACAAAAAGAAATTGGAAACAAAGAGCCGTTTTATATTGCATTAGAAAAAGCGATGCACAATTTCTTGAAAGCCAAAATCAATATTGAAACTTCTGAGATGAGTAAGGAGAAAATAAGTGAAATTTTATTGGAACGAAAAGCCAATCCTGACGCGATAACATCGTTTATAAATCTAACAGAAAACTGTGAATTTGCGAGATATGCACCGTCGTCAAATGCTGCAATTCAACAAGATTATGATAAAGCGGTGGCGATTATTTCTGAATTGGAAAAGCAGATAGTTTAAATTGATTAACCCCTAAGGGCAAAAAGTTTGCACAAGGGGCAAAAAGATTTTATAAAAAAGTTAGCAACGAATTACACGAATTGGCACTAATTTTAAATTAAAAGAAGTTAGAAAAGCAGTTTAAAAAACACAAAATGAAGCACTTACTATACATACTATTACTTACAACGCAAGTTTTCTTTGCTCAAAATGGCTTTGAAAACGGGAATGCATTGTATCAAAAAGGGAAATATCAAGAAGCCATTACGGCGTATGAAAGCGTTTTTAGTATGAAAAAGCAGTCAGCAGAATTGTATTTTAATATTGGGAATTGCTATTACAAAATGAATAAAGTAGCCCCTGCAATTTACAATTATGAAAAAGCATTGTTGTTAAATCCAACCGATACTGAAATTCAAAACAACCTTAAATTTGCTCAAAAACTACAAATTGACGACATCAAAACAGTAGAAAAAGTAGGTTTCAATAAACTGATTCAAGATTTCACCAACACCTTTCATTACAATAGCTGGGGAGGAATTGCTGTTGGGTTATCATTTTTGTTTTTAGTGTTTTTTATTGGCTATTATTTCTCGCAAATTACAGTTTCAAAAAGATTGTTTTTCTTTGGAATGTTCTTTGTAATGTTGCTATTAATTGTGAGTGTTGCGGCGGCTATTTTCGAAAAAAATCAATACAATAACGACCAACCAGCAATTGTGTTTTCTGAAGTTGTATCGGTAAAAAGCGAACCTAAAAATGGTGCAACGGATGCTTTTGTGCTACACGAAGGAACGAAAGTTTATGTGATTGAAAGTATAGACAATTGGGATAAAATTCAACTGACGGATGGAAATGAAGGTTGGATTGAAAACAGCGCAATTAAGAGATTGAAGTAAGCTTTTACTTATCAGATTTTACCTTAATTTCCTTGTACCATTCTTCTACAGACGGATAAATTAGAGCAGCCATTTTTTGAATTGGTTTGTAAAACAAGGATTTATCAATAGTGGCTTTCTCTGCAAAAGTGTAATTTACATTTATTTTTTGGAATAAATTCAAGGAAATACTCAAGATTAAAATTGTTTTTAAAAGTCCGAAAATGCCGCCTGTAACTTTATTTGCAATTCCTAAACTGGCAAAATTTGCCATCTTAGTTAGGAATTTAGCCAATAATGAAATTCCAATTACAACCACGATAAAAGTGATAATAAAAGCTACAATTTGAATGGTTTTTGGATTCCAAGAAACATGAGTTCCAACGTATGTTTTCATTAAATACGAGAATTTTATCGCCACATAAATTCCTATTAAAAGCGATACAAACGAAGCCAATTCTATGAAAAAACCATTCCAAATGCCTCGGAAAAATCCATAAATTAATAAAACCCCAAGAAAAATATCTAAATAACTCATATAAATAAAGAGAAAAGTATAAAGAGCAAAGATAAAAGAATTATGTTGGTATCTTTACCCAAATAATTTCAGATTTCCGATTTCATAATTTATCACTCATAATTCATAATTAAAAAGAATGTCAAGAGATATACAACTCAAAGAACGCTGGGAACAGCTTGTAAACATACTTTCCAATCAATTTTCACAAGGCGAAGATTTAGATTTGGACGCGATAATTTACTTAATTGGCGTTCAGGAACTCGGAAAAATTCATGAAGCTTACAAAAAAGACGAAAAACTAAACCTGATGCACATTGCAATTTGCAGATTATTAGAACCTTACGGGTATTATGAATTTGATTATGTAGATGTTGACGGTTGGCCACATTACAAGGTAAAAGAGGAATTACCGCCTTTAAAAGCTGGAGAACAATCGGTTTTGATGAAAGAAGCCATTGTGAATTATTTTCTTGAAAAAGAACTTATTGATTAATTTACAATTCAAAGAACGAAGCAAACTCTAAATTCAAAGCGAAAACTTTAAACTTTAAACCTTAAACTTGAAACAAATTTCTTAAATTTGCACTTCAATTATTGAATGAAAATGACAGATAAGATAAAAGAATATATTGGCGAAGCACACGCTTTTCAAACGCAAGACGCAGCCGAATTAGAAGCTTTTCGCATCAAATTCTTAGGCAAAAAAGGACTTTTAAACGACTTTTTTGCGGAGTTTAAATTGGTGCCAAACGATCAGAAAAAAGAGTTTGGGCAAGTGATTAATTTATTGAAAACTACCGCCGAAGAAAAAATCAAAACAATACAAGAAGCGCTAGAAAGTAACGTTGAAATTAAAGGCGTTTATGGCGATTTAACTCGACC
>Ga0209550_10006562_pt1 | contig 10835 bp, 12 predicted proteins | sample LauGreSuBDMM15SN_2_FD_187567 | JGI IMG/M metagenome (GOLD analysis project Ga0209550, IMG submission 187567) | Freshwater lake microbial communities from Lake Michigan, USA - Su13.BD.MM15.SN (SPAdes) (version 5) | ecosystem: Environmental > Aquatic > Freshwater > Lake | place: Lake Michigan... | reverse complement strand
TAATACATATTGCTATATTACTATATTAGGTAAGGAATTATTTAATTATATTTAATATATTATATTAAATTAAATTTATAAAAGAAGACAAACTATATAAATAGATAAATATTACCTATTTATAATGGACAATAATAGACCTTCATACATAAAAACGGATAATAATAGAATAGTTAATGAAAAATGTATAAGATGGGTACAAAAAATGAATGAATGTTTAGAAATTTGTACTAAACAAAATGGTTGTGCAGTTGGTAGTGAGACACACAAAGTATGTAAAATTAATAGTCCAGAAACTTATGAAAAAATAAATAAACACTTTTAATAAATTTTCAAATCATTTTTTCGGTTTCTGTTCCATAATAAAGTTTTTTTGCTTCCTCTGTTTCTATATTTATTATAGGAGGTTCACTCCATTCACAATACGGCAATGCTTTAGTAGTAGAACGTTCTAATGCAAGTAAATTCTTTAAGGCTTCGATTCTTCTTACCAATGGATTCATTTTCATAGGTAATTTGCGCGATAATTGCTTCCACCGCCATTCAAATTGCAATGCAGCTTGCCAATCTGGAAATCCTGCCACGTGTGCTGCTCTTGTCCAAACTTCCCCACCAGCTACTTTTATACTTGTTGCGTGTGCTCCTCCTTTAATTTCTTTGTTATGTTGACGTAGGCGTCTATCTAAGTCTATTGTAGCCCCCACATATGTTGCCCCATTCGTTGAAACTAAAAGATAAACAAAAGACATACTTGTACTTTACTTGTATATAGATTGAATTCTTTAAGTTTGCTAATTAAATGCATTTGAATCGGGATTTATTTTCTTGGTTTTTTAGTTTTAGTTTTAGTTTTATTTTTAGTTTTAGTTTTATTTTTTCTGATCCGACGAGTTTTTTTACTTTTACCATTTCGTTTCTTTTTCTTACCACCTTGATTTCTCATTTTTTTTGTTTTTGGCAAAGTATTTGACACATTTATATTTGTTCTGATTTGTCCTAATAATTCATTTGCTTCATTATTTTGAATACCAACCGAATTCATATGAGTTAAAAATTTTTGTTCGTCTACTTCGTCACGACTTGTTGCTAAACCACGAATTTTAGTAGCAGAAATAGCATTTTCTGGTCTCTCTACAACGTCTATTTCAAAAGTAATGGGATATTGATTTGACTTATCAAACTCATTTACCGATTTTCTCAAAAATATAAAATCATCTTTTCTGTCTTCTCCAATAACAAGGATTACTTTTAAGTCTGCCCTAGGGTATCCATATAATTTATATAAAATATATTTTAACTTACCTATAACCGGATTTACACTTGAAAATTCAGCCTCTACCTCATCATTCATACAAATTATTTCAAAATTTAAATTATTAATTTTATCTACATCATTTGGATATTTTTGAATACTATTTTTTTTTGCTGTTTCGACTAAATAATTATATAATAACTGTCTTTTTTCTTCACATTCAATTGGATTTTTTTGAGAATCTACGGTAGAAGATAATATAATATTAATTTGATTCACATTTTCTTTTATTGTAATATCAATCATATGTTCAATTAATTGAAGATGTCCTGGAGTAGGTGGGTTCATTCTAGCAATAGTAAATATGATTGTATTTTCTGAATTCATTATACCTTTATTTATATTAATAATTATTTTTTTATTTTTTATTCAATATTATTAGTATAATATAAAAAAAGGAATAATATTTACACTATTTTGTCAAGTGAACAAATAAATTACAATAAATCCGAATAATGATCAAATGGTATACTTAAACATATAATACCATCTTGTTGTTTTTCGATATATTTTATTACCAAATGTGGTTTAAGAGTAGTTTGACCACCAGTATATCTACATACTTTTGTATATACATTCACAATTCTGACAATGTCGTAATTACTAATATTTTTACTCGCTCCATTTCTATAACGAAATTTAGTATTAAATTTTTTTAATAATATAGTTAATTTATTAATATCTATATTATTCGAAATCATATTCATTTTTACAAATTGTCTAGTATATATGAGATTGGTCTAGTATTTTATATTACTTTTCATTTCAATTTTATTAGTTATAAAATAAATTTTTATTTATATTATAATTATATTTATATTATGCAAACAAATAAAGAAATACACGATATTAATACTATTGAATTAGATAAACAAGAGTTACATACTCTAATAAATCTCACAAAACAACTTAACATTTCACCTTCCGACAATCCTGAACTATTTTGCAAAAGAGCCAAAGAACTTTCTGAGAAAATTCCCGAACGAATCAAATATATTTTAAATCAATTTAAAGAAAAAGGAAACAAAAACGGATTTTTATTAGTAAAGAATATTATTTTACCCGAATCAGAATTACCTCTTACTCCATTTGGAAATAATGAGATGGTCGGTGAAAAAACAACATTAGCACGTATACAGGCGATTCTCATTAATGTTATTGGAGAAATGGTTGCATATGAAGCGGAGGGTTATGGTCGTTTATTTCAAGATGTTGTACCTATAAAAAATATGGAATCTGTACAAACCAGTCTAGGTAGTAACACCGAATTGGAAATTCATACAGAACAGGCCTTTTCTAAATTAAGACCAGATATTTTGGGTTTAGCTTGTTTAAGAGGGGATGAAAACGCATTGACCTATATTTTACCAGTGAGTAAAATAGTTGATAATTGTAATTCAGAAGAAATAAAAAGATTGTATGAACCTCTCTGGAAAACAGGGGTTGATTTATCCTTTAAAATAAATGGATATGAATTTATAGAAGGAGATATACGAGGACCTCTCTCTATTTTAAATTTCTCAAAAACGAAAGATGATCCTTTTTTAATATTTGATGAGGATTTAATGACAGGTCTTACAGAAGACTCTCAACAAATGGTCGAAAAAATAGTTTATATATATTATAAACATCGTATTGCTCATAATCTACAACCGTGTGAAATTATTTTTATCGACAATAATAGAGCAGTACACGGTAGGTCCCCTTTTAGTCCAATGTATGATGGACTTGATCGTTTTCTAGTTCGTTGTTTTGCTACTTATGATTTTGAAAAAAGTAGTTATGCACGTCCAAATGGTGGTAGAATAATCTCGGCTATCTATAGTTAAAGGTGTAAAATTAAATATTAGACGAGAGAGAAGTAGGAACCTAATAAAAAATCATTTATTTCTCTAAATACTTGAACTATTTCTTCAATATCAGCGTCTGTAATATCACGATGAACTACTAATCGTAACAGAAATGTATCCCAAGCAGATATAAGAATACCCTTTTCTTTAAACATCTTTACAATTGCAGTACCATCATACGTTTGTGTAAAAGATTTATCATTATTTGTTACTATATCCATAAAAACAATATTAGTTTGAATATTATCGTGCACTCTAAAAACATTCATTTTTTGCAGAGAATCCACTAATTTCTGAGTACGAATATGATCTTTTGTTAGTATACCGTCTTCGAAATCATCCAATGCTTTTAACCCTGCTGCACCTAGTATTCCCACTTGCCGCATTCCACCGCCTAATGCCTTTCGAATACGTCTTGCTTTTGTTATAAATTCTTTGGATCCAACTAATAGAGACCCAATGGGAGCACCAAGACCTTTGGACAAACATACCGATAAAGAGTCAACATTTTTACTTATTTCGTGTGGTTTTATATGAGATGCCGTTATCGCGTTCCATATACGTGCTCCATCTAAATGAATAGGAATATGAGATACATTTGCTAGTGTTTTAATATCTTCCAAAAAAGATAATGGTAGGACTTTTCCACCACAAGCATTATGTGTATTTTCAATGCAAATTAATTGGGTGGTTGGTTCGTGTATATCATTTTCACGTATGGCTAGACGTATTGCATTTAGATTCATCGTACCGTCTGGTAAATTTGGTACCGTTCTAGGGGAAATACCCCCAAATTGGGCAGCTCCTGCTTGTTCAAATAAAAACATATGACTTTTATCACCTACAATAAATTCCGAACCACGATTTGGACACCACGCTAACAAAGCGGTTAAATTACTCATTGTACCACTTGGAAAAAATAATGCGGATTCTTTAAAAAAGATAGATGCAATTCTCTCTTCCAATACTTTGATGGTTGGGTCTTCATTATATACATCATCACCAAGAGGCGCATATAACATTGCTTCCAACATCGCCCTAGTAGGTTTCGTAACAGTATCACTACGTAAATCAATGATAGTCATTAATGATTACTATATAATAAAATTTTATATTCTTTTTATACATTTTTATTGATTTAATATTGTTATATCATATAGAAAATGGTAGGAAAAGGAACCATTATATACAAACAATTTAATAAATATATTCCGTTACAAGAAATGACTGGTTTACAGTGGTTTGCATTAGAAAAAGGATATGGTGATTCTTATGGTAGTATCCATAAAAAATATCAATTTAAGAAACAACCAAAATTATTAGATATTGGAAATGGTAATATAAGAGAGATGTTAGAAGATCATATCGAGCCATATGATGTAAATATTGTTTTATATAGTGATCCAAATGAGCAATACTCTGGAGGTAGAAGTAACACAAAATATCATACTATAGTGAAAAAATATTATGAAGATGAATATGATGGTACGATTATAAATGAGAAAAAATTAAAAGGTAGTAAAAAATATTCGGTAGAGGATTTGGAAGGACCGAGTGAAATAGTACTTTGGAAAGATTTTACTGAATTATTAGAAGAAATACCAAATGGTGGATCAAAAAGAAAGTTGAACAATATTTCAAAGAGAGAAAAGGGGAAAAGAAAAAGAAAAAAAGTAACAAAAACGAAAAGACGTAAGATATAAAAGAAAAAGAGATATATTTATATCTATAAAAGATAAATATAAATATAATTATATATAGCTATATAATGTCAATAAAAATAATAAATATAACTATTCCTGAAAAAAATGGGTTACCTGATATAGAAAGCTTTACTCCTGAAGAGAATTATCTAATGTTAAAAATAGGCAGTAGTTGTTTGTTGGAGGGAAGAAAAGTAGTAGCAGGATTAACACAAAAAGAAATTTATCAAAAAATAAAAGAGGAATCCAAGGGAATGATGCAAAAGTTAGAATTAGATATAATAACTGAAAAAGAGGTTACTAAAAAAATGGAAGAGAGAATTATTTCAATGTATGAAGGACAAATGGAACAATTAAAAAAACAAATCGATTTATTGAGACAACAAGTGAAAACCTACGAAACCGAAAATAAAGATTACATAAAAGAGGAAGTAGATAAGGCAAGAGAGAAATATGATTTATTACTACAAGAAAAGGATAATCAAAATAAATTAAATCGCGAAACTATTGAGAAACTAAATGAAAATATAGTCAAATTAACGAATAAAAGTACTTCATATAAGGGGTCGGAAGGCGAAAAACAATTTTCTGATTATGCAGAGACTTTTATGGATTTTAAGGGTTTTGAGATAGTGGATAAACATACACAAGGAGGGGAAGGTGATTTTCATTTACATTTTGAAGATTTTGATGTATTAGTAGATGCAAAAAATTATAAAAAGAAGGTACCAATTGATCAAAGAGAGAAAATTAAAAAAGATTTAATTAAAAACGAACATTTACACTTTGCGTGGTTAGTTTCCCTTAATACAACCATTGAAAAATTCGATAAATCTCCGATAATGTATGAATGGATAAATACTACCCAATGTATTGTATATATTAATCATTTGTCTAGTTTTGAAGATCCTAGAAAAATATTACGCATAGTTTGGTTTACGTGTAAAGAATTGTATAAATTAATAGAAGATGTTAACTATGACGAACAGGAACTAACAGAATTAAAAGAAAAGAATTTCAAAATAATGGATAAAGTAAAAGGATTAAGAAAAACAATTCGAGAGATAAATACATCGATGAATGCGACAAGAAATTTAATTCAAGTGATGGATGATGAATTGAGAAGTATATTAGAGGCAGAAACCAATGAATTGATTGCATCTCATTTTTCTCTCTTTGATGACTGGTGGGAACAAAATATTATTATTACAAATGATAAAAATATAATTGTTTCTACTGATTTATGGACAAGATTTAAACAAGAAAATAAAAATAGTATTAATGAAATGGATATTACAGGAGATAAATTTAAACAATATATTAAATCGAAGGTTCCATTATCTTATATTGTTCTACGGAGTAAAAATGCAAATGCTGCATTTGATATCAAGGGTATTAAAATAAAAGAGGTGGATAATAGTGAAAAAGAAAAGGAAAAAGAAAAAGAAAAAGAAAAAGAAATAAAACTGGACGAAAAAATTGAATTAGAGTTGGATGAAGAGGTTATTAAAAAGAAAAAAATCATTAAAAAACAAAGTAAGAATTAATTTTATTGTAATATATAAATGAAATTTAATACAATAGTAATCATATTTCTCTCTTGCTTTATTTTATATGTCATTTTTTCAAACATATCTTCACCATCTATTCCTATAGAAGGTTTTTCTTTTGGTTCTTTCATACCCAAATTAACAGAGACATCTACAACAAGTGATGCATCTAATAATATTTATCAGTATTTAGCTCCGTTACCTTCCGATAATATTTGGTCAGAAGATACACAAACTGCATTTATTAAAAAATTAAATGATTATCAAATTTCACTAGATCCTTCTGCCACTCTCTTTACAAGTATGGACCAAATCAAAGATAAAACAAAGGTAGATTATATGGTAAATGCTACAGATGACGAAGCAAACAGTTATATTCAAAATGGTATTTGGCCGTGGGACACCTATATTACCAATCAATTAAATGATTATAAAACTAATATGTCGGATCAAGAAAAAACAAATTTCGATGAATTTGCAAAATTTTATGATAAGTTATTACCAAATAGACTAATGTATCAAGAAATTATTGGGAAAAATACGATACCACAAGCTGCTATTTTAAATTCTTTAAACCCAAATATAGGTACTGGAATACCAACAACTGCTAATCAAAATCTTACGTGTAAATATGCAACGAAAAGTACTATCCAACAACCAGATGGAACAAATATCGTGATTCCAGAGGATGGTTTTTATCCTTATCATATTAATGCATATTCATTAGACTACAATATTTTTTCAAAAATCCCGAGTTTAACATTTGATAGTTCAGCCTGTAATATATGCGCAATTGAAGATTTTGACTATTTATCTACGAATAATCAATGTAAATTTTCTCTCAAGACACCAGCTGCATATGATATATACAGTGGTAATACACAATCAACACCGTCAACCGTATAAAATGTAAAATAACAAAAACAAAAATTAAAATAAAATTATTTACATAAAACTCATCCTTCGCAAATTACTTCGATTCGGATTTGCTTTTAAGTTTGCTGTTGTATTTATATGTCCAGTATTTGAAATGTTATTAGTATATAACATTTTGGTCGATTTAACTTGTGCAATTCTATTTTTTTCTTGAATGGCTTTTATTTTATCTTGTAATAACATTTGTTTATATTCTTCTATGGATTGTGGTACTCTAGGAGCGGGTATATTTGTAACAGAATTCGTGTCTTTATAATCCTTAAAATACTTATTAAAAATATAACTGTGCTTGACATTAGGATCTAATGGGTCTATTTTTTTTAAAGGGTCTTTATATTGGTTTGGACTGTTATATATATATTCTGGCTCAGGCTCAGGTTCAGGTTCAGGTAAATGACTCATATACTGTAATACACCATTTTGATTCACAACTAAATTCATATTACATAGAATGTCATCAAAACTTACTTTTTTACGTTTACCTTCTACTTTTTTCACATTTTCCCAATATTTTTTGCTTTCTCGTTCATTATAATTATCATATGTTTCCATATTAAAAATATTTTGTGGTTTATCACCTAAATTGTCTATTTCATTAAACTTAAGTTCCATATGTATATAATATTATTTTATAAGATACTTTTTTACATATTTCATAAAATATAATCTATTTTTATATAAATACCAATGCCTGATACTTATATTAAAAATAGAGGAGCCACTAAAACTATTTTTCATAATAATAATCATAATGATGTTACACAACTCAATTGGGACGCGGATTATGATGGAGATATTGCAAATATTTCGCTTGATTTAAATCAAAATGGTATAAAAGATCATTATGCTATTAAACTAACAAACGATGATTTAGCTAATATTTTAAATGTTCCAAGTGTTAGTTCACCGTTAGATCAACGTCTTACCAATGATTTTAACAATTTACAACCGAATCCCAATATGTATCAAAGTGTTTTTATACCGTGTGACGATCTATTATCTCCACCACAAACAATCCCTTCTTCGATTAATAGAAAAGAAAAAGAAAAAGAAAAAGAAAAAGAAAGGGTAAAAGAAAAAGATCCCAATAAATGGTATACTCATATATCGAGTCCATTGCAAAATGAAGAATTTGTAATACCTATTAAAATAGACGATAAAACCGTTGACAATTATAAATTTACACCTAAAAGACGTCATAAACAAATGAAAACACATAAAACATATAATGTGTATAAACGACCGAAAACCGAAAAAACACGATCCAGAACCAGAACCAGAAGCAGAACCGCAAGAAAAACAAATAAACAATTAAAATATTTGTCCAAATATCTTACAATTTAATAGCATCTAGTATCATCGTATCATCTTCCGAATAACTACGTTTTCTTCGCTCTTCTTTGAATACTTTAGAATATCCTTTATCCATTTTTTGAGTTATATAATATTGGGATGCATACAATAATTGTTTAGTATTATCATCATAAATTGTTTCTAAATACACATTTTTTTTATTTTGTATATTCTTTAAGAAAATGGTTAAATAATATATATTTTTTGTATCAAAATTGACTGTTATAACACAATGTTTTCTTAGGTGAAATGTATTATCTTCAAACTCATAATCCTCATAAAACAAATCACACCCACAATTAGTAGCCAAAATTTTAATATCGTTTTGTAACTCAGTAACATTACTATTTTTTACTACATTAAACGACAGTTCTATATTATAACCCATTTATATAAAGTATATATTTTGTAATTATCAGAAAAAATAGTTATAGTTATTGTTAGAGATATAGTATAAATGATAAGATTTTCAGTATCATATTTGTTATTTCCATTGAATTATAATGTAAAACTAAATATATAAATGTCATTTAGACAATTTGGTGGATTAAATTATGCAGCTAGACATAATGCTGTTGCTAGTAATTATAATACATCTAATAATTTATTAGTTACTCAAAATGTTGGTCAGCCGAATTCTTTTATAAATTTTGAAAGTGATATTAGTGGAAATCTACGCGTATATGGTGAATTTGATTTAAGTGGTAATTTATTTGTAACAGGTAATAGTGATTGTAGCGGAAATATGAATGTTTCTCAAGATCTAACTTCATATCAAATGCACGTACTAGGACCTTTATCGAGTTATAGTGATCCCACTAGTGTAGTGCCTAAATCCTATATAAATGCTGTTGCTACAGGTTTAACTCCTCACGAAGAATGTATATGCGCTACTACACCCACTTCTGGGCTTTATGGTAATGGAAATATTGAATTATCTGGTTTCCCTATAATTGATGGTTATCAAGTACAATCTGGAGATAGAGTTTTGGTACAATATCAACAGTATGGTGACTTTTCACCTACTAGTTATGAAGGATCTCCTGACAATGGTATATATGATGTATCGGATGGAGAGTGGGAATTTTCAAAAGATTGGTCAACAGGTTCAATAGTATTTGGCGCATCGACATTTATTCGATATGGTGCTGTAAATAATAGATCAACTTTTGTACAATTAAATGTTTGTAAAGTTGGCTCGATTGGTGCTGCACCACCTGGTAGTTCTACCGATCCAACAAACTATAGTGTTTTTGGACTGTTTGGTAAATTTGGTGCAGTATCAAATCGCGGTCTAGACTATGATACGAATACCGATATTTTAAATGTGGATACAAGTCTAAATTTTATTAATTTTTTGGATAGTGTAGCCACATCAGCAGGTGGTCCAACTGGGTCAAATGGAACTTTAAATATAGGTACTGTTACGACGAATGATGTAAATATTGGTAAGACTGCTACTAATAATTATATTAATTTTTGGAGTGGTATTACTGGACCAACTGGATCTTTTACTCAGTTATTAGTTTCTGGAAATGAAACAGTTGGTGGTAGTTTAACCGTTACAGGAACTGGTACATTTCAACAAGATTTGCAGGTTAATGGAACATTAAACGTAGAAAATACCATTAGTGCTTCCACTGGAACATTTCATTATTTAACAGTTTTTTATGATGAAACCATAGGGGGGAAATTAGGTGTATCTGGTACTGTAAATATGAATAGTACTCTAACCGTTGGTGGTTTGATTACTGCCTATAATGGTATTACTGGTCCAACTGGTTCTTTTACTCAGTTATTAGTTTCTGGAAATGAAACGGTTGGTGGTACTTTAATCGTTACAGGAACTGGTACATTTCAACAAGATTTGCAGGTTAATGGAACATTACATATAGCAGATGCTGTTAGTGCTTCCACTGGAACATTTGATTATTTAAAAGTTTTTTATGATGAAAACATAGGGGGAACATTAGGTGTCACTGGAAAAACTACATTATATAATACATTAACCGTTAGTGATTTGATTACTGCCTCTAATGGTATCACTGGTCCTACAGGGTCTTTTACACAATTATTAGTATCTGGAAATGAAGTAATTCAAGGAAGCTTAGGTGTCACTGGAAAAACAACA
>Ga0209550_10006561_pt1 | contig 10836 bp, 9 predicted proteins | sample LauGreSuBDMM15SN_2_FD_187567 | JGI IMG/M metagenome (GOLD analysis project Ga0209550, IMG submission 187567) | Freshwater lake microbial communities from Lake Michigan, USA - Su13.BD.MM15.SN (SPAdes) (version 5) | ecosystem: Environmental > Aquatic > Freshwater > Lake | place: Lake Michigan, USA... | reverse complement strand
CCATAATGGAATCCCGATCGGAAGCATCAATCTTGCCCGATTTAACGAGGGTGTCCACCATTTCATGGATAGCTTCCCAACGCTCTGTCGCGACGAGTTCTGGGATGATCTGGGTCTCTGATAGGAGGTTTGCGAGAGTCATTTTATAAAAAAATCGATTGACTAGCGGTCTACCTCGCCGAAAACGGGGTCGAGTGAACCAAGAATGGTCACAACGTCGGATACCATGCTGCCTGGAAGCATCTTGGAAAGAATGCTGATATTGCAGAATGAGGGCGAGCGGATTTTCATGCGGTAGGGAACGCCGCCGCCTTTGCTGTAAATGTAGAAGCCGAGTTCGCCTTTCGGGTTTTCAGCGCCGAAATAAATCTCACCGGCAGGGGCGTGAATGCCCTCGGTGGAGATAATGAAGTGATGGATGAGTTCCTCCATCTTGGTGAGAACCGCGGTTTTTTCGGGGAGGATGCTCTTGGGATCTTGGCAATTGATCGGGCCGGAAGGAAGTTTGTCGACCACTTGGCGAAGAATCTTGATGCTTTCGCGGATCTCCTCCATGCGGACGAGGTAGCGGTCGAAGCAATCGCCAGCAGCACCGATCGGGATATCAAAGTCGTAGATTTGGTAGTCGAGATAGGGGTGCTTTTTGCGAAGGTCGTGATCGACACCGGAACTCCGAAGGTTCGGTCCAGAGAGCCCGAAGGCGATCGCATCTTCCTTGCTGATGACGCCAACATCGCGGCAGCGATCGACGAAGATACGGTTGCGGGTCACTAGCTTATCGACATCATCAAATGCGGCTGGGAAGGAGGCTAGGAAATCCTTGAGCATCGCGAGGAAGGTCGGCGGAAGATCTCGTGTCTGGCCGCCTACCCGTGTGTAGCTAGTCGTGAATCGGGCACCCGTGAGTTGCTCGATCATGTTGTAGATCTTTTCGCGCTCGGTGAAGGTGTAAAGGAAGAGGGTTGTCGCGCCGAGATCCATGCCAAGGCAACCCGTGGCCAAGAGGTGGGAGGAGATGCGGGCGAGTTCGCAGCAGATGACGCGTATCGCCTTGCCTCGGGGCGGGAGTTCCCAGCCCATGAGTTTTTCAACGGCGAGGGCGTAGGCAACATTGTTCGCTATCGGGGAGAGGTAGTCCAGTCGGTCGGTGTAAGGGACAAACTGGTTATACTGCATGTTTTCAGCGATTTTTTCATCTCCTCGGTGGAGGTAGCCGATCTCTGGGACGGCCTTGGTGACGACTTCACCATCGAGTTCCAGTACCATGCGGAGGACGCCGTGGGTGGAGGGATGGGACGGCCCCATGTTGATCACCATTTTCTCGCCCAGCATTTCGTCTGTTTCCTGCATCGCCTGAAGGCTGCGGGTGAGGGCATCTGGATGCTCGAGTGTCGTTGTCGCCATTATAAATTATCCGTATTTGTTTTTGGAAAAAATCACCGCATCCGTGACTGGGCAGCTAAGACCCGTTGGAAGCGGAATGAAGATTCTTTGTAGCCTCCGAAAATTGCAAGCCACATATTTTTAAAGGATTTGATTTTAGGAATCCTAGCGGGGTCAAAAACCCAAAAGAAAGTATCGACGAGTTGGGTGCGGCCTTGGTAAGTGTCGCCTACATCACCCCCCAGAAGTTTTCATTAATGAAGACAAATCCTGTTCTTAAAAAATCAGGTCGGGTGGTGATTCAGTGCTAACTTACAATCCAATAAATCCAATATGCCAACTACAGAAAAACCCAAACGCAAAGCAAACGCAGCCCTTCTCAAGCCCGTGCAGCCTGATGCGGTGCTTGCAGCCGTCATCGGTTCAACCCCAGTGAGTCGTGGTGAACTCACCAAAAAAGTATGGGACTACATCAAGAAGAACGGACTTCAAGATAAGACAAAAAAGACTCTCATCAACGCTGACGAAGCTCTCAAGGCTGTTTTCGGTGGTAAGGGCCAAGTGACTATGTTCGAGATGACCAAACACATCTCAGGTCACATCGTTAAGTAAACGATTCGCCATTTTCAGCTTTCATGCCCCGTCCGCTTCATTGCGGGCGGGGTTTTTTTTGAAAAAAATCTGGCAACCTCAATTAATGTGGCGCCGCTCACATCCGAGGTAAGTGATAAAAAGACCGACCGCGATATGGGCCAGCAGGATCCAGATGCAAAGGGAGAGTGAGGACAGGGGGCTTTGGACTACTGTTTGAACGATATCGTAGTAGCGTTCTTCTTTGAGTGTTTGGAGGATTCCCGACCAACTCCAGTAGGCCGACACGAAGGGTCGTACGAGAGTGCCGAGAAGTTCTGGAAGCGCCAGCACGGCCCCAGATAGCGGAAGCTGGAAGCCCACGAGATAAATAGAAACAAGTGAAGCCTGCTCAGGGGATCGCATGAGGCTGGATATCGCCAGGCAGATCGAGGTCATCGCCGCATTCACTAGGACGAGAAGAAAAAGTTGAGCCTCAAAATTCCCGGGAAATCCACACACTTGGTGAACAAAAAATCCCATCCATAGAGATTGGGCGAGAACCATGAATCCTAGGAAGGCGGACTTGCTAGCGACGTAGGCGAGGGAGTTAAGTCCCGAGAGTTTTTCCTTCTCAAAAATGAGGCGCTCGGCGGCAATTTCGCGCCCCGAGTTGTTCGCTCCCATAAGGGTGAGAAGGATGACTTGGAACATGACGATGCCCGATACAAGGCTGCCGACCTTGCTGGATTGGATTAAAAAATCACGGGCTTCGTTGAGTTGCTGAAGCAAATTGAGATCGAGGCCCATGCTGAGGTTCTTGACGGCGGGAAGGCCGTTCCAAGCAAAGATGGCCACGAGAAGAGGAAATCCAAAAATGAGGCCGATCTGAAGAAGGAGTTGTTGGCGACTGCGTGAGAAGACGAGCAAACGGCGGGACAGAAGCGTCAGAAACTGGCTCATCGGGCCGGGCAGGGTCGCCGTCTCCTCGCTGGCTTCGTCCTCGCTCGAGGGTGTGATATCAGACTTTGCTTGGGTTTTTTTTCTCGTCCTTCTAGGTTTGCCGGCTTCCTTGAGTGCATCGCTGTGCTTGCTCCATGAGGAGGCCCATTCTTCCGGAGTGCGCATCTCCAGCCTCGCATAGACTTCGTTTGGATGTTTGACGGCAAAGTAATGAGCCAGGAACTTGGCTGGCCCGTGGTAGGTCACGATGCCTTGGAAGAGGACGAGCACGGAATCGTAGAGTTCGATGTGCTCAAGGCTGTGGGTGACCGAAAGAATGAGCCGGTTTTCCTTGCGGGAAAGACCGTGAAGCAGGCGAACGATATCATCCTCCGAGCTTGGGTCGAGTCCGCTTGTGACCTCATCGCAGAGGAGGATATCGGGTTTGCTGGTGAGTTCCATCGCGAGCGCGAGTCGGCGACGCTGGCCGCCGGAAAGAATCTTCACGCTGCGGGATTCCAGGTCCAGCATATCGACCTCGCCCAAAATCTCACTCACGGTCGCCGTGAAGTCTGGGCAATCACAACCGCGAACGCGCAAGCGGAGGGCATAAGTGACGCATTCCCGAACGGTGAGTTCATCGTGAGCGATGCTGAATTGGGGGACATAGGCTATCTCTCCAGGGGAGAAGTCGTCTTCTTCAAGGTCGCGGTTTTTCCAAAAGACCTGGCCTTCCTCCTCGCCGGGAGCGATGCCTGCAATGAGTTTGAGAAGGGTTGTCTTGCCGCATCCCGAGGGGCCGATGATCGCTCCAAAGTGGGCTAGGGGGTAATCGGCGCTTACCTCGGAAAGGAGTGGTCGTTCGTTTTCATTGACGTGAAGCGAGACGCTTTTGATTTCAAGCATAAAGGGGGTGGAATTGACTTTTAAAAAGTGGGAGAAACAAGTTTTTTGAGCCGTAGCATTCCGCGACGGATTCGGGCTTTGACTGTTCCAATCGGCGACTTTATGCGGGTAGCGATTTCTTGCTGTGTCATGCCTCCAAAGAAAGACAATTCGATGACTTCGCGTTGCTCTTTGTTTAATTTCATGACCGCTGACCGCACCATCCGCGATTGTTCAGTTGCTTCCAGTGAGTTGGTTGGGGCTTGATCGTAGCAATGGGGGGAGTGTGAGACTTCGTTTTCGACTTCATCATGTAGGCGAATACGGCGTTGGATCGAGCGAAGGCGGTCGATGGCCTTGTTGCGGGTCATGGTGATGGCCCAAGTGAGCGGCTTCCCACGAGCGGAGTCGAACATGGGGGACTTCTCCCAAATCATAAACATGACGTCTTGCATGACGTCTTCGGCTTCCGTTTGTTGGTTGAGGACGCGGAAAGCGGTCGAGTAGATGAGGGCTGCGTAGCGACGATAAAACTCCTCAAAGCTAGCGCGGTCGCCAGTGCCGATCTTTTGAATGAGATCGATATCTTCCGCAACCTGTTGTTCGCTTTGCACAGAGAAATGTTAATCCCAGAAAATGTGCATGGCAACCCTATGAAAGCGGGACTTTGGAACCATTTTCTGTTTTCTCGCTAGAGGACTTCGATTCGGAAGAGAGATCAATCTTCCTGCGGGGATTTAAGTTCAAGGGCTTTGACGCGGGTATAAAGCTTGCGAATATTTTTTAATAGAGCGTAGTTTTCTTTGAAATCGCGGAGTGGCTGGGCTGGGGCCCCGAACATAACCGAGTTCGGGGGCACGCTTTTGGAGAGTCCCGACATGGCGCCAACTATGACTTTGTCGCCGACTTCAATATGGCCACTGAGTCCAACTTTGCCGGCGAGGGTGACATAGTTGCCCACGCGGGTGCTGCCTGAGATGCCGACTTGAGCACATAGGATGCAATGGCGACCGATGGTCACGTTGTGGCCGATCTGGACTAAGTTGTCGATTTTTGTGCCTTCTTGAATCCAAGTGCGTCCAAAGCGGGCGCGATCGACAGTGGAATTCGCGCCGATCTCGACATCGTTGTCGATTTGGACGGTGCCAGTCTGAGGGATTTTTTTATGACAACCTTCACTGAGCTCGTAACCAAACCCGTCGGCACCGATCACGGTGCCGTTGTGGAGGATCACTCGGTCGGCAATCGTGCAACGCTCGCGTATGGAGACATGGGGATAAAGGTGGCAGTCGTCTCCCAGTGTCGATTCTTCGCCGATGAAACCACCTGCTTCGACGATGCATCGGGCACCTAGACGGGTGTTCATTTGGATGACGACATGGGCGCCGATCGAGCATCCCTCACCAAGGCTCGCTGACGGATCAATCACCGCGGTGGGATGAATCCCTGGCGCATGCGAGATGGGCGGACGCGTGAAGAGAGGAAGTAACTCTGCAAAAGCTTCGGCAGGATTCTCCACACTAAGGCAGAGGGGGGAAACGGGTTCATTAAAAGCCGTCGGAACAAGTACCACGGAAGCGCGGCACTTTCGGAGAGCCGTGAGATACTTAGGATTTCCGTAAAAGGAGAGATCCCCCGTATTGGCATCCCCGAGGGATGCCAAGCCGGAGATCTCCAGATCCTGCGATTCCGGTGCGAGCTGGGCGTTGATCCGCTCGGCTAGCTCACGAAGACGCATTATTTTTTAGCTGGCTCGGCGGGTTTCGCGACCCCTTTGTTCAAGGTGTCGATGATGTCCTTGCTGAAGTCCATTGACTCCTTCGAGTAGACGATCACAGGGATTTGCCCTATGCTCATGCCGGACTTATCGAAAACGAGGTCGTAGTTTGATTCTTGAACCTTCACGTTGACAACCTTCATGATGTCATCAACGATGTCTTTCCGCATGCGCATGAATTGCTCTTGAAGTTGGCGCTCGCGGGTGCCACGAAACTCTGCGATTTCGCGATCCAGATTGCGAGCTTCGGCGACCTTTTCATCGCGGGACTTGGCGGCTTTTTCTTTGGCGTCTTTGCCCAGTTCGGGCTTTTCGATGTCGGCGCTGATTTTATTGATCTCGTCCATCGACTTTTTGAGCGTTTCAAGACGGTCATCGAGTTCTTTTTTTGCGGCAGCGCGGGCTTCGTTGAGTTTGGTCTCGGCGTCTTTAGTGCGATAGTATTGCGTAAAGACGTTATTCATATCCAGTGTGCCGACCTTCATTTCCGCATGGGCAGAGGCGGCAAAGCTGAGAGCGATTGTGGCTACGATCGTGGATGAGAGCAGGGATTTGAGCATGTATTGTATTGGTTGGTTGTTGGTGAGATGAGCAATTGAGACAACACTGGGCCTCATGTGTTCAAATTTTTCAAAGTAACTTCTTAAAATTGATATCCGATGTTGAATTGGAATTTTCCGGGAGGGCCGTTCCATTCGTCGTGGATGACAGGGACGCCGTAGTCGACTCGGACAGGGCCGATGGGAAGATCCAAACGGAGGCCGATACCGATATCGACATTTGCTCCCGAGGTACTGAAGTCGTAGGAATCGCTATTCACGACGCCGGCATCGGTAAAGACCGCACCGCGAACGCGGCTAATGATTGGGAAGGTGAGCTCCATGGTCAAGTAGCCAAGCGAGTTGCCGCCGATCGGGTTATCCTCTGAATCGACTGGCCCGACCTCGCGAAAGTTGAATCCGCGCATATTGTTTGCGCCACCCAGATAGAGCCGGTCAAAGATCGGAACTCCGTCGCCATATTCGTCTTTTTTATCTGACCCCCAACCTTCGGTGAGCGAAAGTTGACCCTTGACGAGGAAGATCAAATCCCAAGGGAGTGGGAAGTATTTGGAGGCTTCGAGCGACAGGCCGTAATCTTGCACGTCACCGCCCAATGGTCCGCCGCCTACGAAGCCCGTAAACTCGACCGTCTCTCCCTTGCGGGTGAGGAAGAGGCTGTCACGCGTATCCCATATGAGAGATCCTGTGACCGCACTCTTGTTGTAGGTGCCCTCGGACTCTTCAATGACCTTGTCATTGAGTCCTGTGCCGTTGTTGTCATCAACATCGTAGATGCGAAGGCGTTCAATGCGATACTCTGCACGAGCCGCCAAGGCGCGCCAGATTTGCTTCCGCATCTGGAAGGCGACGCCTACGTTTTCCTGCGAGTAGGCTGAGGAGAGGAAGTTCGCATTGCGGTAGAAGGCTTCCACTCCAGTGGAGAGCTTGTAGCCCATGAACCATGGCTCGGTGAGCGAGATGACAAAGTCGCTGCGCTTCAGTCCGTATTGAGTGCGGACACGGAAACGCTGGCCGCCACCGGTGAAGTTTGGCCAGTTCGCGATGTCGAAGTTGCTTTGCTGAAGTTCGGCAAATCCGATCAAGCTATCGATCGTGCTGAAACCGGCACCGAAGTTGAAGGAACCAGTACGCTTCTCTTCGACAATCAAGTTTAAATCCTTTCTTCCAGGAACGATTGTGTCAGTGGGTTGGGTATCCACCCTCGAAAAGTAGTTTAAATTTTCCAGTCGCTTCTTGCTCACATCGACGAGCGTTGTGTCAAAGATATCACCCGGCTTCACGGCAAGTTCTCGGCGGATGACTTTGTCCTTCGTGCGGGTGTTGCCTTGGATATTGACGAGGTTGACGTAGGATTGGACGCCCTCATCGAGTATGTAGGTCACTTCGACGGCACCCGTTCCTGCAGGGAGGACTTGGGGGTTGGCGAGCATGTCTACATATCCACGGCTGCCGTAAAAATCACGCACGGCCTTAAGGTCGTCGCTCATCCCTTTGGGCGTGAAGAGTTCACCTGCTTGCATTTTCAATTGGCTCAGAACTTCCCCTTGAGGAACGATATTGACACCAGAAATGGAGACCTTGTTGACGCGATATTGGGTGCCCTCTTTGATTGTGAAAATAAGCTCAACGCCATCCTTTTTGAGAGGTTCGGTCTGGGACTCGGAGATTTCGACATCAGCAAATCCACGATTTTGGTAAACAGTACGGATGGCAGAGCGATCCTCTTCGATTTGGGATGGGACAAGGCGCCCGCTCTTTGTGAAGAAAGTGAGGATATCCTCGGACTTGGTCTTCATTGCTGCGCGCAGATCCTTGGCGAGAACGGAGTCATTTCCCACAAAGCTGATCCTTTTGACAATGAGCCGGGGGCCTTCCGTGATGGCAAAAATCAAACGGGTGCGATTTTTTCCGGGGATATCTTGAAGGCGGTATTGAACGTCCACTTGGGCGTAATTGCGATCCGAGTAAAGAGTGAGGATTTTCTGGCGGCTGGCTTCGATTTTTTCCTCGTCCACCACGTCGCCAGGCTTCACGGCCACATCACGACGCACTCGAGGGAGAGGAATTTGGGACGTGCCTTCGATGAGGACTTCCTCAAGAACGGGGCGACCTTGGAGGAGGACAGTGACTTTGACTCCATCCCCGAGGGGTTCTGCGAAAATACGAACGTTTGAGACGCCGCCAGTCGTGTAGAGGGATCTCACATCCTGCTCGGCTGTGCGCTCGCTGTAGGGTTGACCGACCTTGGTGGCGAGGTTCGCGAGCACGCGTTCCTTAGTGATGCTTGGGGCGCCGACAGTTTCCACCCCGATGCTTTTTACAATCGGACCAGCGGTTTCCGAAGGATCTTGAGCGGTGCTGCTCATAAGCGAGACCATTACGAGCAAGGAAAGGACGAACGATATTTTGGCGTAGGCGGATCGGAAGATAATCATGGTTTTGGGCGGCAATGCTCGCATCAGCATCACAAGCGGATCGAAATATAGGATGACTCGGTATAGGTCAAGGCTCCATTGCGAGATTATGACGCGACCTGCACTTGCTTTCACAAAGGGGCTAGGTATTCTCACCAACCCTTATTTATTTTATATGAGCAAAAGTATTCTGGATCCCGCACGCATTGCCGACATCGAATTCAGTAACGATGAGATCGCCCGCTACTCGCGCCATCTGATCATGCCGGAGGTTACACTCGAAGGTCAGAAGCGCTTGAAAGCCGCAAAAGTGCTTTGCATCGGCACAGGCGGCCTTGGATCCCCGATCGGTCTTTACCTTGCCGCCGCCGGCATCGGCACACTCGGCTTAGTGGATTTTGACGTGGTGGATTATTCCAACCTCCAGCGACAAATTTTGCATGGAACCAAAGATGTCGGTCGTAAAAAACTCAACAGCGCCCGCGACCGCATCAAGGAAATCAATCCGAATGTCCAAGTAGACCTCCACGACGCCCTCTTCAGCTCCGAGAATGCGAGGGAGATCGTGGAACCCTACGACATCGTCATCGATGGGACGGATAATTTTCCGACCCGTTACCTTTCCAACGACATCTGTGTTTTTCTGAAGAAGCCGAATGTTTACGGCTCGATTTTCCGATTTGATGGTCAGTGCACAGTTTTTGCCCCGCATCTTGGTGGCCCGTGCTACCGTTGCCTTTACCCCGAGCCCCCGCCGCCAGGAATGGTGCCTAGCTGCGCTGAAGGTGGCGTGTTGGGTGTTTTGCCGGGAATCATCGGGGTCATGCAGGCGATCGAGGCTATTAAGCTCATCGTCGGAATCGGTGAACCGCTCATCGGCCGGTTGGTCCACTTTGACGCGCTTAAGATGAAATTCCGGGAGTTCAAGATTCGGAAAGATCCAAGCTGCCCAGTTTGCTCGGAAAACCCAACGATCACCGATTTGATCGATTACGATCAGTTCTGTGGGATTCCTCAGGCGCGTGCCGAAGAGGAGGCCGAAGCCCCCGTGCCAGAGATCACCGTCGAAGCGCTTAAGGCCCGAATCGACCGACAGGATAAATTTGTTCTTCTCGATGTACGCGAACCTTACGAGTGGGATGTGGCGAAGATTCCCGGCTCGAAGCTCATTCCGCTTGGCGAGCTCGCTTCGCGTATGAGTGAACTTGATTCCGCTGATGAAATCATCATTCATTGCAAGGTCGGAGTTCGCAGTGCCAAGGCGGTGAGGGAACTCCAGAAGGCCGGCTTCTCGAAGCTCCTCAACGTCGAAGGCGGCATTCTTGCTTGGGCCGAACGGGTCGATCCTTCGGTACCCAAATACTAGGCCAAACCCACGCTCCGGATGCCAATACCTGAATACAGCACGCTATTTATCTGTCCACAGACGGGCAAAAAGCTAAGACAGGCCACAAGTGAGGAGATGGAGTCTATGCAGGTCGCTGGCCAGCCAAACCTAGATGGGGCCTGGATTCGCGAAGATGCCGCTGTCGCCTATCCTGTCAAAAAAGGTATCCCCCTGCTGGTTCCGGGGGAAGCCATTCTGCTCCAATTGAAGACGCCCACTCCGTAAGAAAATTTATCCCATGACTGAACTCGAACGCATTCGCCACTCTGCCGCGCACATTCTCGCCACAGCCATTCTTCGTGTTTGGCCTGAGGCTCAGTTTGCCGCTGGTCCGCCTGTGGATACCGGTTTTTACTACGACGTGGATCTGCCTCACCGCATCACCCCTGAAGATTTTGCCCGCATCGAGGAGGAGATGAAGACTGAGATCAAAGCAAACCATCCGTTTGAGCGGGTGGAAATCTCTCGCAGTGATGCATTGGCTATGGCAGAGCGCGGCGAACTCGCTTCCCTCGCCCCTCGCAATACACCATCCCGTTTCAAGCTAGACATCCTTCAAAACATTCCCGAAGGCGAGACGATCACAATCTATCGCAATGGTGAGTTCACCGATCTTTGTGCGGGGCCCCATGTGATGCGAACGGGAAATATCGGGGCGTTCAAGCTCACCCATGTCGCGAGCGCGTACTACAAAGGGGACGAGAATAATCCCCAACTCCAGCGCATTTATGGCACGGCCTTTAAAAACAAGACCGAGATGGAGAAACACTTCGCCATGCTCGAGGAGGCAAAGAAACGGGACCATCGCAAGATCGGTCGCGAGCAGCAACTCTTCCATATCGACGAGTCTGTCGGCCAAGGATTGATCCTCTGGACTCCAAAAGGCTCGATCATCCGACAGGAGTTACAGGACTT
>Ga0209550_10006560_pt1 | contig 10836 bp, 10 predicted proteins | sample LauGreSuBDMM15SN_2_FD_187567 | JGI IMG/M metagenome (GOLD analysis project Ga0209550, IMG submission 187567) | Freshwater lake microbial communities from Lake Michigan, USA - Su13.BD.MM15.SN (SPAdes) (version 5) | ecosystem: Environmental > Aquatic > Freshwater > Lake | place: Lake Michigan... | reverse complement strand
TGACATTGAAACCTTGTTTGGCTTGGTAGCTCAGTTGGTACGAGCGAACGACTGAAAATCGTTAGGTCGCCGGTTCGATCCCGGCCCAAGCCACAGAAACTTATAAACCCATCAGCTTTGCCTGCTCATTAAAGTTGGGAATCAACTTTCGAACTTCTGTGAAACTTCCAACTGCCTCAATTTTACCTTTATTTAAATAAACCACCACATCTGCATTTCTGACGGTGGATAATCGATGTGCGATCATCACAATTGTCATTGAGCCACGAAGTTGTTGTATCGCATTTGATATGGCAAGTTCTGTTTCGGCATCAAGAGAGCTAGTCGCTTCATCCAAAATCAATAACTTCGGAAATGTAAACATTGCACGTGCGATTCCCAGGCGCTGCCTTTGGCCACCACTTAGGTAACCCCCCCGTTCTCCAACTCTCGCATTAAGCCCATCTGGCAGAGAAGCTACAAAATCTGTAAGTTGTGCAGCATCAATTGCTACATTGATTCTTTTTTCTAAGTCAGATTCTAAAGGGAACCCTAATGAAACATTTTGACCAATAGTCCCATTCGAGACTTCAGTTTCTTGAGGCACATAAGCCACTGCCCCGGGCCACTTTTCAAATGCCAAGAGTGGTGGGACTCCAGAAATAGTAATTTCTCCCTTTTCAGGCTCAAAAAGTCCAAGCAAGACATCAACAAGTGTCGTTTTACCTGCTCCCGTGCCGCCAACTATTGCAATCAACTCTCCCGCAGATCCGCTCAAAGAGACACTATCGAGGGCGGGCCGAAGTGCCCCAGGATAGGTGAATGTCACATTTTTAAGTCCAAATACAGGTGAAAAATCTGAGTGATCAAAATTTATTTTGTCGTTTTCTGGCCCCGGATCAGGTGTGGCCCATAATTCATCTATCAATTTAAAACTAGGGAGAGCACGACCTGTGCTTCCCTTTATAAGAAGTGTGCCTTGCTGTATTCGCAATACTGCAGGAGCAATTCGTGTACCTGCTACTAAGAATACCGAAAGTGTACTTACAGCTTGGGCAACATCAAACAACAAAAATTGTGTACCGGCTAATAGCACCGCTCCAATTATTACAGCGACTTCAATTACGTATTTACTTATAAAAGGTTGAAAATTCACTTCTGCTGCGACATCGGCAAGCTTCATTCTCAATGCACCAATTTCACTTGAGTAAAATCTGCGTCGATTACGAACTACTAATTCCCGATAAGAACTGAGAACTTCGTATATCTTTTCATTACTCTGAATTTCAAACTCAGAGCTTGCCTGCCCTAAGAACGAGGCCCGTACACTCATAAAGTGATAAAGAAGAAAACCAATCAGAAAATATAATGCTATTGTAGAAATTGCAACTAATGGGTCTAAAAATACTAACCCAGTTATCATTATTATCAAGAGAGTAATATCTGAAAAAATAGTCACGGCCGTAGCTAGGATTTTCAACATAATTACGTCAATACCAGTGGTCACACTGAAGATAATCTCCTGTGAAGTGTGCTTTTGAATTACTGATAATGATTGACCAACAAGTTTTGACACCAGTGATGCAGAAATTATTGAACCGCGCCTACTTAGAAAGAATATAACTTTTCGAGTTAAGAAAATCGACAATATAGTTTTCCCGACGAGCAAAACAATGGCCATAGTTGCAAGGTAAATGGATTGAGTTTTTAAGTCCAATGAGCTTAAGCCAAGTTTATTTAGTATGGTAATTGTTGAAGTTGAAGTTTGTGTAGTGGAAGCTTGAATTATTGTCGAGCTTAGTAGTCCAACAAGTAAAACACCAAAGAGATCAAGGAAATTCAAAAGAGTTTGAGCAAAAATAATTAGTAAAAGCAATTTTCTGTCGCGAATTCCCAACAATAAAAGGCAACGCTTTAACATTTTGACATTCTCAAGTTTGACCTTAATAGTTCGCAACTCCAATACGTAGAAATTTCTCTAACTTTATACGTAATGATATCCCTCTGCGCTAAATTATCCCCTTTTATTGCTATATTTCTCACATGTCCGAACTCTTCTTGCCTACTTTTGTGATTTCTATGAACGAAACAAGGAGAGCTTCACTTATTAATCAGCTTGCGATTGATCCCTTTTATGAAGTACACATTCAAGAGGGAGTGAAGGGTGACGCTTACATAAACTCAAAAGAGTTTTGTAGTAAGAAGAGTTTCAAATTTCTTGTTGGTCGTGATATGTGGGGTGGCGAATTAGGTTGTACATTGGCACACTATTATGCAATTCAAGCCTTTATGAATTTACCAAGTAATTGGGCCTTGGTTTTGGAAGATAATGCCCGTACATATAGCTTTTCTACTAAGAAAACTAGAGAGATTCTAGAATTTCTGACTGCAGACTCTGTTTTTAGCAATTCTCCCACGATTGTACAACTACATACAGGTCAGGACCGACTTTCGATTGGACCATTAGTTGGTCGATTAGGAAAATTGGAACTTTGTGATAGCTATAGACTGCTAGGGCCAACCAAAGCTTATTTAGTGAACAGATACGCCGCAGAATTAGCAATCGCAAAGTCCTTGCCAGTACGAACCCCTCCAGATTTTCCATCTTGGTTCTCGCTCACCCATTTTCTGGTGCCAAACTCAAATATTTTTGGTGTTGAAGAAAACCTAAAATCTGAAATCGGCCCCAAGCGTTCCACAATAGTTTTAAGGCGAAATAGATCTAAACTTAGGATTTTAGCAAGAAAGCTCTTCACTATTGTGGGTTTTATTACTGGGTTGGAAGCTCTTTTATATAGAGTCTATATGGGAAAGGAATTCTATTTCCCGGTAATAATATTTCGCAGGCTGCTTAGGTTCATTACTTTACGGAAGATTAGTCTAAATAGGCAAAGCCCGTTGTATCTTGATAGTCATCTTCTTTATGCAATTCATGAGAGATTAATAAAAAATAAGGGTGGCGCTTTTCTGAAGCATTGAACTCAACCTAAAAGCTGCTTTCGGATACTATCTAAATTCGGTATGGATTTTAAGAAAGGTTTTTCATACAGTCCCTTGTACTCCTTATCTCCGATACTTAGAAGAGTATTAAGAGTCGCGGACATCGTTTTCGTTGAAGCTAAATTATAGAATGACGCCCGTTCAATATCTAGATCAAATCCTAAATCACCCCAATAGATTGGGATAGTTCCACATAGGTATGCATCTATTAACTTTTCAGAAACGTAGCCTGGGAAAAGATCGTTTTCGAAGCAAAGCATAAATTTATATTCATGGCTAATGCTCATCTTGTCCTCAACTTTATTCCCAAAGGCTGGACCAAATAAATCAACTTGACTAAATTTTTTAAGAGCTTGAATGGCGTGCATTCGGGTTGGTTGAGCATTTCCAACGAATGCACACGCAAATTTTTCTTTAACATTGTTTAATTCACGTGGTTTGATCAGATCATAAATTCGGGGTGAAGCACCACTTCTAGGATCTCTCTCGCGCTTAAAAAATCCTGCGTGCATGTACCAAAGCGGCAAATATACATTTTTTCCGAAATAATCATCTTGATCATACGATAGAAATCCATCAAAATTGCCTAAATACGGAGGTCGTACATTTTCACTTGTGTACCAAACTCTTCGTTTAAAATTTTTCGTATTTGGCTCATATTCAAGCGGGTAAGAAACAGTGGTATCGGCGAATCCAACAGGTAATCGCTTTTTTAAGCTATGTAGTTTTTCATTAATTTTTCGCTTGATCGGGCCGTAGACGCTGATAATCTCCAAATCACAATATTCGTCACTTTTTTGGACTATTTCCACATCTATGCCAGAGGACTGTAGTAATTGAGTGAAGAAATTATCATTCACATCAAATGACTGCCAAAACCACATGAATCTGATTTTCACTTTAATTATTACTTTCTAGGTGTTCAGCATAAATTGGTAGGAGGTCTTCAGCGGAAAAATACGCTAAATCCTTTGCATTTAAATCTCTTTCTGATTGTTTATAATCTACCGGCTGCCATACAATATTAAGAGTTTTATCAAACGGATTCATTGCGTATTCAAAATTTGGATCATAACTGCTCGACATTAAATACACTACAATTGTGTTTTCTTCGAGTGACAAGAAGCCATGTCCAACTCCATGTGGGATATAAATATACTTAGGCTGTCGTGAATTCAATATAATTGATTGGTGTTTCAGAAATGAAGGTGAATTACGCCGAAAATCTACCAGTACATCTTGGATGGAACCACTTATACAATTTATCCATTTTGACTGATTTTGCGCGGCCAGACTAAAATGTAGCCCTCTCAGAACTCCTTTTTCAGAAACGGAATGGTTGGCCTGAGCAACGATCAATTGTCTACCGGTCGCCGTCGAAATATCATCTAAATGGAACCACTCTGTGAAACTTCCCCGACTATCTAGATGAATATCGGACGAAGCAACCCATGCACCTGCAATTTCAAGAGCTGATAACTTCATAAAGTACTTATTCTAGAGCTCATGGCGCTATTTTCGTTGTCTTTTTCATTTCAACGGCTTCCACCAAGATTGATTATCCCCGTACCACTTAATAGTGTCTGATAAACCTTTCGAAAACGATATTTTTGGAGTAAACCCAATTTTTGAGGAAATTTTCGAACTGTTGACCGAATATCTAAAGTCATGTCCCAAACGATCGTCTACATAACTTAAACGATCGATTCCTTCCCCCATTAATTCCAAAATGGATTTTGTGAGATTGATGTTACTGATTTCGTTGCCACCTCCAATATTGTAAGTTTCACCAATCTCCCCGTCGTTTAGCACATAGAAGATTGCTTCGCAATTGTCGTCAACATGAATCCAATCGCGAATATTCTCTCCATCTCCATAGATTGGTATTTTCTTACCTTCCATTAAGTTTGTGATAAAAAGTGGTATTAACTTTTCAGGATATTGATTTTGACCGTAGTTATTGCTAGATCTTGTGACTAGTAAATTCAGGCCAAAAGTCTTATGGTAAGCGCGCACCAATAAGTCTGCAGACGCTTTAGTTGCTGCGTAAGGCGAATTAGGAAATAGCCCATACTCTTCATCTGCAGAGCCAAGTGCTATTGAACCATAAACTTCATCAGTAGATACTTGTAAAAACCTGCGATCGTCAAATTTCTTTACTGAATCCAGCAAAGTTTGAACACCTTGGATATTCGACTTTATGAAATTCGTAGCATCTTTAATTGACCTATCAACATGTGATTCAGCAGCAAAATTTATAATCACATCATTTTTCTCAATAAGTTTATCCACCAAGGCTGAATCACAAATATCTCCTTGGATAAATTCAAAATCTCTATTCTCTATACTCGCTAGGTTTTGGATATTGCCTGCGTAACTTAACTTATCCAATATTGTGACTGAGCTAAATCCCGCAAATGTTCCATCCATAATTCTACGAACGAAGTTGGAGCCGATAAATCCGGCACCCCCGGTGACCAAAATGCGCATGTATGCAACCACCCAAGTTCTAAGTATTGACCTAGCCAATAAATAAAGTAGTATCGCCGGAATGAAGGGTATCGTACTAGCAGGAGGCACTGGTTCACGGCTGTACCCGCTAACTAAGTCAATTAGCAAGCAACTTTTACCAGTTTTTGATAAACCCTTAATCCACTACCCAATTGCCACCCTGATGGCAGCTCAAATTAGAGATATATTGATTATTACTACACCCTGGGATAGAGACATTTTCCAGAGGCTCTTGGGTGATGGCAAAGAACTTGGTATCAACATCGAATACGCGGTTCAAAACTCCCCCAATGGAATCCCAGATGCTTTTCTTATTGGAGAAGAATTTCTTAGTGGGCAGTCTACTGCATTAATCCTTGGTGACAACATTTTTTTTGGATATGGTCTTGGAAGGCAGCTTGAAAGATTTCGAGAAATTTCTGGTGCGCAAATCTTTGGATACGCTGTTGCAGATCCGCAGCGATACGGGGTGGCAACTCTGAATCAGGAAGGGAATATAGCGTCCATCGAAGAGAAACCTATTGCTTCGAAATCTAATATCGCCATCACAGGTCTCTATTTTTATGATTCTAGAATAGTTGAGATTTGTAAGTCTCTAAAGCCGAGTAAAAGGGGCGAAACTGAAATTTCTGATGTCAATCGGCATTATCTTGAGCTTGGCGAAATAAACTTGACGCTCCTACCCCGAGGTACGGCTTGGCTTGACACTGGAACATTCGAGGCTCTTCATGACGCCTCCACTTTTGTTCGTGTGTTAGAAGAGCGGCAAAATACGAAAATTGCATGTTTAGAAGAAATTGCTTGGAGGAATGGGTGGATAAGTGATTCGGAAATTGCTGATATTGCTACAAATTGTATAAATCCTGTACTCCGCGCGTATTTAAAGTCACTCCTAATTAGATAATGAGTAATTCTAAGCTGGTGGTCCCAATTGTAAACTCATCTCGATGTCTTCTGAACTCTCTGAAATTACGGTAAAACCTAATTTTAGATAGAGAGAATAAGCAATTGAATTCTTCTTAAGAACTTTCAAATCAAGAAATTTGGGAGGGGAGATATCTCGCAAAATCACTTCTTTGATAAAGCTTTCATATGCATTGGTGGCAATACCTTGGCGCTGAAATGAGGGATGAATATCAGCCCCGATCTGCCAAGATCTTTTGTTATGTCTCAAAATCCTAAAATAGCCCACCTGAGTGCCTTCTAGATTGATTATCCAATACTCTGTTGGGGTCTTGCTCAACCAATCCAAAGCCTCCGCAAGGCCGAATTCCCGCGGGTCATGAAGTTGATCCTTAACTAAGTTACGAACTTCAAGAAAAAAAGGAAGATCCTGGGACTCCATTCGGTAAAAACTCAATTCCATAGAGGTAGTGTATTTCATATTCAAAATGTCAGGAGAGTAAATGTGTCGGGATATTACGATTTATTCAGTCCCAGGACCTAGCTCTGCGCCTGCCATTCTTAAAGATGAAATTGTGGGTGGTTGGGCCTATGCGATAGAAAACTTGTGGTTCCTTAGTGAACTTAATCCTGATTGTGAAATTCAAGTGGTATTCGGGCATGTGACAGAGTTCGGACCAATACCCAATATCCCAAAAATTCCAAGAGTAACTGTACATATTCACGAAACTAGTCTCAAAAAACTCTCCAGTAGGGCATTGTTGTTAGCTGGAGAGCAACATGGAGTAATTTTAAATTATATTCTTCATTCGCATGAACTACAAACTCCATTTTACGCAATTGTAGATCCAGATTGTTATCTTGTCACCAAGAATTCGTTTCACAAGTTGATTTTGGAGATGAAGAAATTTGAATTAGACATAATTGGAGTAAGTTATCCATCTTCTTTACCTAAATCCTATTATTGGGATTTTCCCACCGCATATTTTCAAATGATGAATTCAACAAAATGCAATGCTAAAGATCTTGATTTTTTACCGGAGTACACATCTTCAGAATTGGGAATTAAAAATGGTCCTAAAGATAAAGATCCACTTGGGATTATTCTAATTCCGATTATGAAACTATCTAAGTTGTTGAATTTTCCATTGAAAAACTTACTTTGGCGAATGCAGAATAGTAATAATTTCCTCTTGCAATTGCTTTATTACTTTAGCACAAGTTATACCTATAGAAATTCGGATTTATTTAAAGACACTGGATGGCGAAACCGCGAAAAACTTGCAAAAGTTCGGACCGTGATTATTCCGCATCGAGTTAATCCCTTCAATATTGCCAATAGTTTTAATGAGAAAAACTATTTGGATAAAAACATAGATGTTAAAAACTCTTTGATAAATCCTACTTGGCATGTGATGATGCATGGACTTTATGAAAATAGAAATATGGGAGATCAGACCTTCTTCTGGAAATTTCTAGCTCGAATCTTAAAAGGCACTAAATTGGATTCAAAAACTTTTCCTGCTACCAGCGTAACGATGGCCGGTTCCTTACTCACGAAGATTTCGATTATTGGTGGCTGGGGGAATATGAGGTATGCATATGAATATTTCTGGCAGGGAGAACCATTTTGTATACACTTAGGGCATGGAGGAAAGGAGAATGTCCAAATAGACATCTCTCGACTTGCTACAATGAGGAAAAATTTGACTAAAAGTGACTTGATTTGGAGTAAGAATGAGTTCAACTAATATGGGTGTCACTTCTGAAAATGAAAGTCCAGTTGTCTTGTTCCATCCATTTGTACCAGAAGAAACAGCGGCCAAAGTTGCTGAAGTCCTTTCGACTCGGTGGATTGGTCAAGGCCCATTGGTCGATGCTTTTGAAGCAGAATTTGAAACTATGGTTGGTAAAGGCAAATCACTCGCAGTCGGCTCTGGAACCGATGCACTTCATTTAGCTTATCTATTAGCAGGAGTTGGTCCTGGCGACGAAGTTATTTGCCCAGTTTTTACATGCACCGCTACAAACCTTCCTCTCCTTTACATTGGCGCCATCCCAGTCTTTGCTGACATCGATCCTAAAACAATGAACATTTCGCCCGAATCTATTCGTAGTCTAATTACTGAAAAAACTAAAGCCATAGTTACGGTGGATTACGGCGGATTACCTTGTGACTACGCCGAAATTAATGCAATTGCAAAAGAATTTGATTTGAAAGTCATTGATGATGCTGCACATGCAATTGGTGCAGAATATCGAGATTCTCAGATTGGGACACTTGCTGATTTCACAACATATTCATTTCAGGCGATTAAACATATAACTACGGGTGACGGTGGGCTTTTGCATGTGAGGGACCCTGAAATAGCCGAGAAAGGTAAGCGCTTGCGCTGGTTCGGGATTGATCGAAAAGCAAAATTCTCCGGAATTTGGGCGAATGACATCACTGAAATTGGATTCAAATATCAAATGACTGATATCGGTGCTGCAATGGGTTTAGCAGGTTTATCTCATTTGCCAATGGTTTTATCTCACCGTCGTAAGTTATTGGAAAAATACGAAAACGAGCTTCACGGTATTTCGGGTTTGTACAATGTGGGGTCAGAATCTCAAGAAGACAGAGTGCATTCAGCTTGGCTCCATACTATTCTGGTTGATTCAAGAGAAGAATTGCAAACTAAATTAAAATCTCACGGTGTTGAGTCAGGACAAGTTCACTATCGAAATGATATGTACACCGTCTTCGGAAATTACAGAGAGTATTTGACAAATATGGACGCGGTTGAGTCAAAATACTTGGTACTCCCTTTGCACCTGAAAGTAAGCGAAAAAGATGTAGAAAGAATCTGTCAAATTATAAAAACTGGCTGGTAATAGATTGTCGGGCAATAAATTTGATATAACCTACTTGACTACCGACTCAATGAATGAAGGTGTCGGTTCAAGTCAAGTTCTCCCACTAATAACTTCGCTTGCTGAGTCGGGACTTAAGGTGAATCTCATGACTTTTGAGAAGAGTTTTCCCCACCCAGATATCGAGGGAGCTCTGAAAACTCTTGGTGTAAATTGGGATGTGCATAGATTTGGTGACAAAGGATCAGTGGCGGGCATTGGGCGACTTCGAGAGATGTATCAAAGCATCCCTGAGTCAAAGGTTGTGCATGCACGAAGTGATATCCCAGCAGTAGCAGCGGCTTTCGCCAACCAGGGCCCAATACTTTGGGATGTAAGGGGACTATGGTCGGACCAAAAGTCTTACACTGAAAACAAGATTCTAAAGCGAAAGCTTTACAAAGCAACACGAGTATTGGAAGTATATGCAGCCTACAATTCGCAGGCTATTTCAACTCTTACGCACAATATAGTGCCAGAGCTAAAAAAAAGAAATGGAAAAATTCCAGAACTACAGATTGTAGTTCCAACCACGGTTGATCTCTCTAGATTCAAACTTTCCTCAAAAATCCAAACTCCATTTACAGGATTGTACTCTGGAACATACAATCGATATTACGATTTAGGACTTGCGGCATCCTTTACAAAAGTTTTTTTGACTTTATCTAAAGGTGACATCCATTGGGCACGACCGAAGGAATCACCTCAGTTGAGTCTAAATGCGGGTGAAACAAAGACATTTACAGCGACTCAGCAGCAAATGAATCAGATAATCCCTAATTATGCCTACGGAATGGCGGTATGCGATACAAAGGCAGGGCCATCCCTTAAAGGTGCTGTTCCTACAAAAATTGCAGAATTTTTAGCATGTGGGCGCCCAGTAGTAATAAATGAGGGACTAGGAGATTTCGATCAGCTATTCGCAGAATATAGAGCTGGAGTAATAATAAGCAGGAATAAGGCCAATCTTACGCAAAAGGCAGAAGAGTTATTAATTCTCTTAAATGACCCTGAAACTCCTATCAGATGTAGGGCACTGGCAGAAGACGTCTTTGATATGAAAATCGGGGTTAAAAAATACATGCAAGTCTATGAAAAGATTTCACTTTAAATAGAAATTAAAGTAAGTAAATTCGCACCGAATTAATGAGCTTTAAAACTTGAAGTATAGAGCCAAGAATATCACCACTCTTTAGTATTGCTCTAAAAGCTCCAAAATAGAATTTTGCCAACAAACGCAGATAAATAACTTTACGATTAAGAGGGATACCCGATGTTTCTAATTCGGCGAATATGACTTTAATTGCTCTTTCATTATCTGAATAATACTTGCGAAGGTTAGATGTGGACATACTTCCTGTGTGACGTCGGTATAAAACTTGAGGTGCTAAATCAAAATCTATATCTGCAATATTAGAAATCCTTCTGAAAAAATCCCAATCCGCTGACGTGTTTAGAGTGGTATTAAACCCACCAACCCGATGAATTAATTCACGTTTTATCATTGCATTACTGCAACCGAGTAATACGACTGCACTCGTCGGTTTC
>Ga0209550_10006558_pt1 | contig 10839 bp, 4 predicted proteins | sample LauGreSuBDMM15SN_2_FD_187567 | JGI IMG/M metagenome (GOLD analysis project Ga0209550, IMG submission 187567) | Freshwater lake microbial communities from Lake Michigan, USA - Su13.BD.MM15.SN (SPAdes) (version 5) | ecosystem: Environmental > Aquatic > Freshwater > Lake | place: Lake Michigan, USA... | reverse complement strand
GGGCGCTCGACCGGGCACGCTCGGCAAAACGGCCACGTGCACTGAGGTGTCTGGACCTCGGCTTTGTAATCGACACGAAAGCATGCCGATCACCGCTTCGGAGGGCTCGCTGAAGTTCGCGACGTCGAAACCGGACCTGGACGACCTGATCAAGCGGCGCTTCTTCTTTCGCCAGGCTTTCGAGATTTATGGCGGCGTCGGCGGCTTCTGGACCTATGGGCCGCCTGGTGCCGCCGTGAAGCAGAATCTGATCGCGCTCTGGCGCAAGCACTTCATCGTTGAGGAGAATCTGCTCGAGGTGGATGACACCAACATCATGCCCTACGACGTACTGAAAACCTCGGGTCACGTCGATCGCTTCAGCGACTTCATCGTCAAGGATTCGAAGGACCCGAACATCTTCTTCCGCGCCGACAAGTTGCTCGAGGATGTGATGGACGCCAGGATGGCGGCGAAGGAGACGACGCCCGAGCTTAAGCAGGAGTATCAGAAGGTGAAGAATCAGGCCGACGCATATTCCAAGGACGAGCTGTGGGTTGTCTTCCAAAAGTATCAGATCAAGTCGCCGGACACGGGGAATGACCTGACTGAGCCTGTTGCGTTCAACCTGATGTTCCCGACGCCCATCGGCCCGTCGGGCATGCTCCAGGGTTTCTTGCGCCCCGAGACGGCGCAGGGCATCTTCCTCAACTTCAAGTTCTGCCTCGAGCAGAACGCCGGCCAGATCCCATTTGGCGTGGCGCAGATCGGCAAGGCTTTTCGGAACGAGATTGCGCCGCGTGGCGGTCTGATCCGGCAGCGCGAGTTCACGCAGGCGGAGATCGAGTTCTTCTGCAAGCCGGGCGACAAGCCGCACCCCAAGTTTGCGGGCGTCGCGTCCCTTGCGATGCAATTGCATCCGCATCAGCAGCAGCTCGCGGGCGAGGGTACCGTGACCATGACACTGGGCGAGGCGGTGGCTCAACGCACGATCGCCAACGAGACCCTCGGCTACTTCATCGCAAGGACGTTCCTGTTCCTGGTGCGCGCGGGGTGCCTGGCCGAGCACATTCGCTTCCGTCAGCACCTGCCCGACGAGATGGCCCACTACGCCGCGGACTGCTGGGACGCTGAGATCGAGATGAGTCTTGGCTGGGTCGAGTGCGTTGGCATTGCGGACCGCTCGGCGTACGACCTGACGTGCCACGGCAAGGCGACGAAGACGTCGCTGACTGCGCAGGTCGACCTGGACAAGCCGATCACGATCGAGTCGTACGCGCTCACCAAGAAAGCGGAGGGTCTCATTGGGAAGCAGCTCAAGGGAGCTGGACCCAAGGTGAAGGAGTACTTGCAAGGCCTCGATGAGGCCACGCTCAAGGCCCTCGTGGCCAAGGCTGAGGCGGACGGCGCGGCGACGGTGAGCGTGGACGGCGAGGACTTCTCGCTGAGCAAGGAGCTGCTGGAGTGCGAGTCCAAGACCGAGACGAAGCACGTCGAGGTCTTCGTCCCGAATGTGGTCGAACCCTCATTCGGGATCGACCGTATCATGGCGGCCATCTTTGAGCACACGTTCTACACGCGCGAAGCCGAGGGCGGCGACGCGGCGGCGGCATCCGCACCGCCGACGGATGATGGCAAGAAGAAGAAGAAGGGCAAGGAGGAGGGCAGCGACGACAAGCAAAAGCCGAACGTGCTCGGCTTCCCGGCGGAGATCGCGCCCTACAAGGCGGTCATCCTTCCGATCCAGCTCAACTTGATCAAGGACAATGCGACCGCGTATGCCGCGGCACTCGACACCCTGCGCACCAAACTCACCGATAACGGGCTGCAGTATAAGGTCGACGAGTCGGGCGCTTCGATCGGCCGCCGATACGCGCGGGCTGACGAGCTCGGCATCCCATACGCCGTCACCATCGACTTCGATACCCTCGGCAAGAGCGACGATCCGAGCAAAGCGGGCACTGTGACGCTGCGCGATCGCGACTCGACGAGCCAGGTGCGGCTGCCGCTCACCGACGTCGCTGACACTCTGACCAAGCTCAGCACTGCTCATCCGCTCACGTTCGCCGACCTGATGGCTGCCTACGGCACAGGCAGCCTACCGGCTGCCACACCCGCGGCTCCAGCAGGGGGCGCCTCGGGGATGCTTGAGTACTTCGCCCAGCACGGCCTCACCGCGAAGCTGAATGCGGCGGTCAACGCGCTCGGAAAGGAGAAGCCCGATGACCCCATCGCATTCCTGGTGGCTGCGTTGCAGAAGATGTGAGCAGGGCAGTGGACCACAGATGGGGGCGCTATGATGGCTGCCATGATGCTTGCCGCTTCCGTGTGGAGCGTAGATGAGTGTGGGCGGGTGATGGGACCAAGGCGCGTGGTCGTGCCGAGTGTACCCAGCGGCACGAAGGTTCGAAGGCAGCACTGAAGGCAGAAAATTCACCCAGTGTGCGCGGTATCCGGTAAGCGATCTTCTATGACGGCTAGAGCTGTACGGTTGGAGCCGCGACGCTCGTCGCGGGGGTCCCGTCGTTGACGTCGGGCGTGGGGTGGGTGCATCTTTTCGCGATCTTGCACCGCGGCACGTGAAGAGGTATGACGATTACGTTACTAGTCGTAAAGAAATATTTCGACTATCGCGCGTAATACGTACGCGCACCGCTCGTCCCGCTCGATAGACCGTACCCGACCGGCTACGACCGCGGCCGCTCCGAGTCCGACCTCCGTCCCGCCCCGGCCGGGCAGCCACCGCGAATCCGGGGCACGCGATCCTCGTTCGCATGTGTATCGCATGTGTACCCCGTACGATCGCCAGTAGATCGCTAGTGGCTCTCGATATCGAGACGATTGACGATGTCGACCGCGTTGTAGGCTTGTCGGGCATCGGGCTCGGCGGCGTATCGGCGGCGGAGGCGACTTCCCGTCGTCCCGCCGGGCGTCCGGGACTGTCTCCGCGGGAAGGACAGACGCTGATCGCTGTCGCTCTGGAACATGTGCGGGCGGGGAAATCGAAACGAATAGCGCCGCACACACCTCGACCTGCTCGCACGGTCTGCGGCGCGGGGAGTTGCTCTTTCAATGCAAGCGCGCTATGGCAGTTGTCACTTCCACTTGTCACATGAGCTTTTCATTCGCGCGCCGAAGCGTGTCATGCGCCTGCTTCTCGAGGATGGCCTGCTTCTCGAGTATGGCCTGGAGTGTGCCGAGGTTTCCCTCTAAGTCAGCTTGCAAGGCAGCACAGTCGATGGCAGGAGTCCTCGTTGTCATGCCTGGCCGCTCCTTTACATCAACGTGAGCTAGCGCCTCCGGGTGCAGGCTGTTGGCGTGGAGCGCTGGAGCAAACATGGGCTGATGCATCACATCGAGAGCAGAAGGGCGGTCACTCGCTTTAAGGACAAGCATCCCCTTGAGAATAGCCTTGAGTTCGTTCGACCAGGAGCCTGCGATCGGGGCATGGCGCCCCCAGGCGATGTTCTTCAAGATCTCGGCATTGTCGGCGCCCACGAAGGCGTGCGAGAGCATCATGATTTCGAAGAGCGTGCAGCCAAGCGACCATATGTCGACAGCCCTGTCATATTTGCGGCCCATGTGCACCTCTGGCGCAAGATACAGCGGGCTTCCGCATTGAGTGTGCGCCTGCCTGCCTCCGTAGGCTGTCAGAACCTGTTTCGAAAGGCCAAAGTCGGCGAGCTTGCAGCATCCCGCGTTCATAAAGACATTTGCTGGCTTTATGTCTCGGTGGAGGATGTCGCACGAGTGCAGAAAGTTGAGGGCGCTCAGAAGCTGCAGAAGCCAGAGGTGCACCTGCTCCTCGGTGAAGGGGACGCTTCGCTTCTTTTGTGTCGCGATCAGGTGGGCCATGTCGCTGCTGTCACAATAGTCCATGATGATGCACAGCAGCCCTGAGGATGTAACGAAGGACTCGCGGAATTGGACAATGTATGGATGGCTACCTTGGCAGCTAATGTGATGCATCGTCTGGACCTCTCTGAGCATGAACTCCTTTTGCTCCTTTTCCAACGTTTTGAACTTCATGTATTTTGCCACAAAATGCTCCCGAGTCTCCTCTCGGAGCACGAGCATCGCCATGCCAAAAGAGCCCTTTCCGATCCGTTTGACCTCGGTGTAGCCCTTCTCTTTCATCGTTGGATTGCGGGGCGGGGCGCTGCTCTTCTTAGTGTCACACATGAGCACGTCGTACGATGCCTTGAAAGAGCGCTGCGCAGCCAGCATGGGCGATTTACCGCGAGCCGAGCGATCACACGGCAGCCAGTGACTAAGTTCTGGCAAGTTTTGTACCGGTAAAAAGCTTCTTATTACCTGATTGCGCACAACTTTTCGCTGAAATGTCATATGCGAAGAGCGATGTAAAGTACTCAGGTAGAAAAGTTGTCTTTTTTCATGGTCTCACCGGACTGTCTATCTTACGAGAAACGCAAACGAGCTACCCGGGTACGAAGGGTCGAGGCCGGGGCGTTAGGGCTTAAGGGTTAGGCGGGCGACCATAGTTACCTAGAACTCCCCCTGTGGCGAGGGGCGGTTCGTTGACCCCCCTACGACGTACTCAGGTAGAACAACAGTCTGGTCAGTGAGCTCATTTCGAATTGTGGTGGCACACAAGAACGTGAAGAGTTTGAGAATACATGTACACAGCCTTAATGTACAGTACACATTTGGCTGTTTGGCGGTGTTCGTTGATCGTAGTGACAAGCGAGGAGGTGGTGATCGTGCCGCATGAGATGGCCTTGCTGACGCCCACTACCACACCGTGTGCCATGCGATTCCCGTCGGGCAGCTCGCAACGCATCATTGTCCTCTGATGCTTGCCAATCGCATCTCCAGCTCGTCTCGCATGCGCAGCTCCGCAGCTAGCTTCTCCTGGAGATCCTCAACCTTTAGACGCGCATCCATGCGAGAGCTGGGCACCGATGATCTCGAGGTCGATCCGGAAACCGATGCCACGTCCGAAGCTGCATCACTGGGCGCACGAGAGGCAGGTGCAGCAGGCGTTGGTGAAGGTGCCGCTGCCGCCGCGTCTGCCTGCTTCTGGAGGAGGTCCACAAGCTTATCTTGGTCCGTGGCGATGCGATCGCCCCAGCACTGTTTGTACTGATCAGCCGTGATCCGTAGCTGCCGACCCATCCGTATCTGCCGCCAAGGACAAGCTGCCGATGCACACGTGCGGGTAGCGGCACACCGCAATAACCGCGCGTCCACAGGTATGAATCGTCAGTGTGCGCGTTTCGGACGTCCGCCCGCCACGGCGCTCCCTGAACACTTCTGCAAGGAGACACACTCTGAGTCACTGTGCTCTACCACCACGATCGATCCCCTCTCACAAGCAACAACATCACGACCACTGATGTTAATCACAACCTGGCCTCCTACGTATACCATACCACTCACCCTGAGGGCAGGCGAGCATGATCCCTGTCTACCACCACGATCGCTGGATCTCTGGATCCACGGGTCTGCGTTCAGCAGCTAAGAGGGGCGCTAAGAGCGGGCGTGGGCTCTCAAGAGGCGGCGCTAAAAGCGGATCCCTCATCGCGAGGCTGCCCCAGCATCCCGCCGGCAGGGGCTGTGGGCCTAGGCCGGCACGAGTGCCACCAGGGGCTGTGGAGATGGGGCGCGGAGGCAACGGCCGCGGACTGATCGGCTGCCATTGCCCGACATAGCTCGAGAAAGCTGTCGAGACAGCACCACCGAAGGCGTTGACGACGACCGGCCCGCGCGGCGGCGAGTGGAGAGACCACTCGTTGCGCAGTTTGGGCCGCCGGTGAGGGGGCACTGAGCCGGTGTCCAGATCGCGCAGCAGCCAGTGTCGGCCAGCCAGGGGAGTCGGCACTCGAAGTGACGACTCGAGCCATGTGGAGTCCGCATCACGCACGCCGAGCCGTGCTGAGCTCGAGCCGGTGCTCTCCATGAAGCCGTCCTTGGCGCGCGCCTGCGGGCTGAAGGGCGCGTACTTGGGCAGCTTTGGCCGTGGCTTGCGCGGTGGCAGTACGGGCGCTGGGGGAGGGGTGGGCACGCGCGAGGGTGGGGCTGGGGTTGGGGCCGGCACAGGTGGAAGCGGGAGCTCCTCGGCAGCTGGAGAAAATGCAGGAGGGGCGAGCTCCTCGGCCTCCTCGTCCACTTGGACTCGCTCAAGCTCACTCCACTGGAAGATGGGTGCAGAGCTAGGCGCAATGCCAAAGTCGATGCCCAAGGCTGGCTCCTCCTCTCGGCTCTTTGCTCTTGGCTTGGGAGCGACGCCAAAGCGGTCGAGAAGGGCCTCTTCCTCGCGTGCGAGCGCGAGCATCTCGACCTCCCACGCCTGTCGCACGCCGCGGCACTCCCGCACCAGCCGGGCCATCTCGTCCACCGCGTGGTCCAGCTGTTGCCTGTAGCGCTTCTCGGCACGGTGCAGTACCTCGTCGTCGCTCCCCGAGTCGCCTGTCTTCGCCCGCTCCGCCGCTGCCCGACCTGCCTTCTCCGCCCGCTGCGCCCGCTCAGATGCAGCCCTTTCGGCCGCCGCCTTCTCCAACGCCGCTATGTCGGCAAACGCCTTCTCCATCGCCGCCTTCTCGGCTGCCATCCGCTTCTCTCGCGCACTGACGATCCCCACAGGGGCACCGCGCTTACCGGCGCCGCTCTTGCTTCCCCGAGCTGTGGGCGTCGCTGCCAAAGAGGAGTCAGGAATCACGGACGGCTTTGGCACGTGCGGCGCGTACTCCTCTTGCGCGCTGCGCACTGCGTCCGCGGCATCGAGCAGAATGATGAGCCACTTGTCCCACTGCGCCGCATTGCCCTTGGGACGTACCGACAGGAAGGATGAGATGCGCTCGAAGCTCTCTTTGAGCTGACCCACCGTCTGCGCAGCTGCCTTGGCGCTCTCGGCCGCCTCGGCAAATGCCGCCGCCGCCGTGGCCACCTCCGCATGGGCGGTACTCAGCCCGTTGAGCATCTCGGCGTTCTTCGCCTTCTGCTCGGCCGCGGCGCGATTCCACGCGAGAAGGCGAGATGGGGAGGACTCATGCACCTGATGGGGCGCCGCGTTCTCGCCACTGCTCTCCAGGCGGGCAAACAAGTACTCAAGCTGCGTGTGCTCGGCCTCGCAGAGTTGGCGCTGCCACGAGGTCACCTGAGCGTTGCAAACGAGCTCGAGCTCCTCAACCATCACCTCCTCCTCCTCCTTTTTGCTCTTTGCATAGTCTTTCGTCGCGTCATTCCACTGTCGGGCCGCCTCGATAGTCGCGACCTGCGCCTCCTGGTACGCACGGCCGAGCTCGCGCAGCGTCGCTTCCTTGACACGCAACGCCTCGCCCACCGCCCCGAGCGCTCCGTCCACTGTCCCCCCATGCTCGGCCGCAAGCTGCGCCGCAACGGCCGCCGGTGCCGAGGCTATCTTAAAGATGGCTTCAATCTCGAGCGTCACGTCGGCGAACGTGTCGTCGCCCCTCTGGATGGCTGCCTCATTCACCGCCTGCAGCTGGCGCACTCGTCTGTGCATGGTAATGGCCTCTGCCATGCGCCTCTCGTCGGCTAGCAGCGCGTGGTGCTCCTGCAGCACTTGCATCTGGCGCAGCAGCTGGCGCCGCTCCGCGCTTGCTCGAATGAGCGCCTGCGCCGGCTCATTGAGCGACTCCCGCACGTCTCGAAACGTAGCCCCCTTTGCACGGGAGTTGTGCATTCCTTGCAACATCTCCACCTTCTTCGAGGTGATATCCTCCCGCCGGGCGGCCCGGTTCATCCCCATCACCTTGGCCGCGGCACGGGTCAGCTTCTTCATCATCGGGCTCACATGAGAGTCCTCGCCCGTGGTCGTCAGTCGCACCATGGCCATTGCAAGCTGCTTCTGCGCCCAATCGTCCTTGGTGAGCACCTCGGGTAGCCGCGATTGCAGCTTCTCGAGCGAACGCTTGAGCATGTCCTGCAGCTGTTCCTCCGCCAGCTGGACAGGTTGTGACCCCTGGCTTAGGCTGCGACGTCTACGGATCAATCCACGTCCGCCACCGAACGCATCACCATCCTTCTCGCCCTTGAGCGCGCTGCGTAGGTGCGTCGCCGTGGACCGCCGAATCGCCGTGGGCGACGGAGCGGGCGAGCCGAAATCCGGGGCCACGTGCCACGCGAGAGGGAGTCCTTGGACCTCCTCAACGCCTTGGTCCAGTCTCGCTGCCCCGTCGGCTGGCTCGCCGGCTGCACTGGCGTGCAGACGGGCCGCTGAGCGAGCCGGCCATACAGGTGGCGGTGGCTTCTCGGCACTGGCCGTCGTGGCGCTCGCTTCGCGTACGTGCTGATCAATCAGCAGCAGCTGCGACAGCACCCCAGTGCGCTCGAAGTCGTCATTCTCGTTCAGTGCATAGCCAGCCTGAGGCCGCAGGGCCAGGTATGCCTCGAGCAACGAGCGGGCCGCCCATGCTTGGAGCTGCTCATGCATTCGCCGACGGTCCGGCGACAACTTTGACCCCGACTCTAGCGCAACCTGCGCCGTAGAGGTGCGGGCAACAATCGGCGAGGCATCGGTTCGATTCGCTTTTGGCGTAGGGCTCCCACCGATCGCGACCCGGAGCGAGAAGCCGCTCGTCGGGACGGTCGCGGCTCGAGCTGCGCCCTGCTCGTCGTTGCTCCCAGCTGCGGCGGCCTCCAAGGCGAGCGGCGCGGCCTCTCCTCCCGTCGTACTCTCCACATCATGCTGAGCCCCGGGCTGAGCCTCCGCCGGCGTCAAGGTAGCGGGTGCGACGAGAATCGAGACGCAACGCTCGTGCCCCGGCCGGCACTGGCGTATGCCGAATGGCGTGGCCGTCTTTGTCGCCAGCCACAGCTCGGCGAGTGCCTGGGGCGGCGCCCTGGCTTCGTCGCCTTCTCGCGAGAGCACGAGCACACGGCAAGTGAGGAAGAGCCAGAGGGCGTTGTGGCGCATGCGCTGGCGCTCCGCCTCGTCGCCGGGTGTCGCCTCGTTCGGCCGGTCGAGATTGCCGAGCACGTTAGGCATGCTTCGTAGCGACGGAGCGCAGACACGAGCCCACCACACCCACTTGATGCTGATATCGGCGCATGCTATGGCAAGGACCGCAAGCATACTAGATTGCTCGTCCTTGTTTGCGCTAGGGAGCGAACAGGATGGCTCGCACACGGCGAGAACATCAGCACGTATACGATGCACGTCCGCAAGGTTCATTTTATGCTCTTTCAGGCCACGGCCATAGAAAGCTTCGAGGCCACGCGCTCTGAGCTGCGAAGCATCGACGAGGACCATCTTCATCTCCATGCATTCGACATGGAGGTGATCGGCCTGAACCTTCAGTCGATGAACCTCCTCCAGCTGTGCTTGAATGAAAGAGCCGGAATTGAAGGTACCGGAAGGGCTGTGGTTCATGACAGTCATTTCAGCTCCGGTGCCGGCTGTGGCCTCGAGCTGTTCTAGAACTGCGTGCTTGTGAGGCTCGTCCGTTTCGAAATCCTCACCTGAAAAGTCCTCAAATTCCACAAGAAAAAACTCAAAATGGTTTATGAAGTAAAACGGTCACCAAAATAATTTCCAGTCTTCTCAGATCCCGGAACTCACGGGTACCCGGTTCAGTAAAAATCTAGGAAATCGTTTGTTCGCGTCGCCACGCGATGCAGAGCGCCTTGCGCGGCCTTGCGCGCGCCCGCCAGATGTTGCTCACGCCGTCCGACATGGACGCGGTATTTCGGCAGCTACTTCGCCGCATGGCGGTCGAAGGCCGGGCACCGCTGGAGGACGCGCACGCGGCCTTTTTGCAGCGCAAGTATGGCATCCGAAGTGGTTCGATCCGAGGTGACGATCTTCTCCGCACGTGGCGGCCGGCGGTGCTTGCGCACGTAGAACTGGACGACCGCATGCCTCGCGTACCCAATCTCGCGCATTTGGCCGATCTCGACGCCTTTTTCGTGCCCTCGCTCGACTGGGAGCAGCGCATCGGCGGCGGCGCGCTCAGGATCATGTTGCCGATGACTTGCGGGGAGCAGACCGCCGAAGCCGCGGCATTGGAGCGGCGCGTCGCAGGCCGGCGCTATCTCACGCTCGGCGACCAGTTTTCGCTCACTCAAGCTCGGCCAGGGCGCGGCTACGCGTCGATGCGCATTCTAAGAAGCCGCGGCAGCGGTCATGGCGTCGATGAGGTCATTGAGATGCCTCTGCACGTTTCGCGGCCGATGGCGAGCTCCGCATGGGCGGGAGCGGCGGGAGCGGCGGGAGCGACGGGAGCGGCCTCGCCTGCACTTTCCAGCGCCTCGCCGGCGTGGGTCGGGCTGTGCGAGGGGGTTCTCAAGTCGATGAGCGCCGCGCAGGCTTTTGGCGTACCTGTACTTGGGGAGTGGAGCTGCGGCGGGGGTCAGTTTTATCGCTCGCCCACGCAGTTACGTGCGTATCTGCAGCTGGCCGCAGCAGAGCAGCAAGGCGTGCCAGCGTCCGACGCTGTGCCGCCGCCCTCGTCGTCCTCGGCTGCAGGGCCGCGCCCGTCGCCGGTGGTGGTGCTTCTGGCGGACGCAGGGAGCCAAAGCAATCCCGTGGTGGCGCTGCATTACTGCAAGACGCTGAAACTTCTTGAGGACTGGGGATACGAGGCGCGCGTCGGCTGGTGGGGGCAGGAGGCTAAGGCAGACGAGGGCGGGCCGGGTGACGTTGATGAGATGCTACAGAGCCACGGTGCCGGCGCGAATGAGGGTGGAGGGGCGAGGAGGGTGCTTGCTGAGTCCGTCATGCGCTGGATCACGAGGGCCGAGTTTGAGGAGCTTCTCAGCCCCGAGGCGAAAGCGCGCGTGGAGCGCTGGAGAAGCGAGACGGGCTTCGTGTCGATGGCGGAGTCGGTTGATTGGGAATTGCTGCGCTTGCCATAGGAAGCCGTGAAAGGTGAAACC
>Ga0209550_10006557_pt1 | contig 10839 bp, 5 predicted proteins | sample LauGreSuBDMM15SN_2_FD_187567 | JGI IMG/M metagenome (GOLD analysis project Ga0209550, IMG submission 187567) | Freshwater lake microbial communities from Lake Michigan, USA - Su13.BD.MM15.SN (SPAdes) (version 5) | ecosystem: Environmental > Aquatic > Freshwater > Lake | place: Lake Michigan, USA... | reverse complement strand
TGAGAACTTTACCCTGGTAAATGAGAACTGCACAGCCCGCGAACTCCAGATGCAATGCCAGCAAAATCCAACTCTGGCTGCCAACGGAAACTGTGCGCAGTGCTACGGAGCCTCGCCTGCCGGTGCCACAGGACTTCTCTATGTCGGCCCTCTGCAATCCTACAATGCTATCCTTTGGCTCAGCCATCCGGGTGCTCATTCCAACGGGGGTGCAGGAACCACAATAGCATTTCCAAACGGGTATGTACAGAATGTTGCGCCTGCTCCTGGCACATTGTTGGTGCCGACTCCTGTCCCTGTCGTTGTTACGGAGGGTGACACCCTGACGATCACTGTATATGGCATTCCCTCCATCTGGTGCGCCTGGCTATCTAGCCCTGATGGCAAACGCACTGTCAGCATTGATATTGGGGAACAGAGCATCAGCCCCACCGATGGTTTGATGATTCTGGGTGACAAGCGTGCGCCCAAGGTGCTCCAGGCTGTTGCGGCACGGGATACCACAAATGTCTGGTCCACCTTCCAGAATCAGATTCCTAACTCGGTTATGATCTATGGGCGCCGCCCCGATCTAATTCCACCCATGATTACGGGGGCCCAGTATGGGCCTAATCAAAATAATACATTGGATGTATCTCAGCTCGTGCAGCAGCAGGCAGGTGCCGGTAATTCGATCAATGTTACACCGGGTACTCTTCAAGTCTCTAGTCCTATTCCTGGGATGCCCAACTATCTCACCATTTACCAAGATAATGGCGGCGAAATTGTGCAGGTGGATGGCACTACCATCGGTTCGCAGTTCCTCAACAACTCCATGCGGATGGTCTTCCAGGTGCCGGCGACCCTGATTGATCCTCCCCTTGAAGATGACAAGTTCGATTGTCCCTCGGGCCCCTTGGTCCACACCCCGATAGGAGCCGGCCTCATGGGCTCACATTCCTGTTACAATCCGGATGGCTCCTTCAATCCTTCGATCTTCTGTCTTCAAGAGCTCTTCAACTCTGCCGGTGGTACCATGGCCGGCAAAGGATATCCTGGGACGGCGGCTGCTGCGGCGGCCCTTGTACAGAATGATCCCACGACAGGCAAACCCTCTTTGGATGCCACAATGACCTATCTCAATAACCAGGCCCAGATCGCCCTCTATGGCATGGATATGAACAATGCTGCTGTCTCGTTTGCCACACTTTCGGCAGCCTCGATCTTTATGTTTGGCCGTGCTCCGGCCAATCCGTGTGATGTGCCCGAAGCCGCCACGGGCCCCCAGTCGCCTGAATGTCTGGCCTATCTCTGGACCTCGGCCGGCTGTAGCCCTGCCGGCCAGCTCGCCCCAATGGACGCGAATGGAAATGTAAATCAGGCGAATGTAAATAAGGTCATGCCCTATGGATCAGCAGCCGCTATCCAACAACAGTATCAGAACGTCTACAATACTGCCACGCAGTCCTCTGATTATGATGTGCAGGATGAGTTCTCTCTCCTCTGTTTCAACACCTCTGTCAAACAAAATGTAGTACAGGGCTCAAGTCCTCCCGAGGTCTTCCAGGTTCAGTCCCCATCGGGAACCTATCAAGTGGCCCAGGCGGATGCTGCTGCCACGTGCTCTATCTTTGGGGCCCAGGTCGCGACGATGGCACAGCTGACCCAGGCCAACCAGGCGGGAGCGGAATGGTGCTCGAGTGGCTGGGTCAGCGATTCTAACAATCCTTCCTATCCCATAACAACTCTTGCCAATGTGATGGGCTGCGGTTCGGGTCAATCTCCTGCTATAGAGAGTTGGACGCCTCCTTCTAACCTCGCCAACGTGAACTGCTTCGGTGTCAAGCCCGTGCCAGGAACAGAGAATGTTCTGCCGTTTAATTCGATAAACTGGTCTTTTAATTTGTTACCAGGTCAGTCCTATGCAAGCGGGGCCCCGAATCCTGGATTTCCCTCTTCATAATTTTAAACGTTAGTATATTCAAGGTCGCTTCCTTTCTAGAAAAGAAGCGACCCTGAGTAGAGTGTTCGATGTCAGGCTTCGAACAGAGTCAGCGATCCTATTATCTAAATGAAATAAACCGTGCACTCCCGACAACAGGGTCTATTGATCAGGCCGCTCTGGAACGAGCCTTACAGGTCAGCGATACAGGTGTGCCCCGCCAGGGATCCAGACCCGGCGAAATGGCGTCCCTGCTGTCCACCTATGGAGCAAACTCCGCCGCACTCCAGCGGGATGCGGCCTGTCGCACCCTAGCCTCACCCATCGGAATGAGAACTCCCAGTGATCGCACAGGGTGTGGTTGGTGGTTTGTGCCGAATCCTTCCCAGCCCTCCACGGGGGCCCATGGAACCCGAGACGGTGCGATGACACCGACGCTAGATTCTACAAACGGGGCAGGGCAATGGATATGGGATCCGGTTGCTGCAGCACAGGCAGAAGGAATGAAGCAGGCTGCGCAGGTTCAGGCGTGCCCCGATATTCAATATGTTACCTATCCTAATATTGGATGGTGCCCGGGAACGAATATGGCGCTTGTGACGGATGGCAATGGCAATCCGATGTATCCGCAAGCAGCAGGAGGGGATTGCCCTGGGGGCGGCATTGTTCAGAAGGGCCAGACCTGTCCGCCTCCCCCTCCGCCACCTGGATCCCCTCCTGGGTTTGTCCCTCCCCCCGTTCCTGGTAGTATAACAGGCGAATGTAGCACAACGCCTCTGACTGCCTCCTGTTATCAAGCGATGCTCCCCTACGTTGGCTGTAGTCCTAACGGTGCCCTGGGTCTAGCGCTTTCTACAGGGTCTCTTCCTGGTGGATTCCAGCCGTTTAACGATGTGAACTCGGCAATGATCCGCCGTGGGTTTGCCATGGATGGCAATGTGATCAATAATGGGAACACGAGCATTATGACCGCATTTGAAACTCTGGCGGAGCTATCCTTTGAAGCGGCTGTGGGCAAGCGGGACGCACAGAATGCCTGCTATGACGCCACGATCGATTACTGTCCGGCCGATACGGATACACAGACGGCGAATTCACCCTTCCCAATGAGTTGTATCCGAAAGGCAGGAGTCGCGATCGGGTATCCGACAAACTCGCCGATCCTTGCGGATAACAGCGCCTCCTATTGGGCACAGACGCAATACTATAAGAGCTTTGCCGATATTCGCAGAGGGTTGGCTTATTGGATGGATGACGCACGGAAACAGGGGGTTGACGGTCTATGGGATGTGTTTGGAATCTCAGTAAAAGTCCCGCCGCTGCCCTACTTGGCGATCGGCACATTGTTCATGTTGCGCCCGATAGCGTCCGTTGCAAATGTAATTAGTTGGGGTGGAACGCAGGGGCCAGTCGTTACACGTGCTCCCGATAATGTTCAGTTGGCAATCACAAATGCTGCTGCTGGAACATTCCCGCAGGGCACATTGTCAAAATCCTTATTTACACAGGAACTTATCGGAATTAGTATTTGGACAATTGTTCCTGGAAATAATCAAGTTCAAAACTATGTCAGTATTCAACCCTATAACTATTCAGGTGCTGGTGGAATCTTCCTCCGTCATTCGAATTTTCAGTTGTGGGCGCAGCAGAATCCTGGCGCCGATGAACAGTTTAATAGCGATACCTCGTTCCAAATTATAAGTCAGGGGAATGGACAGGTTTCATTCCAATCCTATAACTATCCGGATCAGTCCATTACATGGACAGGGGATGGGGGGTCCCAGCTTTCGCTTGCGCCTACCTCCTCTGCCGCAATCTTTTTGGCAACAGCACCTCTGTAAAAGGCCCTTTTTTAATAGATCGAACGACACTGTGTCCTTTGCTCTATTATTCCTCTGCTGCTGCTCCAGCACCAGCCCCTTGTCCTAGGGCTTTCATGAGCCCACCGATTGCTTCTGCCTTATACTGGGCAGCCAGTGGCGAATTGTTAAGATCCACCACATAGTCTGGGTGATAGGCAAAGGTCGGCCCGCCACTGGGAGGATACTTCATACATCGCGTGACAGAACCATGCTCATGAAAGTGGAGCTCACAATCAATCGCCGCTGCCTGCGTAATCTCTGACAGCCCATCCGCCAGTTGCTGTTTATAGATCGCAATCCTCAAAATCTTCTCATCCGTTGTCTCTCCGCCATCCTTCATCATGACCGCCCGTGCCTTGGTCGCCTTCTGATCCTCTGTAAAGACTGCCTTGTAGGTGAAAATATCCACAACACGATCATCCCATGGGAGATTCATATGACTGCAGAGACGAATCGCACGCCCAATCACCTGCTGGATACGAACATTGTTCCAATACGGCTCCATAACATGAACCTGTCGTGTATTCAACAGGGAGATGCCCTCCGCCCCGCTTGCTGTAATCATAAAGGCGCGGCAGACACGTCCATCACGATTATCCGGTGCCCCGTCCAAGAGCTGCTGGCACTGTGACTTCAGAAGAGGAGGCAGATTCACCAGGTCCGCATTGTAGAACTGGAGGAGCAGGCGGCGCTTGTCAAGATCCTGATCGCCGGTATAGAGAATGTAACGCGGCCGTCCCTTTGTGCTGGGGCCAAGCAGAGCCGGCGGAATTCCCCATTGCCCGTCGCCTGCCTTCTGTAGTTCGATCGGCAGCCATTGTTCAGGAGAGGCCCGCAGGGCCGCTGAAAAGATGCCGAGACCTTCGAGACTTTTGAAGTTACTGTAGACAAGAACGGGCCCAGGACTGGCGCGAATATTGGCCATCATGGCAACATATTTAGGAGAATATTCGGGCAGACCCTTGTCAAGAAACTGGGACGCATTGGCTTCTAGACCCGACATGAGACCTCCCACAATTCGGCTGAGCTCGGCGGAGAGTGCGGGATCGACGGTGGTCGCTGGCTCATCGCCTATTTCTAGGTCGCCGCCCTCCTCTTCTTCCGCAGCCGGTGCCTCCAGATAATCACCGCGATCCACAGCAACCGTACGCGGCTTATCAATGCCCAGCACCTGCTTCAGCTGTTTCTCTGATAAATTGGGACGCTTCACTTCGGTAGGAAACACATAGTTACAGGCCGCACGTGTCGCCGACTTAAATCCCGTATTAGCATCCTTTGTGGCCTGTGTATAGAGATCCAGCTCTTTCTTTGTCATAGTGCGGCCCCCCGCCTTTGCCCCCTCTCCCTCTACCTCACCGCCTCCTGCACCCTTTTCTTCTTTCTCAATTTCCAGTTCACGCAGGGCCACATAGCCGGCAAACATATGGTCCGACATGGGAACTGGCACGAGCTCATTCCGACCTACACGGGGCATCAGTTCTTCGGAGCCGCCCTTATAGTAGGACACGAGCCCCGAAATGCGCGCCTTCAAAATATCGGGATACTGAATTTTTAGCGTATTTGTATTAATAAAGGTTTGAACGAATACGGCCGGATCCTCAGGCAGTAGCGGTCGGGTGCGAATGCGAAACTGCGGTGTCTTTTCTAACATAGTGACAGTGCCTCGTTCGGCCTCAAACTTGGTGCGAGCGCGAGCCACAGCTCTTGCGGCCTTTTCAGAAGGAGCCACTACGGGTGCAGCGGCGATGATTTTCACAGGCTGTTCTGCAGGAGCTTCCAACTCTATATCCTCCAGTTCTTCGGAGGGCGGAGGAGCAATAGTGCCTTCCTGAAAGGCGCCGTCATCCTTAAGCCCTGCTTGTATGGAAGCATCCAAGGCAGCACGAGCTGTATCTACGATACCGCCAGCTGCTACAGCACCGCCGACTATAAGTATCTCTGCGTCCTCCAACTGTTTCAGCAATGAGACCGCCCATCGATCCATGTTGCGCTCTCTAGAGGCCTGTACGGGCACTGCTTCAGGCCCTTCTACACGGACAAATCCGCGGGTTGCATAGTCCGCCCCTACGACCTTTTTGAATCCATAGGGCACGGGTGTCACATTCAGTACAATATCCTTATCCTCATTCTCTTCGATTGCGCAAAAATCTATTTCTGGGTGGGCCCGAGCCCAGGCCATGAGTTTCGTCGAGGCGGCGGGGGAACGATCCATGGATTTCAGCGAGATCTCGAGAATTCGGATTTCACCGCCAATCATATTCATAAGGATCGCCAGTTCCTGCGCATAGTTAATCATGGGTGTGGCGGAGAGTGCCATAATTTTACAACCGACCGCATTCTGAAGGAGGCGGTAGAGGGCATAGCCGCGAGGATACCGAAATCCGACGCGTTCACGACCGAGTCGCTGAGTCCATGTAAATTCACGGGGCTCGATCTCCTTCAACACATTAAAGATCGGACGGCTACCGAGTTTCGTGCCATTCACCGTACGGACCAAGTTGTGGATTTCATCGATGATAACAACGGAATCGTCAAAGAGCGGCTTGCCTTCCCGCAAGCTAGAAATTGCAAGCTTCGACAATTCCTCCACTGGGATGCCGTTGTAGTGGATGAACTTGAATCGGTGATTCATATGCTCTGTCTGCTGCTGGAGAATGGCCTTCTTGCTTTCGGGTGACAAGGTTTCCCAGTTCGTCGGCTTGGCTGGATTTGGGATCCAACCACCGCGCTGTTTCTGAATTGTCTCGGTGGAAAGACCGAGCACGTCGCGAAGCCAAATGAAATCCAGTGTCGCTGTGTTATTGGGGTCGGCAATGGATAAGAAGGCCCAGTGGTTCTGGATGTTGAGAGGGAAATAGCCACATTTACCAAGCTCTTTCTTGTAGTTGGGCGATAGCGTGGCGGGAGTCATAATGAAGATTGTCTTCATGCCTCCATAGTGGAGTGCTTCAGCGGCAGCAATAGAGGTACATGTCTTGCCGGTGCCGAGACCATGATAGACAAGGAGGCCGCGATAAGGCGAGAACCTTGCTAAATAATCGCGGACGAGTTTTTGGTAATAGAATGTCTCGAGCTTATCGGGTCGTTCCTTACAGGCATTCTTATTAAATACTTTTGGGGCCTTTGTGAAGGCATCGCTTCTATCATTCTTAATACGCGTCAGGGTGGGGGAATAGGGCAAAAATGTCTCTACAATAAAGCGACGAAAGGAGGGAGCTGTGACGGGTCTGTACACATTGGCGCTGATGTCAATGGGATCTTTAAAGATTAATGCTTTCACTGTTTTGGAGTCATCGACTATAAAATCGCGTCTGGCAAGAATAGGGCCTGGGCCGGTGACAGCAGCTGCAGCAGCTGCCTCTCTCTCTCTCATCGCACTTAGCCGTGCGGCGATCGCAAGGCCGTCCGCTAATTTCTTCGAGGCAGCTGTCTCCTCAATTGTAAGCTCGACTTCCTCTTCACCGCCCTTTGATTCTTCTACACCGGCACTTTCTACTGGCGGTGCTCGTGCTCTTGGTGGTGCTCGGGCTGTTCCGTAGGTAAGCGGCACATAATCGGGTGGAACATTGCTGGCAGAGGTGGGCACAAAGGCAGCTGCTGGTCTTGCTACTGCTGCTACCGTCGGTGGTTTAGGGGCCGCTGCTGGCCCAGCTCGTTTGACAAGAGGTTCAAGTGTTTGATTGCGAGCAGCAGCGGCAGGGGTAGTAGCAGCAGTAGCAGTAGCAGGAAGCGCAATAGATGCCAGTGCACTCTCTGCCTTTTTAATTGACACACCCCCAAATTTTGGCTTTGCGCCAGCAAAGGTAGGCTTCATCTAATTAGGGCCCTGGAATCTGTCCCAGAGTAACAAGCGCAAGCCGGGATGCCTCCTGTTCTGCGTCCTTCTTATTCCGTGCTACAGCCGTTGTCAGCACCTTTCCATCCGGAAGCAGCACACCCATCGTAAAGGTTCGACTATGAAGCGGACCTTCCGTGCTAACTTCCTTATACCGCGGCGGCTGGTGATAGGTTGCCTGGAAAAACCGCAGCAACTGATCCTTGTAGTTTGTGTTTGTTGCAATGAGTTCACCAAAATCAACATAGGTCTCCAGTACACCGATGACCCACTGCTGCACGTGCCAAAAAGCAGTCTTTGGATCCGTAGTGCTACGATCCCTGTAAATTGCAGCAATCCAGGCCTCCAGCATGGAACCGAGCATACGATGATTCGTGCGCCCGCCACATACTTCTTCCATATGCCGGCTGATGATAATCCACGGCGCCATTCCCAACTTAAGCGCCAAGGTACCCAAGTGCTCATTGTTGACCAGTTCCGACCGCAGAGAGGTCCAAAAGCCTTCGCCCTCCCCTGGATACCGGCGCTCCAGATAGTCCCCCACGATTGCATCTAGAATCCCATCGCCAACATACTCCAGGTGCTCATTATCTGCAGCTTTGAGCGGCATACAGTCAGCAGGCCGGGGCACTACAATCTGACCTTCATGTTTGTGCTCCTCCCGTGCTACAAACGATTTATGCACACACGCTTGGCGGAAAAGATCCACGCGTTTGGGCATGTACTTGGCAATCCGAAGCAACTCGGAGTCCGGAATATCACGATTACTGGAGTTCCAGGGATTGTATACTTTGGGTTCGGCAGTCATTCTATCCTATCTCATAAAGGTCTGTTTAGATCTTATGGTGTAGGGCTTCGTGAAGGACAGCGGCGGCCTTGGGACCAAGCGTCCGATCCCCTACCGAGAGCTCTGCCAGATCCGTAATGGATAGAGCTGCAAGGGCTGCTATCGAGTGAGTCGCAAGCAGTGCCTCTACTTTCTTGGCACCAAGGCCCGGCACCGTGCTTAGCATCGCGGCCGCTGTAGAGCTGGCATCCTTATTGCTCTTCTTGATCGAGGAAAAGGTCGCCGTATAGTCCGCAATGGCAGAGGCTGTTGCTGCTGTCAACCCATCTTCAGGTTCAAAGACCGCTGGATCCTCCGTGAGCTGCGCCAGCAGTGTCGCACACCAACGGGCTGTCTCTGCGATCGAGGCAGAGGCGAGGACAGGGATCCCATAGCGAAGAAGGAGGCGAGTTGTCAGTCTCTGTAATGTTTTCTCTGTTGTGGAGCCATACGTACGATCGAGAGCGGCCGACCAGGATCCTTCAAGGATATAGAGGACAGCCGCGCCATTGCCACGCACGGTCATGAGCCGTGCCCGCTGTTCCCGATAGCGACCATCCCGATTGCTGGCCGCAAAATCAGCATGACTCTTGCGTTCTACTACCAGCAGAGGCCGGCCATCGGTCGCTTGTATAAGGAAATCACCGACTTCCAGGGACCTTGTACTGTATAGGGTGCCCTGTGCTGTAAGGGCGGCAGCAAGACCCCGCTCCCTCACATCCACAATCAAAGTAGCCATATCCCTCATAGGCATTCTGTCTGTTTAACTTCTGACCTTTTTGTGCTTTCAGATCCGTATAGGCTGTTACGAGTGCTGCCAGATCTCCTGTGCGCATGTAGGCATCCAGGAGAGCTGCTTTCGCTTTGGCGTTGTATAGGTCCATTTACTCTTTCTCAGCATATATGGGTTTAGGCTCTACGACTACGCCTTGACTGCCTTGACTGCTTTGACTGCCTTGACTTTCTTGACTGCCTTGACTTTCTTGACTGGCGACGAGACCGGCGCTTTCCACCTCCAACCATTGCAGCTCTCCTTGCAGCCGCCTGAGACATATTAGCATGCATTTTTTCATAGACCGCATTGGGAAGATGCTGAGCAGCAGCCATAGATCCAGCGACATTCCAGCCAGGGTCATTTGCGGATGCTACGGGAGGCAAAGGGACAGCAGCAGCCGCGGCAGCCATAGATCCAGCTACATTCCAACCTGCGTTATTTGCAGATGCAACAGGCGGCAAAGGGGCAGCGTTGACAACCGGAATAGGATCTGACATTTGAATTTCACTTGACAGGACCCCCTTTTCCCTCAAAAATGCTAAGGCAATAAAACTAAATTTAATAGTTTCTGTCGGAGTGTGTCCAAAAATTTTAACCTCCCCCCTTTGTGTATTAAATAAGGAAAAGGACATATCCGGATGAGCCGCCTTAATCTCTTCTAAATTTGCTGTAAGAATAGTAAAGGCTCTCGCAGATAATGTAAGTGTTCGTTCATATTGAAACGGTTGCCTGCCAGACATTCTAACGAATACTGCGAAAATTAGTTGCATCTAAAAAGCAAGCTTGCCACACAATAACTCTTAACTGTATACAGGATTAGCCATACTGTATACAGTTCCTCTGAAAGGGTAAGCCATGCCCCAAAGATAAATATATGTAAGAAAAAGACACGCTGAAAGGTTTCTTCATGACGCGCGGCCAGAACAAGGTCTGTCAGAAATAACCCAGTGGCCCCCAGATAATTCAACCACAGCAAAGATCCGGGATTCAGATGTGAGAAGAGTGATAGCATGGTGAGCCCAGCGACCATCGCACTATAGGTTGGTAACTTCCGAACTATATTCATCGTGACTGTACAACGACAGTACAACGCCGGTGTCACATTTACTGTAGGGGCTGGGCCTGGAATCAGAATCCAAACGTATTCTCCCCACAGTAGGTCATGTAGAGGAAACCATCATGATCGCCTTGAGAACCATAGAGCTCTCGCATAAGGGAGCCCGTAGTCGGCAGAGAGTTATTACAGAATACAAAGAGTGCCTTATCAGAGGAAAGTGAAATTCGTTTTCGGATTACGAAGATGAACTGGCCCATCGTGAGATCGGCCGGCACGAGAAATTTATTTTTGTCGATAGGCGCCAGCATTTTATCTTTGGCGGCGCGCTCTATTATAACAGGGACGCGCCCTGGGAATTTCTCCCGAATACGGCTCGCTTCGGCAGACCGCGTTTCAAACGTGTATTTCTGCTTGAACTCCATCTGTTCAGGTCCACGAGAAATGATCAAAGGTAGGGCCAAAAGGGCGCTCAAGGCCGGGCACGTAGCCGTAGTAGGGGTCTCTCTCATGTCTTTCGCTGCCGCCGTCGTCCCTGCGGTCGTCCCTATGGCGGCCCCATAAGC
>Ga0209550_10006556_pt1 | contig 10840 bp, 12 predicted proteins | sample LauGreSuBDMM15SN_2_FD_187567 | JGI IMG/M metagenome (GOLD analysis project Ga0209550, IMG submission 187567) | Freshwater lake microbial communities from Lake Michigan, USA - Su13.BD.MM15.SN (SPAdes) (version 5) | ecosystem: Environmental > Aquatic > Freshwater > Lake | place: Lake Michigan... | reverse complement strand
AGGAACCATGTTTGTAACTAATTTTTGAATAACATCAAAAAATTGAGGTTTTACTAGAATCTGATCATCATCAGTTTTAAATAAGTATTTAAAATTAAATGTATCATAAACGGCTTCGTAAGCAGAAATAACCTTATTTGGTAGAGAATTGTAGTCATCCGCAACTTTAACCCATAAAATATTGTTTTCATTATCAAACTTATAAGCAGTTTCTAATGATTCGTCGCCAATTACATGATAATATTTTAAGTAAGATGGAATAGTTTTAAGCCATGTACGCTTTTGAAATAAAGCCTTTTTCATGTACTTTTTACAGTTCATAATAAGCATAATAAACTCTTGTTCAATCATAATATAATAATTACTAGTATTTATTTATTATATTATTTATATATTAATATAAAAATAATATTATAATAAATTATTATAATAAACTATGTCTAAATTTTATACAACAGAAAAATCATGTGATGGATTTGGAGGTCAGTATCAAAGAATAATACAAGCATATATATATTGTAAATTAAATAATTTAAATTTTCTATATGATAAGTTAGAAAAAGTTGAACATAATTATGAAAATGATCAAGAATATAATAATAAATTGGAAGATTTAATAAATTTAAAAAATAATATACCTTGTTTAGATACAAATATTAATTATGAACGTTTAATTAACCATAATGTTTCACAATATTTTGAAAAAAATATTGATAAATGTTGTGAAAACGAACACTTAGAATTTATAAAAAAATTTTTTTGGGAAAATAAAAACAAAAATTTTTTTAATAATGATAAATTTAATGTTGCTATACAAATAAGAAGAGAGAATATATATGATAGAGGTCAAGCAGGTGAAAGAGCTACTACACCAAATTCATATTATTTAAATATTATGAATTTAATTAGAAATAAATATAAAGATAAAAATATACTATTTCATATTTATTCGCAAGGTATAATTCAAAATTTTGTTGATTTAAGTGGTCCTGATGTATATTATCATTTAAATGAAAATATAATTGATACATTTATTGGCATGATTGCTTCTGATGTTTTAGTTATATCACCTAGTTCCTTTAGTTATACCGCTGCTTTAATTAGCGATGGAGAAATTTACTATAAAAAATTTTGGCATAATCCCAGAAAAAATTGGATTTTATGCGGATAAATATTTAAAGCATATCCAAAGTGAGACAATTTAAATAATATTCTTTTATTTACAACCTTTTAAATATAATTATAGTTTCCATTTATGTGTATGAATTAATATAAAAATATGTTTGTATTAATTATAAATGATTAATATTTATGAACCAAATATTAAAAAATATAATCAAGAAGCAATAAAGGCTATAAATTCTGGTTGGATATCTAATCATGGTGAATATATTAACCTATCAACAAATAAATTAAATGAGATTTTACATTCTAAATATTCAATATTATTATCAAATGGAACATGTGCTACGCATTGTTTATTTTTAGCAATTAAATTTAAGTATCCTGAAATTAAAAAAATATATGTTCCCAATAACGCATATGTTGCCGCATGGAATTCATCATTAATGGTTTATAATATAGAACAACTTGAAGTTATGAAAATGAATTTAAATACATGGAATATAGAAACGAATGAAAATTATATTGAATCCTTAGATAAAAACGCTGCTGTATTAATTGTTCATAATTTAGGAAATATAATAAACGTACCTAGATTAAAAAAAATAAGACCTGATATAATTTTTGTTGAAGATAACTGTGAAGGTTTATTTGGTAAATATAATGGAATTTATTCAGGAACTAGTGACGATATCTTGTGTTCTTCTGTAAGTTTTTATGGAAATAAAATAATAACAACAGGTGAAGGTGGTGCCTTTTTAACAAATCATCAAGATATTTATGAACATATTAAAAAAGTGTACTCTCAAGGAATGTCTAATACAAGATATCTACATGATGTTCATGCTTATAATTACAGAATGACAAATATCCAAGCAGCATTTTTATATGATCAATTAAATGACATTGAAAGCATTTTATATAATAAAAAACAAATATTTGAAAACTATGAGACATTATTACAACCTTTAATTACTTCTGGTAGAATTGGTCTATTTAAAAATGAAAATAATACAGAAAATGCACATTGGATATTTGCTATTCGTATTATAGGAAACAATAAATCAATTGAAGAAACAACAGAGTTTTTTAAAAGTAATAATGTAGACATTAGACCTTTTTTTTATCCAATTAATAAACACGGTCATTTAACTAATATTGAAAATAATGATGAAATATCTGTATTATTAAACAAAGAAATAATTATGATTCCAAGTTCTCCTACTATTACAATGGATGAACAAAAACAAGTTGTTGATACTGTAAAACTATTTTTATACTCTGAATAATATAGCTTATTTTTTTTTTAATACCTTTATTTTACAAGGACCAACTGTTTTACTATCAATTATATCCAAATTTAGTTTATCACATAAAATATTAAATGAGTTACCTGTATAATAATATGTATGAAAATGTGTAAATTCAACCTTATATTCATCAATACAATCAGATATAAATATTAAATAACCATTATTATTTAGATTATTCAATATTTTTTTAATGTCTTCTAATGGATTAATTACGTGTTCAATAAAATTATTAGAATATATTACATCAAATTTCATATTGTCTATATTATTAAATACATTTGTTCCTTTAACATATTTGTCATACCCATAAATATTATAACCTTTGTCTTTTAAAATTGGAATCATTTTGCCTAATCCACACGCGTAATCTAAATATGATAATTTCTTATTTTGAAATATATTAATTGAAATTAAACTATCTAATTGGTATTTTACATTGTCACCTTCATAATAATAACTATAAACGTCTTGATAATCATTATTTATTTCTTCTTCTGATAAATTTAAAAATCTTAAATCACCAAAAATTAATCCACAATTTGGACATTTATGTCTTATTAATTTGCCAGCGCAAAATATATCATCTGCGTATAATTTTGGAAATACTTCATTTAAATTATTATATTCACATATAATACAATTTAAATTAATTGGACGTGGGTGTCGTAAATTATTCCATCTTTTAATTTGTCTATCTTTTGAAGCCATATATATAATAATAAATATAATAATAAATATAATAATAAATATAATAACGATTATATTTATAATAATGATTATAACACCACACTTAGGAATAGGTGATTTATTAATAGTTAAAATGAAACAAATATCTAATAATTTAGATATTGAATATATTAATATTAATAAAGATTTAATAATAAAATATTGTGAAAATTATGAAATCAAAATTAATTTCATTATAAATTTAGTAAAGCTGTTATTTCACGACACAAAATTTTATATAAATAATAATCCTACTGATTTTCATATTTTTGATAATTATTCCCTAAAAAAAACGTATTTATATGATTGTATTAATGTTAATATAATCAATGTTAAAAATGAATATTCAGATTATATTATTTTTCATACTAAAATGAGACATGATGCCTTAATAGATAAATTTACTAATGAATTATTACCAAGCTTAAATATTTTTTTTGAAAATTTCAAAACATCAAAAAAAATTATAATTTTAGGTGAAAGAAATATAGGACAAAATTTAGAAACAAAAATACAGAAAACAATTTCATTGTATAACAATTTATTATTACTAAATAAAAATAATGATGTAATTGATTTAACAAATGATATATTAACTTGCGGAAATCCAGATTTTAATAAATTTTTATTAGAGATTGAAATTATTAATAAATCTTTATGTAACATTACTTTTGGAATCGGCGGTCCATTTAATATATGTAAAGCATTCTCTAAAAATAATGTATCGTTCATACCATTTTATCATTTATCGCCATATAAAAAAATTTTAGACGAATTTAATGCTAGAGATAATACTATAGTACAAAATATTGAAGATTTAGATAACAGAATATGTAAATTTACAATAGAAAGATAATCAATTATTATTTTAATTTAGAGAAACACATTCTAAAATACGAGTCTTTTTCTTCAACAATATAAAAATTATACTTTTTATACAAATTAACAGCTATGACATTTATTTTATCAACTGTTAAATAAATATTATCAATATTTTTAATTTTTTCGTGACTAAATATGTATTCCATTATTTTTTTACCATATCCATTACCTTGATATTTATCTAGAATACAAATACCAAACCAATATTTATTATCATCATAATCAATATGAGCATATCCAACAGGTAAATTATCATCTATTAAAATTAATGTAATTATGTGATTTTTTATTACGTCAATAGTTCTTTTATTGAAATATCTAAATGTATTTGGTAATGTATTATTTAAAAAATCGCTTAATAAATATTTATTATTTTCATTAATTTCTACAATACTAACCATAAAATGTATATAACATTATGTACTTCTATTTATTACATTTTTAGTTAATATTGAATAATTTATATAATTCATTTTTTGTTATATTAAATAATTTATATAGTTCATCTTCAGAACATTCTTTATCATCAATTATAACTCTAGATTTATACTCAAGTGATTCATTTTCGAGATTAGATTTAAATAATATTGTATTGTCATATAAAAAATGTTTTTTTAAATTATCTACATTTAGATCACTTATAATATTGATTTCATCGTAAATGAATGAAAAATATTTAATAATATCTAATAAATGTTCATTATTGTTTACATTTTTATTAATTATGATAATTAATCTATTAATTTTATAACTCTTTTGTTCTTTTAATAAAGAATTTGATACATAGTTTATCTTATTTTTGACACGGAATCTAATATCATTATATTCAATACATTCTTTACAAACTTTTAAGTATAAATTCTCATCTACATCACCATCTCTTAAGGTATCCATCATATCCCATATTAATAAATTTACTTTTTTCATTGTGTTATATAAATTTTTATATTTTTCTATAAAATCTTTTAATTTTTCATATAATATTTCGTACTCTTTCTTTACATCAAGTTTTCTGTTATCTGTAATTTTATCTAGTTTTATATCTAAAATTGTTAGTTTATCAATAGCTTCTCCTAAAGATACTGGTAAATATAATAAGTCATTAGTTGCCATTAAAATTATATAATACAATAAAACAAAATAAATATTTAAAAATAATTTAAATATAAAACTACTATAAATGTCTATTATAATAGTACAAAGCCATGCCCATTTAGGAGATAATATAATTAATTTTATTTTTTTTTATCAAATTAAAAATTTTATTGAAGAAAATAATATAGTAATACATTACTATTGCCTGCCTCAATATCATAAAAATTTATTAGATTTTAATTGTTCTGAAAATATAAAAATTTTAAATTATGAAAATAAAGGTTATGTCTTATGGCAAGGAACTACTCCGCTTTCGCATTTTATAGAAGATCAATTATGTAATATGTTTAACATTTTTTTAAAAAAATATAATTTTCCTATTTTGGTAAATTCATTTGAATATAAAGATCCTGAACTTTTTACAAGATTTGAAAGTCTTGAAGATAAATATAAAAATATAGATATTCTCATAATAAATTCAACCCCATTGAGTGGTCAATATCAACAATATAATAAACAAGAATGGGATAATTTTATAATCAGGCTAAGCCAAAAATATATAGTTGCTACATCGCAAAAGGTTGATGATGAAAAAGTTATATCACTTCAAGAATTTTCTGTTAAAAATATAGCTTCTATAGCACTTAAAACAAAAATAATTATAGCAATAAATACAGGACCATCTATTCCATTTTATAATACAGACATTTTAGATAATATTGATGTGATATATTTATTTGGTTCAGATAGACATAAATTTAAAACACGTAAGATTCGCGAGCATTCAAATATTAATGAATTATCTTTTTTATTATCTTAATTAATAAATTTTATATATATCTCGTTAAATATATTAAAACTTTATTAATAGTTATATAAATGGAAATATTTTCAAATTTAAACATTCCAGAAAATTGTAAACATGTAAAAGTTGATGTAGGTTTATCTTATGGAGCAAATCAATCATCAAACTGGCTAGATAGCGAAAATGATGTTATGGTATTTGGATTTGAACCAAATCCAGAAGCATATCAATGTATATTAAATGGAAATATTCAATTAAGACATCCAGGTCATGCTGCAGCAGGCAAACCATTAAATAAACGGCATATTGATTCAGGTAGAATGAAGATTTTTAATATAGCCTTAAGTAATATTCAAAATATAGAAACTATGGATTTTTATGTAAATTCGAAAGATTGTGGTACGTCCAGTTTATATCCACATGACCAACAATATCTTGGTCCAATTGAAAAAGTAATAAAAGTGCCAGTTTACAGTTTAAAAATGTTTTTTGATAAATTTCCTTGGGATAAATTTTCTTATATTGATTATATTAAAATTGATGCCCAAGGCTCAGATTTAAATATTCTAAAAGGTGCTGAACATTATTTATCAGAACGGGTTGTATATGTTACTGCAGAACCAGATGGCAATCAATATATTGGAGCAAACGAATGTAATACACAAAATATAACAAACTATATGACTAGTTTAAATTTTACTAGAATTAAACATCCAAATACATCAGATCCAACATTCGTAAATAATAGATATTTAAACATTTCAAATAAAATTTATATTTCACAGTTATAATATAGATATAAATAATAAAATGAATATTTAAAGATATAATATGTTTATTCTTAATGAAGATTTTATACATAAATATCAACATGCATGTTAAAAATAACAATGCTTTGTTAAACTATAAAAATATAAGTTTATACATTATTAATCATACCAATATAGATTCATTAGATTTAACACAATTTGATTGTGTTTATAGTCCTTCGCAAGCAATTAATGTTAGTAAATATCCACAAACAAAATTTATTTTTGGTCCACATTTTAGTGTTTTTCCTGAAAAATATCATATGGATATTATTCAAGGATCCAATTCAATATATGTTCAACCAAGTGAGTGGGCTAACAATGTTTGGAAATATCATACAAATTGTAAAAATATTAGAATTGAAACCTTACCATTTGGAGTTGATGTAAATAAATTTAATGAAATAAAACCTATTGACCAACGTAATGAAGTAATACTTTATTATAAACGTAGACAACCAGATGAACTAAATAATATTTTAAATTTTTTGAAATTGTATAATATAACTCCTAAAATATTTAGTTATACTAACAAATATGATGAAAATGACTATATAAATTCACTACATAATGCCAAATTTTGTATCTGGTTAGATGCGCATGAAAGTCAAGGTTTTGCTTTAGAAGAAGCTTTGTCATGTAATGTTCCTCTACTAGTATGGAATGTAAAATCTATGAATCAAGAAGTTGGTAATAATTATGAAAATATACCAGCTACAACAATTCCTTATTGGGATGAACGTTGCGGTGAAAGTTTTATTTATCAAAAAGATTTGTCAATAGCTTTTGAAAAATTTATGAATGATTTAAATAACTATAAACCTAGAGAGTATATATTGGAAAATTTATCAATTGAAAAGTGTAACGAAAAATTTATTCAATTAGTTAATAAGATTTAATTTTAATTTAAATATATAATTAATATTTAAATATTATGTCTATTACATTTTCTAGTTGCTTTTATATTATTAAATCAAAATTTGACCCAAGTATTTATGTTGAATGGATGAACAATTTTATTTCTATTGTAAATAAATTTAATCTGGTTATTTATACTGATGAAAACAGTTCTAAATATATAAATACAAATGGAAATCCAAAAATAAAAATTATAATAAAACCGTTAGAACAATTTTATAATTACAAATATAAAGATTATTGGATTGAAAATCATAAAAAAAATGTACTTTTAAATGATAAATCTTGTTGGGAATTAAATATGCTTTGGTCAGAAAAAATTTGGTTTGTTAATGAAACAATAGAGAGAAAATATTTTGATTCAGAATTTTACGGATGGTGTGATATTGGTTATTTTCGAAATAGACCCGATGATTTACACAGTAGTAAACTTTTAAATTGGTCTAATAGTGAAAAAATTGCTAAGATAGATAAAAATAAAATATGTTATGCTTGTATTAATAATGATAATGGTTATATGAACTATTTATTAAAGTTAGTAAACAATAAAAATTCAACAGGATTGCCAGTACAACAAATACCTTCTACGCAAAATTCTATAGCAGGCGGATTTTTTATTATACATAAGGATAAAATTGGATGGTGGGCAAATACGTATAACTCAAAATTGGAATTATATTTTAAAAATAATTATCTTGTAAAAGATGACCAAATAATATTAGTAGATTGTGCTCTTTCAAATTTAAACGAGTTTTTACTATTTAGAGAGAATAATCGACCATTAGATAATTGGTTTATGTTTCAAAGAATATTAAATTAATATACTATATAAATGATTAGCATATTAATTCCAATCTACAATGGTATAGAATTTATTGAAGAATCTGTTTCATCTGTTTTAAATCAAACATATGATAAATGGGAATTGTTAATTGGTATTAATGGGCATCCAGAGGATTCAGAAGTGTATAAAATAGCAAAACAATATGAGAAAGCAGAGAAAGCCTTAGGTAGGGTTAGAGTATTTGATTTTTATACTATTAGAGGTAAGTCAAATACTTTAAATGAGATGATATCGTTGTGTAAATATAATTATATTGCTATTCTTGATGTTGATGATATATGGCATCCACAAAAATTAGAAGCGCAATCTCATCAACTTGAAAAATTTGATGTTATTGGTTCTAATTGTATTTGGTTTGGTGATAGAAAAGATATAGTGCCAATAATTCCTCTTGGCGATATTAGTGATTATGATTTTTCTCTTGTTAATCCCATTATAAATTCTAGTTCTGTAATAAGAAAGGAATTATGTTATTGGAATGAAAATGGTATTGAAGATTATGATTTATGGTTACGATTAAGAAAACAAAATAAAAAATTCTTTAATTTTAAGGAAATTCTTGTTAAACATAGAATTCATAATGCTTCTGCTTTTAATTCAAAAGGTAACGATAATAATGTCGATTCTCTTTTAGTTAGTCATGGATTTAAAAGTCGTAAAGAACAACAAAAAAATATAGAAGAACAACAAAAAAATATAGAAGAACCTAAAAAAACACCTACCTTTGTAATAGAACAAAAACAAAAAAAGGTACAAATGAAATCTAAAGATAAAATTAAAATGGATATAATAAATTATAATTAAATATTTACTCTAATCCAATTAGGGGGACATAAATCTTTAGTGTTATTATTTGCTGCTTGTCCAAACCATACTGATGGATAGCATACGATTTTATTATTATTAGAATTTAAATAAGCTGCCCACCAGCTAAAAGAACTATTCGCAATTATATTATGATGACAACAACTCATTAAAAGCATTTGTTGCCAATCTTCTAGAGTATTTGTTCCTCTTTTAAAATTATATCTTGGGTAGTTGGTTGTTAATTTATTAATTATGATTAAAACATCGTCTATATCGGAATCTTCACAAAAATAAAGAACTGTAAAATTAATATTAGGTTTTGAAATTTGCATATATAATAATGATCTCTCATAAAAATCATATGTAGCTAATGGATGTACATGTTGAATTTTTTTATAATCCCCAATTCTAAAATGCATACTTACAGTATTTTCCAAATCCAGATATTCTGGAGAACTTAAATTAAGATTATTTAATAAATCAGTTTTCATTTTATCAATATTTAACATTCTATAAATAATAGCATAGTTTTCTTGAAAATATTTATAACTTTGAAAATAACCATAAATCATAACGTTTCTGTTTACCATTTCACTAATAGATAGTTCTTTATATGGAAATCCATTCTCTCTTATAACATGAATATTTTGTGGCAACTCTGATATTAAAAATGGTTTCAAAGATGAAAAAAATGTTTCCCAAAATGTGTGTCTAACTGTTGTTGAACCTCCACCCAATGTTGTTAAATTAAGAAAAGTAAATTTATTTCTACTTTTAATAGCATAAGAAATGGTCGCGAATATTTGAAATATTTGGTTTCCTAGACCGCCCATTAAATTACAAGTTATCATTATATATTACATTTCTTACTTTATTTTTAAATTGTTAATTTGACCAATCAATATTTGATCCTAATAATTCTTCAACCTTTTTAAACATTCCTGAACCAAAGAACCCATTATATGCTGACAATGGAGAAGGATGTACACCTTTGATTATTCTCTCTTTGTTAGAAATTAAACATTCTTTTGCCTTCGCAAAATTACCAAGAAGCAAGAAAACACATGACTTATTCTGTTCGCTTACAAATTTAATAACATTATTTGTAAACCCTTCCCATAACTTCATTTGACTTCCCGGTTTTGCTTCAATAACTGATAATGAAGCATTTAAAAGAAATATCTTCTCTCTATAAAACCATTTATCAAGATTTCCGGAATAAAACTCATAATTACGTTCAGGAAATTCATTTTGTAATTCCTTATAAATATTGCGCAATGACGGAGGTATTTTTACGCCTTCTGGAACTGAAAAGCTTAATCCATGTGCTTGACCTGGGCCATGATATGGATCTTGACCTAATAACAATACTTTTATCTCTCTAACATCCATTTCAAAGACTCGAAATAAATGTTCTTTTATTGGATAAACAACTTCTGAACCAGAATATATATCATCAACATCAATATTGAATTTATCAAATAAAGGTTTCCAAGATTCGTGATAAGTATTCATATTA
>Ga0209550_10006555_pt1 | contig 10841 bp, 9 predicted proteins | sample LauGreSuBDMM15SN_2_FD_187567 | JGI IMG/M metagenome (GOLD analysis project Ga0209550, IMG submission 187567) | Freshwater lake microbial communities from Lake Michigan, USA - Su13.BD.MM15.SN (SPAdes) (version 5) | ecosystem: Environmental > Aquatic > Freshwater > Lake | place: Lake Michigan, USA... | reverse complement strand
AGGGTTAGCCATGCGTCCTTCAATTTATTTTGTTCTAGCAACAACTTTGCTCGTTTGTGCAAAGCTAATTCTAATTCTTTTGGCTCATTATCTAAAGATAGAAATAAATCGCTTAATTCTATCAACTTATATTCATTTACCTCCGTTTCATCTGGAATTTCTTCTATGCCAGCAAGTCGGGCTAATAAATTTTTGGATAGTACAGCACTATTTAAAATATCAGTTGGTAATTGATCGTAACCAACACCACAGGTCGTGATGGGTTTTTCGAGCTCAAACATCGAATTATTATCCGCTCTGCAATACCAATTGCCACCCATTCTTGAAACTAAATCAATTTTTTGCTGATCAATCATTTGATTTTCGTCTAATAAGTGTTCATGGATATGGAATTTAACGACCTCACAAATAATTAAATTTCCTGCACCGCCTTCACTCCCTAATTCAATTACTTGGTTTACTTTACACTCAAATTGAACTGGGGATTCTTTTACTCTAAAGGGTTTTACAATATCTGACGGAATCGGTGTTAACCCTGATTTAACAAATTCATTTTCACCTACTTTATATGGCGAACTTGCTAAACTCATCTGTTCAACGATATCATAATTAACTACGTTTATGACCACTTCTGGATGAACCTTAACATTGTTATACGTATCTTTAGTTGTATTTGATCTTCCACTTCGGGCGGGAGAAAAGATTAAAATCGGTGGATTGGCACTAAAAACATTGAAAAAACTAAATGGCGCTAAATTGGGGCGCCCCTCCAAATCAATAGTCGAGGCAAAAGCAATTGGTCTAGGTCCTATTGCACCTAACAAATAGTGGTGCATTTTTGCTATAGTAAGATCTTTTGGGGCAAACGAAATCATAAAGTTGATTTGGAGTTCAAAAGTAGGTAAAAAACCCCCTTACTTTTCGTTGACGTAAAATAAATTTTACACAATTTATCGTGCTTAAAATCTAAAAGATTAACTTTACTAATCGTAAAAATAAGTATTAAATGCGTTACTGTACTGCCTATTTTTTTATCGTTTTTTTTACTTGGAATTCTATTCTATTTGCTCAGAATAGTAAGGATAGTAATGGTAAAAAACAAGGTAAATGGGTTTATTTAGGGTCGGATAAAAAATCATCGGGTTATGGCGCAAATGTTAAAGTAGAAGAGGGATATTATATAAATGGAAGGAAAACAGGTGAATGGATCAAGTACCATCCGGATGGCAAAACAGTAAAATTAAAAGGAAATTATGTAAACAATCGCCCAGAGGGAAATTATAGTCGTTATTACTCCAATGGGGTCAAGCGTGAAACGGGTAGTTTTAATAACAATGATTATAAAGGAGAATTGGTTCGTTATCATAAAAATGGGCAAGTAGCATATCGGGCTCAATTCAACGATAAAGGAGAGGAAATGGGGGTGGTAAAGCATTATTATAAAAATGGGAAAGTTCAATTGGAATATGCTAAAATTGATGGAAAATTATCTGATAAGATTAAAATGTACTACTTAAATGGAACTGTAAAATCTATCCAGCTTGTCCAAGGAGGGAAGCCGGGTAAAATAGAGAAGAATTTAAGTCCCAATAAACACAATGTCGAAAAAGTGTATCAAGATGAGTTTCCACCTAAAGTAACGAGCCCAAAGACGAAGGGTGTGCGATTTATTCCATCTGGATACAATACAATTTACAATGAAAGTGATGAAATTTGGCAAGATGGTCATTTTAAAGATGGACAGCTGTATGATGGGAAGGTATATGTTTATGGTAGTAATGGCTTATTACTTAAAATCAAGGTTTTTAAAGAGGGGAAATTTCATTCTTTAGGTCAATTATAAAAAAAAAATAGCAGCATGAAAGCATATGTTTTTCCAGGTCAAGGTGCCCAATTTATCGGAATGGGCAAGGATATTTATGAGCATTCTTCGCTTGCGCGTGAGATGTTTAGTTTGTCTAATTCTATCTTGGGTTTTAATATTCAACAAATCATGTTTGAAGGAACGGACGAGGAGCTGAAACAAACGAAGGTGACTCAACCAGCAATATTTATTCACTCTACAATCCTAGCGGCTTGTTTAGGGGATTCGTTTAATCCTAGCATGGTAGCAGGTCATTCTTTAGGTGAATTTTCTGCTTTAGTGGCAAATAAAAGCGTGCGTTTTGAAGATGGCTTAATGCTCGTTTATAAAAGGGCTTTGGCGATGCAAAAAGCTTGTGAGATGGAGCAATCAACGATGGCAGCTATCCTTGGTTTAGATGATTATATTGTTGAAGATATTTGTTCAAAAATTCAAGGTGTAGTGGTGCCGGCAAATTATAATTGTCCCGGACAGTTAGTGATTTCGGGATCATTAAGTGCTGTTCAAGAAGCATGCGAACAATTAACGATTGCTGGGGCAAAAAGGGCCCTTATACTTCAAGTTGGAGGAGCTTTTCATTCACCTCTAATGGAGCCCGCTCGAGAAGAATTAGCCGCCGCGATTGAAGGAACAAATTTCTCGAATCCTATTTGTCCTATCTATCAAAATGTTTCCGCTCTTCCCACTGCTCACCCCGAGGAAATAAAAAAAAATCTAGTGCTTCAGCTCACCGCGCCTGTAAAGTGGACCCAAATTATGCAGAATATGTTAGCCGATGGGGTAAGCGAGGTTATAGAAGTTGGGCCCGGAAAAGTATTGCAGGGTTTGTTTAAAAAAATAGACAGAGAAATTATAACTTCTTCGGCTTCAATTCTTTTATGAAGAATGCCCTAATAATGATTATTCCACTTGCCGTTAAAACGTAAAGTAAAGTAATTGGAGGTAAAAAATAAGGCCATTCGTTTGGAAAAAACCACCCTTGTATTCCGATTGTGGTGACGTGAATTATCGTACTATATATTCCAATTCGTCCAAATTTATAGCAGATGTTCCCCTCTGGAAATTTTCTAAACGAAGCAAATAAAGGAAGACTAAAGCAACAAAAATTAATTATGCCAAATGCAATGATTTGATAACCATGCATATTGAGCTGGCTTCCATTAAATAAAAGCGGATAATTTGAAGGACTAATTAAAAAAATAGTGCAAAAAAGGTGTAATAAACCAAATCCGTAACCGATAAATCCAAATTGCCTACGATAGCCGATTATCTTTGGGAACCAAATTTTTGGCGCTAAAGTGAGCGTAAAATAAGTGCCCGCTGTCCATGCGAAGGCTTTATTTAAAACAAACAACAGATCTTCCTGCCCTAAGTTTTTGCCTATATGGTAACGAATTGCCGCATAGGTGTACAATAGAACAAAAAGAATACACGATCTTTTTAACATTAATAAATAATTTCCCATAAAAATAATCCTTGTGGGGGAACCGATAAGGATGCGGATTGCCGATTCTTCTTTGCCATTATTTTTTGAATATCTTCTGCTAATAGCTTACCTGTTCCTACTTCTATTAATGTTCCGACAATAGCGCGAACCATATTTCGCAAGAATCGGTTGGCCCGAATTTCAAAAATCAGTTGCGCGCCTTCCATATGCCATTCGGCAAAGGTAACGTCGCAAATATTGGTTTTTACATCCGAGTGCACTTTAGCAAAGGATGTAAAGTCATGTTGCCCAAGTAAAGACATTGCTGCCGAATTCATTTTGGAGATGTTCAGCTCTTTGGGGAAAAACCAACTCACATCGTTAATAAAAGGATCTTTTGAGGTATGAATGAAATAGCGATAAGTCCTAGAGGAAGCGCTGAATCGTGCATGCAATGATTGATCGACTGCATAAAATTGATTCAATACAATTGTCTTAGGTAATACAAGATTTAATTTTTTTAATAGTGTGGCCTCTTCAAATTGTTCGGGCAGTTCTACATGAAAATAGAATTTCTTTGCATGTACCCCAGTATCCGTTCTGCCACAACCTACTATTGGATAATGTTTTTTTGAAAATAATTGGGAAATTGCTAACTCTACTGTAGCTTGAACTGTATTTGCATTTGGTTGATTTTGCCACCCATGAAAATCAGTGCCCTTAAATGATAATTGTCCAAAGTAACGTTTCATAATTAATGAAAACAAAGATGAGTATAATTTTTTAGTTAAATTTATAAATGTTTAAAATTAGGATAGGCAACTATACTAATACCGAATCGTTAATTATCTGCTGATCAACTTGATTTTAAAGTAGAATATTGTAACTTTACATCTCAAAAATTAGTTAAAGACTTTCAAATTAATTGTTTGATATTAGGTATGCGATATTTTTTACAAAAAGTTATTCTATTTTTAGTTGTTTTTGCATACAATTTTGTTTCTGCACAATGCACTATTCCTGTTGTTCCGATAGCTACGGCAACTTCTCAACCATCATGTATTAACGGCACAGGAGCGATTAATATCACAGGCCTTACTGTAAATGATTGGACAATTACCATGCTGCCAGGTGGAACGTTGTTTACAGGAAATTCCACAACGCTGACAATAGCTAATCTAGCCCCTAACACGACCTATTCTTTTTCATACGCTGATACAAATAACTGTTCAGGCGCCACTTCTGCAGCAATTTTAAGTATACCCGCAAATCCCTCAATTCCAATTATTGATTCAGTTCAGCAACCTACATGTATTACACAAACAGCCACGGCTTTCTTCTCTGGTTTGCCTTCATCAGGTGCTTGGGCCATAGCCGCATCGCCGGGCGCTTTAATTTTAAATGGAACGGGTACAACAGGTGTTTTTTTAGGTCTCCTGCCCGCTACGAATTATACTTTTTCAGTTATTAGTTTGGTAACAGGTTGCCAATCAGCTGCCACGCCTATTACTACAATAAATGCTTTGCCTCCTGGACCGCCAGCTCCAATTGCGGGTATGGTTACCCAACCAACTTGTGTTCTTAATTCAGGGAGTGTCCCGCTTTCTAACTTACCCACCCCAGGTAATTGGACGGTTACGGCAATTCCTGGAAGTGGCGTTCCCTTGACTTTTAATGGATCTGGTACAAATCTTATTGTTTCATCACTCCCAAATGGAAGTTACACATTCACCGTAGCAATAACCCCAAATGGTTGTACATCCTCACCATCTAACCAAGTTTTTGTGAATCCTGTTACCATACCTGCGGCTCCAACTATTGGGTTAATTGTGCAACCCACTTGCACCGTTGCAACTGGTTCTGTATCACTTTCAGGATTGCCGGCAGGAAATTGGACATTAAGTTGCTCGCCGGGTTCTTTGACGCTCTCTAGTACCGGAAGTACTGCGCTTTTTAATGGTCTTCCAGCTGGAGCCACTTACACATTTACAGTTACGAATTCACAATTGTGCGTTTCTGTTGCTTCAGCAAGTTTCACGCTTTTATCTCCTCCAAATGCGCCCCCTGCACCAGTTGCAACAGTTGTTCAACCTACTTGTGCAGTAGGAACTAACTCAATGACAGTTCTGTTTCCAACGGGACCAAATTATTCTTACAGTATTAACGGCACCATTTTTCAAGATCCTGCAATTTTTTCGAATTTACCGGCCGGGTCTTATTTTATAACCGTCATAGATTCAACTAATCTCTGCTCTTCGGTTAGTTCAACTGCCTATGTAATAAATCCGAATCCTATTGCACCCACAATTAGTTTTAATTTTGTAGATGATGTTTCTTGCAATGGCGCAAATGATGGTTCTGCCTCTGTTGCAGTGATAAGCGGAGGAACAGCTCCTATTTCGTATGCTTGGTACACCACTGCAGTCCCTCCAGTTAATATAGGTTCCAATGATACCATCACTGGGCTACCTGTTGGTACATTTAATGTAATCGTTTCTGATGCCGCAAATTGCTTGGTGGTGCAAAGTTTCTCCATAACGGAACCGAGTCCTTTGTTATTTAATGGTATTGCAACGCCGATAGATTGTTTTAGCGGTGTTCTAGGCACTTTTTCTACCCAAGCAAGCGGTGGCACAATCCCTTATTCTTTCCTGTGGTCATCTAGTCCTCAAAATGCGGATAGCATTGGCAATTTAGCTGTAGGTAATTATAGCGTCATTGTCACAGATAATAACAGTTGTTCAGATACCTTAAACTTTACAATCGGCGTAATTAATGCACTAAATGTAGTTGCATTACCGGCTGATACGATCATAAATCCTGGTTTTTCCCTTGACATTACAGTTACTGGTGGTCAGGATTATCTGTGGACACCCATTACTTTAGGTTTATCGTGTTTCGATTGTCCAAATCCAACAGCAATGCCGGACTCAAGCACGATGTATTATGTTACGGCTTCTGATTCAAATGGATGTATTGGTTCCGATTCGGTCTTCGTGGAGATAAAATTAATCTGTGGGGATATTTTTGTACCTACGATTTTTTCTCCAAATGGCATCGGTCCTCAAGAGAATAATAAATTATGGGTCTATGGAAAAGCTTCATGTATTCAACGATTCAGTTTTCAAATCTTCGATAGGTGGGGAGAAATGGTTTTTGAATCCACTGATATTCAAATTGGTTGGGATGGTAATTTCAGAGAAAGACCGATGCAAAGCGGAAATTATGTTTATAAATTAAGCATGCAGTGGTATGACGATACCATCTACAATGCATCGGGTAGTCTCACTTTGGTAAGATAATTATGAAAACGAAAGGATTTATTTTATTGTTAAGTATGCTGATTGGGTTTTTGTCCCTACCAGTATTAAATGCACAGGATGTTCATTTTTCACAATCTGAGTATTCCCCTATGACATTAAATCCTGCATTAGCAGGCGCATTTTCTACTTTTCAGGGCATCGCAATGTTTCGTTCGCAATATGGTAGTTTTGCAACCCCATATACAACAATGGCGGCCTCAATGGATGGTAGATTAAGTCCTGCTGCAAGTTTGCAAAAGGGAATAATTGGTGGAGGAATTAATTTCTATAATGATAGAATGGGTGAGAATAACTACAATCAAAGTTTAGTTAATATCACTTTGGCATATCATTTAATGTTAAATAAGAAAAGTAAGTTGGGTCTTGGCCTTTCCTCAGGATTTGGTCAAGCATCTACCAATCCTGGTGCAGGACAATGGGGAGTGCAGTACGATGGATTGAATTATAATCCCTCAATCGCTTCAGGCGAATCATTTTATAAACAAAATTATTCTTATTTTGATATGGGTGCGGGTATGCTTTATTCTTTAAAAACGAATAATAAATTTTTTAATGATAAAGCTGATAAATCCATAAATGTTGGTATTTCTGCTTTTCATTTAAACCGACCTGTTTCTTCTTTTTATAATTCGAGCATTCAACGAATGCCAATTAGATATGCCGTTTTTGTTAATGGAAGCATAGGCCTGCCGCAAGCCAATGGAGCGATATTACCAGGTATTTATTTTAATCGCCAAAAAACGTCCAACGAGTTACTTCTTGGATTCTATTACCAGCAATTTCTTAAAGAAGGTTCTCGAGCTACGCCACTTAAAAAGGATGCTTCTTTTTCGATAGGACTATTTAGTAGGTTTAAGGATGCAATGATTATTAAATTAATGGCAGAATGGGGCGCAGTTTCCGTCGGTTTTTCATACGACATCAATCTTTCTCGCCTTTCTATTGTATCTAATTTTAAAGGTGGAACCGAGGTTTTTGTGCGATATGATTTAGATAAAATCTACCGCAAAAAAATAAGAATTAAGTAGTTATAGATTAATCCTTGGTTATAAATGGGTAATCTGATGAACTAAGGTCTGCTTGAAAAAGATCATAGCTAAAGTAATCACCATTTTGATTAACACTTGCAAAAACACACTGTTTCGTTTTAGTATTAAATTGAAAGTGGGTGTCATTATTTACACTATTCACGGCCCAACCTAAATTGGTTGGAGGTCCCCAAATCCCGTCTATGTTCTCAGAGTAAAAAACATCATAACCCCCATAGCCAGGAAGCGCATCGCTGCTAAAAAATAAATACTTTCCATCTGGCGTCAAAAATGGTGTAGTTTCGTCTCCAAGTGAATTAATGTGTTTTGGGAGTGCCTTAGCTGTCCCCCAGACGTCATCTGTTTTTAAAACGGAAAACAGATCAACCCCTGAGTTTTCTGCCTTTCTATCACTGATAAAAATCATTTGTATTGCCCCGTCGTTTGTAGAAGATTGAGTTGCCGCCCCTTCAAAATAATCGGTATTAATGGTCTTGTTTTTAATTACTTCCGTGGATGACCATCTGAAGGGTAATTCCCCAGTAATTTCAAAAATATCAGAACTTTTGGTCGTTTTCTCAGCTGCTGATGTGTTAACAGTTGTCAATCCATAAAGACCGTCTTCAGAGATAAAACTCATCGCATCAAAACCATTTGTATTTATATCGATAAAAGTTCCGGGTTGTATCACCCATTCTTTGGTTCCCTCATCCCAAACCGCATGATACATATCTTCATAGAACTGCTGATCGTCTGGATTTACATTATTTCCGGTCGTCTCTGGTCTTCTTGCCGTGAAAAATAACTCTTTGCCATCTCTAACTAAAATGGGAGCGTATTCTGCATCTGTTGAGTTCAATAGTGAAGATAGTGGGTTCCGGAGTTTAACGGCTCCCGATTTTGTATCTTTTATAGCGAGTTCACATTGTTCGATATACATTGGGATATCATTATTTTTCGCAGCTTTTTGACCCATTATCTGAGCAGTTTTTTTGAAATACATCGCTGCCAAGTCAATATTTCCAAGACGATGATTAACGTTGCCTAATAGTTCGTTTATACTCGCCTCAGTGTCATTCATTCGATTAATTAAATCAAGTGATCGATTAGCACATTCTTCTGCAGACAGATACATGGTCAAGTCATAAAAACACTTTCCCATCCAATATTGAATTTTCCAATTTGCTGTATCCTTAAGCTCAGCACTTTTAAAAATGGATATGGCATCGTTTAGACGGCCCAAGCCGTAAAGGTCAATCCCCTTTGTAACCATTAGGTTTACTCCGGCTTTATCAATAACAGATTTATCTTTTTGAGCAAATATATTTTGGTTTGAAAATAGGATGCCAAGTGTTAATAATATGGATTGGTATGTCTTCATTTTTTAAAATTAAAAATTTTATTTAGTTTCTATTCCCTTAGGTAATTTTTTTTCTACACGGTTTTTTAAATATTATTAAGTTTTATATCATTTGATTCAACTATTTGTATGCCTGGTTTATTATTTTTTATTTCAAATAGTATTTTTTGTGCTACTTTTTCTGCGGATATACCACGATATTTAGATAAGCTACCAATGAGAAAAGGATATAATAGAAATAATATCCCTTTAGATAAGTATTCGAAGAAACGAAATGATTTTCTTTGCCCAAGCAGAACGGAAGGTCGATAGATATAGGTTGAAAGAAAGGGAAGTTGGCTTACTAAACGCTCTATTTCACCTTTAAGAGCGGGGTAAAATACAGCTGAATTTTCATTTGCTCCTATTGAACTAATTAAGTGCACTTGTTTATGGCCATTTTCTAAAGCTCCTTTCGCCGAAATAAGCGTATACGTTAAATCGATTTCACGATAGTTTTTTTTATCAGGTGTCATTTTTCTGGTTGTTCCTAAGGTACATACCAAAACATCTCCTATTGTTTCCTTTATTACTGATGAAAGGTCAGCAAAATCAATAACAAGTTCATTTATCTTTGGGTCTTTGAATGCTAAAGATCTTCTTACAATCACATTAATTTTTGTGAAGTAATGGTCAGCGCAAGCTTGCTTAATAAGCTGCATTCCGATTAATCCTGTACCCCCAATTATGGTAATTTTCATAAGTTTAGACAAATGTAATTTTTTCTATATGAATTTGAATTAATTTTATCAAAAGATATTTTTATGAAATGTGTTGTTCTGTGTTATCAAATAAATGAGTTGTTTTCACAAGCTATTGCGGATGAAAAACACGATGGAAAGCCCTCTGCCGATAATGTTAAAAATCATTGGGAAGATGAATTGCAAATTTCCTCAAGCGTATTATCTGTAGAGGAATTAAAGGATGAATCGTATCAATTAAAAGGTTCTTATGCAAATGGTGAAGATTTTCAATTTGAAATTTCAGCTATGCGCTTAATTAAAATAGTATCTGAAAATGCTCCCGTGTGTTTCGTCGGTGCTTCGGAAGCTATTGTGGAAAAAATACTAATATCAAAAAATACAGAGCAATTTATCGTTAAATTATTCTTAAAGGATTTAGAGCCATTCGCTAATCCTATACCAGGGATTTATATATCTACAAAAGAGTTTCCAAAAGAGCTGTCTTCCTGATGTTTCGAGCTAATGATATATACTTATCTTTTGAATCAGAAGTTTTATCTAAGGTATCACTTACGGTTAGTAAAGGTGAAATAATCGGCTTGGTTGGGAAAAGTGGAGCGGGAAAATCGTCGCTTTTAAAAATTATGGCTGGTTTGATTGATCAAGATAGCGGTGAGGTTTGGCTGAATGATCAACTGCAACCTAAATCATCATTGCGTTTAATCCCAGGGTCTTCTGGAGTTGAATTAGTTAATCAAGACTTTAAGCTTGATGTTTATCACACCGTTGAGGAGAATATTCGTGAATCTATTTTATTTCTTCCTAATGATCAGAGACAACGAAGGGTTGAGCAAATGCTAAATCTTTTTGAGTTGAAATCTTTACGGGGGCAAAAAGCAATCTTACTTTCGGGTGGTGAACAGCAACGCCTTGCTATTGCAAGGGCAATTTCTAGAAAGACTAAATTGCTTCTTCTTGATGAACCTTTTGCCCATCTAGATGCACGATTGCGCCTGAAACTAACAAATTATTTACTTAAAATTAGAGAAAAAGAGGGGGTGGCAATAGTTATCGTTTCACATGACGGACAAGAAATTTTAGGGATTTCTGACACAGTA
>Ga0209550_10006553_pt1 | contig 10843 bp, 14 predicted proteins | sample LauGreSuBDMM15SN_2_FD_187567 | JGI IMG/M metagenome (GOLD analysis project Ga0209550, IMG submission 187567) | Freshwater lake microbial communities from Lake Michigan, USA - Su13.BD.MM15.SN (SPAdes) (version 5) | ecosystem: Environmental > Aquatic > Freshwater > Lake | place: Lake Michigan... | reverse complement strand
CTAAACTATAATATGAACATTTATGGTTTATTTCTGATGGAAGTATTGTTAGTTCTATTAACTCTGGACTTGAAAAATAAGGCATTGATATTGGTGAACAAAAAATATAATTATCGTCTTCAATCTCTAACAAATGTTTCGTGCTACAAAACACAAATGTATTGTCTATAACTAGAATATCATTCATATCAAAACCATAAAAACCATAATCGTTTTTTTTTAAATAAATCATTTGCTTTGTTAAATCATCTATCATTTTAATACATTCCTCTACATTTAACTTGTAATCTAAATGATCTAATACAAACTTTTTCAAAGAATTTACTCTTTCTGCCGAAAAAAATATCGCATCCGTCTCACTATCATAATGAGCAGATTTTATCATTTTCTTTATTATATGATATATTACTGTTACATTATCTCCATGTATTTTTAGACTATATGTAAACTCATTTATCTGTTTAATATCATAAAAAATATTCATTTATTACAATATTATATTTAATTGTTAAATACTTAACGTAATTACATAACATTATTTGAACAATCAAACAAAGGAACTCCTGAACCATATAATACATTTGATGAATCTTCTCTTTCAATAGTCACATCATCAATAAAACCTACCGACATGTCAATGTTTATGTTATCTCTTTCGTTTAAAGGTTTGGACAGATATTTAATGTTATCCATAAAAGAAACATAGTTTTCTAGAATTTTACATTTTTCATATCCCTGTAAATCAATAATAATAATTGGATTATCTTCATCACCAATTTCTACTAATTCCATTTGATACTTACTATTTTTTTTATGTTCTTCTATCTTTTCTAAATTATTGTTATTATTAGATAAGTCTTTTTTTGAACTAGTTGAATCAAAACTCTTATTTTTTTGTTCAAATATTGTTGAAGTCAATCTCGTAATATATTTTTTTATTGACATCTTTGTAAGTATTCGGTTAATAATTTATTAAAAACTTATTATTTAATCTTTATAAATCAATTTTAATTTTTATATTTAAGTATAATATATGACCAAATTACATACCCAACGACATAAGCGTGGAAAAGGACATAGTCATATGAAAAGACACACCCACAAAAAAAGACATACTCATAAAAAAAGATACACTCATAAAAAAAGACACACTCATTTATACAGAAAAAGACGACAACTTACACTTATACCTGGTTCAAAGAGTGTACCTGTTTTTGAATATCCAGATAAAAAAATACCACATAATATAATTATTAGTTCTGAAAATAATTATTCTGGAAATATTATTCCAGGGTTAAGAAATTATTTAAAGTGATATTGATAAATAAAATAAAAAAGGTTAATTAATTTAAATATATTTTAAAGCAAATAATAATATACAAATACAAGCACAATTGTAACATGTTTACCAGTCAGAGTCGTAATCCTCTTTGATATTTCCTTTGTTAACGAATATTTCTTCTTCATCGTCATAATCAGAGTCTGAGTCCTCCATTGCAGTCCAGTCTATTTCACTGGCCTTTAATCCGGTATTCCATGGTGCCTTAGTAACTTCCTTTTCCGCAACAAATCTGGGAATAATAGGCTCTGAAATAGGAGCCGCTAATGCTTGAGCATAATTACTTAAAATGGGTTGCGTGCGCTTTACTGGAGCACATAATTCAGGAAAATCTTCCTTGATTTCAACTTTTGTTACCTTTTTACTACTTACTACTGGTTTGACCTCCTCTTCTTCATCGGAGTCACTATCAAAACAATCAAACACGTTCTGATTTTTGGGTGTCTTTACCTTGGTTTCCACTTTTGTAATGCTTTCAGCCCTACGTAACGCCATGGCATCACGTTTTTGTTCCTTATCCTTTTCCTTTAGGAGAGGACAATACTTTACCGTATGGCCGTTCTTGTAGCAATAGCGACATTCTAGAGCCAATAGAGTTGGACAGGTGACCTTTGATGTAGGGTCGCGAGTCTCTCTGGTAAAATGGGAGCTATATTCGGCTACTGATTTTCCTGCATCTTGACAAACCTTGCAATGCTTTTGCACAGACTTGGAAGAGACAGCAGAGTTGTTATTGAAATTGCGAGACATTTTGAATTTAAAAGTAACTTGAAAGTTATGTTTGGTAATAGGTTAAGTATATTGAGACCCATATCTAAAAAAGTATTTCAATTTTTTTTTATTTGGGCATAAAATCAATTAACTAAAAATTTGTTCAATGAATTATAAAGAGTTAAAAAAGGGTTAATTAAAAGATTAAATAGTAATATAAAAGGTCACAATAAATATAATATATAAGCATTTTTACTCCAAAATTTCGCCTTCCTCTAGCTCATAGTCACCTTTTGCTAGTAGTTCCTTGCGTTCTTTGTCCATCACGATATACTCTTTTTGTCGTTTTTTTAATTCTTCTTCTGCTTCACGTTGAGCCTCGCGTTCTTCTTCTTCTTCAATTTCATAGCATATTTCAGCCCATGACATAGTCTTAAATTTTTCGGACATTGCGGTAGGTAATAGAGGTTCAAAGACAAACTTAGTTCTCTTTAGACTGGTATCACGACCAAATTCATCAATTTCAATAACAGGATATGAGTTCATTTTCAGAATGATAGTAAGGGTTAAGTATTATGTATAAAGGAAAATACATACATTTTTTATATTTCAATTTTTTTGTTTTTATACGAAAAAAATTATTTACTAAAAATTTTATTTTATATAATGGGATCCTGTATATAAGTGTCATATACAAGAAGAGGTCCAATTGGATATAATAAAATTTTTAGTTTTTTGTTTTCAATGGAAAAAATAAAAAAAATTGAAATACTTATAAGCTACCTAGTCTCAAGTAAATTATTACTGATATAAAGTTTTTGAACTCTGCTTAAAGCTATAAAATGACTGAATTTACTATTGACCTTAGATACCTTGCTGAGTGCCAACCTTCCCTTTGCATTCCTCGCGTTTTCAACAATATTGATGAGCCAAGGATCCGCCGCGTGTTCGATGAACTCGGACTAGGCAAGATCCATCATATTGATATTGTGGAACGTAAGAACGAGAAAGGGGAGCCATTCAAGCGGGTATATATACATTTTGAAAAATGGTTTTGGAACGAAGACGCCCAAGCGGCGCGAAGAAAACTCATTTCAGGTAAGGAAATTAAAATTGTGTATGATAATCCTTGGTTTTGGAAAGCATCTGCGAACAAATGGGCTCCAGCTGGAGGTGATAGACGCGAAGAGGGCCCTCCTCAGCGCTCAAGACCTCACATTGAGCTTGATGACTCTCCCAGGAGAGAGAGAGTTGTTGATGAGTTTGGACGCAACAATGCTCTCCGAAAAGAGAATAACAGACGTGAGGAAAGACCTCCTAGAGATGAGAGACGTCCTAGAGATGAGAGACCTCCTAGAGATGAGAGACGTATTAGAGATGAGAGACGTATTAGAGATGAGAGACCTCAGGAAAGACCTAATCAAAGACCTCAGAAAATGGCAGCGAAAACTCATATCCAGAGAGAACCTGAAGTGCCTGTGGTTGAATTAGGAGCCGTTGTGGTACCTATCTATACTGAGACATCCATTCCAAAGAAGCGAACTATCCAACTTAAAAAGAAGTCTATTCCAGAGAAGCCAGAGAAGCCAGAGAAGCCAGAGATTAGCTTGGAAGATGGAGAAATTATTGAAGTTTATGGTACTCAAATGAGCGAAGAAGAAAAAAAATTAAGCGATGACTTGTATGGCGACCTATAAATTATACTTATCATGACCATCTGCTATTGTATTTGTATTTGCTATTGTATTTGTATTTGTATTTTAATTAAAAACTAAAGGGAATTTTCCCTTTTTTTATGTATAAAAAATTGAAATTAATTATTACTCAAATACTTATTGTAATTTATTATAGTTACCTACGCAAAAAATGCCAATTCATTGCTCTTATTGCCATCAATCAGGACATAACATCTCACGATGTAATGATCCAAATATTCCTGTAATTTGTAACAGACTAAAATCATTATATCTTAACATTAAGAGACAAACACAGGATTCACAGGTAGGGAAAAATCAATTTATAGAACAAGCTGGTAGGTTATTTATGGTAAGAGAATTGACAGCTGTATGTAGCCGTTATGGTGGGAGGAATGTTGGTGTATCAAAAAGATTACTTGCTTATAAAATGTGGGATTTATATGACGAAACTATAAACGTAAATATTCAGGATACCAATCCCATTATTACTGTAGAAAGTTTTATACCTATGGTTGCTGACCCAATTCCTCATTATGCTCAAGATATTCTAGATCCATTAGATAATGATCATATACCTTGGTCTCTTGACAGAACACCTTCTACAATACCACAAATTGTTGAAGTAGGAGCACCAATAAGAAACATTACAAGAACAAACAATTATGGAATAATGGCTTTATCTTTAGTTGCTTCTGTATTATCAGCCAGAAATGATGATTTTATTCCATTCAATCCAAGAAATTTGAATGAAGAATTTAACCAAGCAGCTATGAAAAAATATAATATTGTTCCTATAATGTCTACTGAATTAGACGAAGTCCTGGAATTGGAAGAAGACTCGGAAATACAACACAATTGTCCAATCTGCTATGAAGAAACTAATCCATCTAATCTAGTAACAACAAATTGTGGACATGGATTTTGCGGCGAATGCATCAAACAAACATTAGTTTCATATAACAACAAACATACAAACCCATGCTGTGCTTTATGTAGAACTGAAATGCGTTATCTTACTGTCAAGCATGTAGAATTATTTAATAGTGTATCTGAACATTGTAATGTATAATTATTATATTTGAACCTCGTAATTAAATTTTTTACACCTTTTCACATTTCAAACGCAGATTATTTATTATTTCCAATTATTTAAAACTGTATCCAAATCATCATCATCACCTAAATTTTCAATTAAATAATTCGGATTATATAGTTTCTTTACAATCGGTTCTCTTACTTTTTCCCATAACCATTTTCTAAACTGTTTTTTGAATTTTAAAGAATAATATAAATAACGAAAATTATTTAATATTTGTATATTTTGTTTTATTTGAAATAAAGTATTGCTATTTACTATTTTGTAAATAAGGTTATTAAAATAATAGAATTCTCTTAGATTTTTCGGTAAAGTAGGCAAAGAAGTTAATTCATTATAAGAACAAGTTAGCATTCTTAGATTTTGCGGTAAAGTAGGCAAACAAGTTAATTCATTATTAGAACAATATAATTTTTTTAGATTTTGCGGTAAAGTAGGTAAAGAAATTAATTCATTATTAGAACAATCTAATTCTTTTAGATTTTGCGGTAAAGTAGGCAAGGAAGTTAATGGATTAATAGAACAATATAATATTTTTAAATCTTGAAGTAAAGTAGGCAACAAAGTTAATTGATTATTATAACAATATAATTTTTCTAGATTTTGCGGTAAAGTAGGTAAAGAAGTTAATTGATTATAACAACAATTTACTATCCTTAGATTTTGCGGTAAAGTAGGCAAAGAAGTTAATAGATTATTAAAACAAACTAATTCTTTTAGATTTTGCGGTAAAGTAGGCAAGGAAGTTAATGGAGTATTAGAACAATGTAATATTTTTAAATCTTGTGGTAAAGTAGGCAAACAAGTTAATTCATTATTAGAACAATCTAATTCTTTTAGATTTTGCGGTAAAGTAGGCAAAGAAGTTATTTGATTATTATAACAATATAATTTTTTTAGATTTTGAGGTAAAGTAGGTAAAGAAGTGAATTCATTACAACAACAATGTAATACTTTTAGGTTTTGAGGTAATGTAGACAAAGAAGTTAATTTATTATAAGAACAACGTAATATTTCTAGATTTTTAAATCTAGTTAAATCCGGTAAAGAATTAATATCCCTGCCACTAATATCAATTATTAAGGTGTCATATGGTAAAGAATTCAAATATGTTTCAATCTCGGTTGTCATTTTGGTATATGTTTTAGTAGTTTAATTATATATAATTTAAATAATTTGAATCAATTTTCTTTAAATTATATATAATTATAAATAATCGGCGTTTGAAATATAAAAAGGTGTAAACAACTTAAAGAGCTTTAAGTTCTTTTTTACAAAATATATTGGTTATTACTATTTTCTTCATTTACTATATGGGAAGTTCTAGTATTTACAATAGATTATTTGGAAATAACTCTATTTTTAAAGGAGGTTCAAAAGGAAATTTATTGACTCTAATGAATGAAAAGAAAGAATTTTTAATACTCGTTTTCTCCAATTTATTAGTTCAATTGGGAATTACATATTATATAATGGAGAGAACTAACAACACAAATATTAATGTTTGGGTTCTATTTTTAGCCCAGTTAATTATTATTTTTGTTCTCGCATTGATTCCCATGCCATCATATTTGAAGTTTATTGTGTTTTGTTTGTTTTCTTATACTTTTGGACTTATGCTTTCAGGTCTTAAAAAGAAATATAGTCCTCAGATGATTAATATAGCTATCCAAGGAGCATTGACTGTATTTGGAGTTTTTTTAGCAACCGGTGTAGCATTATTAGCCGGAGGCATTAATCTTGGCTACAAATTAGGTTACATATTATTCTGGGCATTATTAACTCTAATTATTTTAAGACTTGTTTTCGTTTTGGGAGCAGGAATGAATCAATTAAATAAAATATTATCCATTTTTGGCATCATGCTTTTTGCTGTCTATGTTGTATATGATACTAACATAATCTTACAGAGAAACTATTATGGTGATTTTATTACAGCGTCTATGGATTATTATTTGGATATAATTAATCTATTTACTAGTTTTCTTGGAACTAGTGATAACTAAAACAATTTAAAGATACAATAATATATATTTTATATAATGGAGTTCTTATCATCTTATGACGATTTTATTTCTTTCTTTAATAAACTAAAACTTGATACACATCATACAAATATTATGCTTTTGGATATTTTTGTTGATTCTACTGATGATGACTTAAAAAAAATGTATAAAGAAGCCGCATCTAAACATAATAATAAAATTTTTAATGATCCGCATTTTTATGATGCAGGTTTTGATTTATTTTTACCAAAAAATCAAGATAAATTGGAAGTTGAATGCTATGGAAGCGGAACTCGTTTTTTTGGAACTGAATTCCAAAATTATGATATTCCTGTAAATAAGGTTGATTTTAAAGTAAAGTGTTGTGCTAAAATGTATAATTATGACAATAAATTTTTTTATACACCATTCTATACTTATGCTAGATCAAGTATATCTAAAACTCCTTTAAGATTGGCAAATAACCAGGGCATTATTGATGCTGGATATCGTGGCTCGTTAATTGGAATGTTTGATTGTCCTTATAGTGAAAGACCAATGTCAGACGACAGAGACCAAGACTTTTATATGGCCGAATATTCAAGAATTCTACAAATTTGTGCTCCTGGTTTGATTCCAATTTATGTTCGTATTTTAGACACGTTTGAAGAACTTGGACCAAGCACATCCAGAGGCAGTGGTGGTTTTGGTTCTACCGGAAAATAAAATATTTATTTATGTATATTTCCACTTATACAAAACTATATAAAAACATTCATACATTATATTCAATAATGAATAATCAAATTTCTTCATTTAACGATGTTCAAATAACACAAAATAATACATTGGTTTTATGTGATATAGATGATACTATATTGCATTATCCTGAATGTGTTAATAAATGTTTAGAATTTATGAAAGACTTTATACACGAATTAACTGAAGAAGAATTCAATAAAGATTTTAATTATTTTTGTAATGCTTATAAAACTATAAATAAACCTACTCATACAGACTATGATGGATTTATGAATATGGTTCGTAAAATTAAGGCTTGTGGGGGCAAATTATTATTTTTAACTGCTAGAAAAAAATCATTTCATGATAGTACAAAAAAACATTTATCGCAGGTTGGTATTTCATATGACGACAATGATATACATTATACTAACAATACTATTACTAAAGGTGAATATATCAAACAAAATATTAATGTAGATGAATGGAATGAGATTATATTTATTGATGACTATTTATCTTATATTAAATCTGTTAGTGACCTTTTTCCACAAATAATTTGTTATAATTTTATTGTAAAAAAATAATATGAATATACTTTGTATTATTACTTAGTTTTATAAATAAAATTGATTTTAAATATTATAAGTAATTCAATATATACAACTTATAATATTTATTCTTAAAATACTAATACAATGGGTTCAAGCGGAAGTATACAAATAAGTCCAACTATTGAAGTGTCATTTATTGACCAGGCTACTGGAGAATTACATAAAGACAAAGAAATAGAAAATATAATAAAACAAACTGATTTTGATTTCAGTAAAGGCTTTTACAGTGCGTATAAAAAGACAGATAAAAACAGCCCATATGCGGAATATAAAAAATGGCTAGAGAAACAAACATATTAAACAAAATTATTATATTATATTTAAACATATTCTGAATAATGCGCATACTGTATAATAAACATTAAACCTACTTTTTTATTTGTCCATGTTTTCGTAATCTCCTTCAGTTTTTCTTTGCTTACATCCTCTAATTCATAAAACATTGACATACCTCTTTTGAATTGTTTATCACCATAAGGTAGACATCTATCAGTTGTTACTTCGTCAAATAATAAATGAAGCAATGTGATTGTGCTCTCTGTCATTCCCCACACATTTTCAACTATATGTAAGTCCTCATATCTCATTTTTCCTATAATTATATTGTTCTCTAATAATACATTTACTAATTCCTTATAAGTTCTTACCTTTTCCGGTTGAGTTTCTTCTGGGAAATCCATATTTTCTGTGAAAACATCATTTTGTCTCAGATAATGAGTCAACATTAAATATTGTGATTTACCATAATCAATATCTACATTTGCGTGTGCTAATCCGTAAATAATTGTCTCAAATATATTGATAGGTGCATCATCATCTGTTTCATGAGGATTCTTATTAAAACCATTTGGATATTCATCCAAAGCAACAATTGGAATTAATTTTGCAAATTTAGGATGTTCAATTAAGAACTCTGTTATTTGTTTGTACCAAGAAGGATTAATAAAATTTATTATGCTTAGTCTGTTCATTCTTATTATAATAGTATATAAAGACTTCATTTTAAGTAGTTTGCGTTCAATTTTTTTTTACAATTATATTATATAATGGCCCTTTCATTTGGAAGCATATTTTCGCGAAAAAATCTTAATTTGGTTGTTGGTCTAATTACGTTGTTAGTTATTCTATGGGTTGTAATGTTTGCGGTTCCTAGCTTGTTTGTTAATCTTTTTGATACTACTTTAGGCAATTTGATTCTTATTGCTTTCATTTTCTTGGCTGCTATGTATAATATCAATTTGGCTGTTGGCCTTGCTGTTGTTTTTATTGTTTTATACAGATTTTCACATATGAGTTTTGAACAATTTATTATCTAAACTGTATTCTAATTATTTTATAACCATATTTTATTATGAAATATAGTTATAGCATATTATTTATCATTTTGTTAGTTATAACAATAATATTATTCAATAATTTTACGAAAACAACTAATGGATTTCAAAACAATACATCTTCTGGATGGTCTCCTGATTTAATCAACAAATTTAATATTTATCAAACTACTATGAATAAAAATAGAAATCAATTTGATTTAGACCTTCTTCAAAAACAAGCTACGCCTCAGGAAGCTATTCATTTGATTGAAACTGGATTTTGGCCTTGGCCCGATGAACTCAAAAATCAGTATATTGATAAAATTTGGTCTAATCCAATTATTAAAATAGACCCACATTATGCTTTGAATTATGCTATGTCATTGTATAATAAAACTGCTGCTAATGAATTATTAGCATGGAATACAAAGGAAGGACACTTTTTATTATACGGAGGCGACCTTGGCGTAACAGAAGATATGCCATCAAATATTCACAATACACTTAAATGTTCTACTGATTCTAATGGGAATTCTATAATGGAGAAAAAAGTATTTAATGGAATGAACACTTGGAATGGATATATGAATTCTACAACTACAACGGTGAAACCACAAGATATTCCGAAAGAAATGCCTGGTTTCAGTTTTATTAAAAGTCCTTGTAATCCTTGTGTTGCGTTAAATTCACCTGGAGATTTTAGCTGCCCATTTAAGTTAAATGTTGAAGGCGATGATAATGTAAGCAAGCCATGGCAAACTTTATGGGGATTATAAAATACATTGTGTATATCTTAAAGTATATCTACTTCACTTACATCTTTTATTAATGTTACAATTTTATCAGAATAATCTGGGATCACTAAGCCTATATCAGCTTCATAAATTTTTGGCACTCCAAAGTTGGGTTGTCTTGTTAGTTTGGGCATTTCTAGGCTTTGTGAACAAACATAGTCTAACTCATCTGTTTCTTTTGTTTCACATGTAAACATAGAACCGAATGATGTATCAATAGTTTTATATGCAATATGAATATCATCACAAAGCGTTTTCATAATAATATTAGTTTCCATTTGATTCTTTCTCATAAAATTTAACATTGTTAAATGAAATTCATATAATTTATTCTTCAAACCTTTCATTTCAGTTTCTTCACAGGAAACCATCATATTAAATAAATCAAACATATTAGTCTCTTTTATTTTTTCAGATAATTTTCTAGATTCATACAATAATTCCTCTGTTCTTTGTTTAAACATACATATCATTAAATCTGTATCTTCTTGTTCCTTTTGTTCTTCTAAACAAGAATTGTTATTATTAGTAATTTTGGTTGACATTATTG
>Ga0209550_10006552_pt1 | contig 10843 bp, 9 predicted proteins | sample LauGreSuBDMM15SN_2_FD_187567 | JGI IMG/M metagenome (GOLD analysis project Ga0209550, IMG submission 187567) | Freshwater lake microbial communities from Lake Michigan, USA - Su13.BD.MM15.SN (SPAdes) (version 5) | ecosystem: Environmental > Aquatic > Freshwater > Lake | place: Lake Michigan, USA... | reverse complement strand
CGTGGCCCCCACGGTCGCCATCACCGACAACGCAGCAGGCACGGCCAACGGCGCTGTGACCTTTACCTACACTTTCAGTGAGGCGGTAACGGGCTTTGATGCTGGCAAAGTCACAGCCACAGGTGGCACCATGGGTACATTCACGCCGGTGAGCACCACGGTGTACTCCGTGGTGGTGACGCCTGCAGCCAACAGCACAGCTCTGGTGGTGCTTTCCACCAGCACGGTGGGCGTGACGGACGCAGCTGGCAACGTGGCCACGGCCCCTGCCAACTACAGCCAAGCGGTGGACACCGTAGCCCCCACGGTCGCCAGCTTTAGCCCTGCAAGCGGGGCTACAGACGTCGTCCTTGACGCAAAAATGATATTTAATTTTAGCGAACCTGTGCTGGCACGCGCTGGCGGAACCATTGAATTGATGACGGACTACGGCTACGGACATCAACGTGTTGAACTCATATCTGTGGGTGACAACACAAAGGTGCAGGTCTCAGGAAATGTGGTCACCGTTAGCCCAAGCAGTGACTTTTTGGCCAACACGGGTTATCACCTTGGCTTCACGGCCGCATTCTCGGACGCTGCAGGCAATGCTTTCGGCGACCAACATGGGGCCTACAAATTTGTCACTGGAGCTTTGTTGGCCAACTCAGACAGCTCCAACCCTGCAAACAGTTCTAACTATGTTATTTAAACGCCAACACCACAGATTTAGCACCTGTGCGGCGTTTAACGCACAAAGGTTGCTGCTGCTGGCTCAGCGCGGTGCCGAACCTTGACGCCTGAGCCAGTTTATAAAAGCGGCAGGGGGCTCGGGCTCCTTGGCCGCTTTCTGGGCGTCATCATGCATGGGGCTTAAGATAAAGCTGCGGTTCAGGGAAAGCCTGGCCACCCCGTTGCTGCCTTTGGGATTGCGGCTGAAAGGAAAGACCAAGCTGGCCCAATCGTCATGGTCAGTGAGCACTGTCCTGAAGCCGTCTTTGTTCAAGTCCAGCGACAATACTCCGGTGGTCTGGCTGGCATTGAGGTCCCAGTCCGCGTAGGCACCGACCAAGCCCCCACGACCGATGTTGGCCGATTCCAGCAGACTGTTTTCATCCAAGTTCGCGCTGACCCCTGTGGAATAGTTGATGATGAATTGCGAGGTCGGACCGCATGCAGGCATGTCGAGTCCAGCACACCAGTCGCTGTCGCTGCCATAAAAATGCCGCCACCGCTGGTCCGCATTGGCGGCGACGGGGTCTGGCCCCAGACCGCGCAACTGGTAGAGGTAGTTCATCACGCTCCAGTAATTAGGCTTGTTGTTTGGAAGGCTGCTGGCCCCCGCGTGGTCCAAGCCAAAGTTGTGCCCCAACTCGTGCATCACGGTGGCGGCTTGGTAGTTGATGAGCAAATTGGTACTTTGCACGCTGGCCGTGCTCATGCCCCAGTTGCCCATGGTCACCACCAGATCGTTGCCGCCTTGTTCCGCTGCGCCCGAGGCTGAGGGCGAACCGTCGGCGCGGGTCGAGTTGGCAAACAGCAGGTAATGAAAAAAGGATCGACGACGCACATCAAAAAATTCGTCCTTCCAATCTTGTATCCAGGCGCGGCTCAAGTTGGCGGTGCAGGTGTCTGGCGCGTCTACCGAAACACATCGTTCATAGGGCACCACGGCATCAGTCTGACCGAGGTTGAAGTTTTCCGGCGATGCATGACCTGAAAACAAGTTACCCGCATCAAAGTGAATGCGAATGGGCTTGCCTTTGTAGCTCTGGGCTGCGAACACGTCTGCCACCTTTTGCAAAGACTCCCTTCGGGGCAGCAAGCCGGGGTCGGTGCTGCTCATGCGGTCCACCTCAACCAATACATCTACTTGGCCAGTGCGCACGCCCATGGCGTACAGGTCCAGGCCAGCAAAGGTGCCGCCAAAGATCTCAGCATGGTCGGGAATGCCGTCCTCGTCAGCATCCACCGCATTGGCCGGCACATCGTTGCGTCCGCCAGGCGTACCAAAGCCCACACGCACCCAGTCTCCAGCCGAACGGTTGTTGCGGCTGATAGGGTGGGGACGAACCAAGGTGTCGCCCGCTGAGCCAAGGTCGGCTGGCAGGGTCGGCGCAGCCACGCCACTCCATGCACCAGGCGTTGCGGGAGATTGTGTGTTCAAGCCGAACCGAACAAAATCGACCGTTGTAAATTGCTTGTCCAGCAACTCAACAAAGCCGTCAGCGCCCCAAGAAGGTGTGCGGCCCGCCGAGCTAAGTCGGATGATTTGGACGCCACGCTGAGGCCTTTGCTGAGGGTTGCCGCTGATCACCTTAAACCCTCCCACCGGGAGCACGATGGCTGGCAAAGCGTAAGTCTGGCTGTTGGAGGTTTGAGTGTTCAAGTCGTGGCTGCTCGACCTCACCAGATAGCCCGATAAATCCACATCGAACGCGCTCAGATTGTGCAACTCAAACCAACATTGACTGCTGCTGGACAAGCAGGCAGAAACCTCGGAAATGACCAAGCCGGCCAAGGCTCTGGGCATCACCCGCAGGGCAGCGCTTTCGCTGCTCAAGCTTCGCCCAAGTTCATCGGTGACCGTCACCTCAAAGCTGTCTTGGTCGTTTGCCAAGCTCACAGCAGGTGTGCGGTAAGTGCTGGCGTTGGCGCCAGCAATGACCACGCCATTTCTGCGCCATTGGTAAGCCAAAGCATCAGGGCCGGTGGCAGCCACTGAAAACGTCGCCTCAGCCAACTCTTGTACTTGCACGTTCACGGGCTGTTGGGTGATGCGCAAGGACTGGGGAACGCCCACTTCAACCCCGCCACCGGCACCAACGTCGCCACTGCCACCGGCACCGCTGCCGGCACTACCACCACCACCGCCACAAGCCACCAAAAGAACCAGCAAAAAACTGCAAGTCGTGACAATTGAGCTGGGCAAACGCATGACACAAATTGTCGCATTGCGCCCAAGGTGCAAATGCTGTTTAAACACGGCTTCGTGCAGACCCCAAGCTTGAGACGCTGACGAATTAAGCTCGCTTTGCTGCGTGTGGCCAGGCTCCGGTCAGGATCACGCGCATTTGGAGGGGTTGGCTCTTTGCATACCTCGACACGGACTCTCACCGTACTGTGTTCGCCTTCACGCGCGCACTAGAAGCCAGCCTGCTGGCAATGAGTCGCTTGAGGTGATGTCTGTGGGGCGGCACGGATCCACAGTCGTCTTTACGCGCCACCGCCAGCTGAAAGGTCTGCTTTGTACTTTTGTGCTGTCATCCCACGAGGCACCCAAGGCCAACACCTGATGGTGCCGCATTGACAGGTGTGCTGATGGCTGCGGCGCGTGCAGCGCTAAAATCTGGCGCGATCAGCGGGCGTAATCAGGACTTTCGCGTTGCAACTTGCGCAGCAGCGAAGGCCACACAAATGCGCCGCCCAAGCCCTCGGTTTGCACCCGCATGGCGTTGGCCACGCCATCCAAAACCTGGGGCTCCACCGCGGTGAGCTTGTCCGGACCAGACTGCCCTGCCAGCGCATCGACCTGGATGCGGCACGTGTTCTCGAAGATGTACATCGATAAAAAAGCGTCGGCAATGGTCTTGCCCACAGTAAGCAGGCCGTGATTGCGCAGCATCAGGAAATTGGCCGTGCCTAAATCGGCCTGCAGTCGCAGCTTTTCGTCGTCGCGAATCGCCACGCCCTCGTAGCCGTGGTAAGCCAATGAGGCCAGCACAAAAGTACTTTGCTGGCTGATGGGCAGCACGCCGTGGGTTTGCGCGCTCACGGCCACGCCCGCTCGCGTGTGGGTGTGCAGCACGCAACCCGCGTCGGGCCGGGCGTCGTGCACCGCGCTGTGGATCACAAAGCCCGCCGGGTTCACTGGAAAGGGGCTGTCGTGCAGTTTGTTGCACTGCATGTCCACCTTCACCAAGCTGGACGCGGTGATTTCATCAAACATCAAACCATAGGGATTGATCAAAAACTGGTGGCTGTCGCCTGCGACCGAATGCGGCAGTTTGGCGCTGATGTGGGTGAACACCAGATCGCTCCAGCCGTAAAGCGCCACTAGCCGGTAGCACGCGGCCAAGTCCAGGCGCAACTGCCATTCGTCTGGGTGAGCGCTGTCTTTCAGGGAAGGGATATCGAACGTCATAGCTTGCTCCGAAGATCAGAATACAACCCAGCTTAGCCGCAAGCGGGGTGGGATGATGACTTGTTGGTGACTGCAGCGTACTCCGCTGAATGTGGGCAAATGCGCCTTAAAAAGTCCGCGCAGGACATAGGCGCAAACCCAGCTTTTGCCACCCCGCCCTCACACACAGCGCGCACCATCGACCTCGATGCACACCCCCGAGATAAACGCAGCCTCGTCGCTGGCCAAAAACAGCGCCGCGTTAGCGACGTCTAGCGCGGTGGAAAAGCGGCCCAGCGGAATGGTGGAGCGGAACTTTTGCAGCCGCTCTTCGGTCAACTCGCCGCCCGCAAAGGACACGCCCAGGCCGGTGGTGGGGTTCATCACCGGGTTGATGCAGTTCACACGGATGTTGTCTGGCCCGAGCTCGGCCGCCAGCGATTTGCTGGTGGTGATGACCGCGCCTTTGGAGCCGTTGTACCAAGTCAGCCCCGGGCGGGGGCGAACGCCAGCCGTAGACGCAATGTTAATAAAGCTGCCGCCGCCTTGCCTGCGAAATTCAGGCACCGCGTGAATGGTGGCCAGGTAAATGCTTTTCACATTGACGGCGTAGACGCGGTCGAACTCGTCCTCACTGACCTCCAAGGCGGGCTGGTTGCGGTGGGTCCAACCGGCGTTGTTGACCATGGCATTGAGCTTGCCGTGGCGGTCTACGGCGGCTTGGACCAAGGCCTTCATGTCGGCCGATTTTGTGACGTCGGCGCCAAAAAAAGAGGCCCGCCCGCCGGCGGCAACAATGGCCGAGGCGACCCGCTCGCCTTTGGCGTGGTCAATGTCGTTGACGATGACCTGCGCGCCTTCTTGCGCCATGCGCAGGGCAATGCCTTCGCCAATGCCGCTGCCAGCCCCGGTGACGATGATGGAAAGATCTTTGAGTCGCATTAAGGTGAACTCCGGTAAAGGTGAAAACACAGGGAAAGATGCAGGGCAGACCTGCTCAAATAAAGGTCAAGCGCTGCTCGCACACCACGGCCAGGTCAAAGTCCCTTTCTTCACTGCGGACCGATGCTGGGCACAGGCGCAGGTTGAAGCAAGGGAGTTTTGGGATACACCGCATCGCGCAGGGTCAAAGTGATGGGCGGCAGGTAAGTGATCACCATCAAGCATGCAATGATGACCAGCACAAAGGGCAGCAGGTGGCCGATGATCCGATCGAGTGAGATTTTGGCCACCGTACAAGCGGCAAAAAGGTTGACCCCAAAAGGGGGGGTGATCATGCCCAGGGCCAAGTTGACCACCATGACGATGCCAAAGTGAACGGGGTCTATGCCAAAGTGCACAGCCACCGGCACCAAGATGGGCGCCAGCACAATGATGGCGGCCGAAGTTTCAATGAACATGCCGATCACAAAAAGGGCGGCGTTCACGCCCAGAAGAAACCAGGCTGGAGAATCCAACACGCTGGTCAGCCATGTCCCAATCAGGTCTGGGATGCCAGCCCGCGTGATTAAAAAGGCGAACAGGCCAGCGTTGGCGATGATGAACATAATCACCGCGCTAGAGATGACCGACTTGCGCAGCACGCGAACCAAGTCTTTGAATTGGAGTTCACGGTGCACTGCCAAGCCCACGACCAAGGCATAAAAGACGGCCACCACCGACGCTTCAGTGGGTGTGAAGATGCCGCCGTAAATACCGCCCAGGATCACCACCGGCATGAGCAGTGCCCAGCCTGCATCTTTGGTTGCCGCGCCCACGCCCAAACGATCGTCACCGTCGTTTTGACCCAAACCCTTGAAGCGGCACCACAGGTGCACGAACAGCATCAATGCGCAGCCAATCAAGAGGCCAGGCACCACCCCAGCAATGAACAACTCACCGATGGATATTTCAGCGGCCACGCCCAGCAAAATCATGGGAATGGAAGGCGGAATGATCACGCCAAGCTCGGCAGAGGTGGCCTGCAACGCCGCGGCATAACCGACTGGATAACCATGCTTGATCAGCGCTGGAATGAGGATGGAGCCAATGGCAAAGGTGGTAGCCACCGAAGAGCCGGAGACGGCCGCAAAAATCATGCACGTGAGCACACAGGTCATGGGCAAACCGCCCTGTACGCCACCGACCAGTGACTTGGCAAAATTCACCAGGCGACGCGAAATACCGCCGGTCTCCATGAGATTGCCAGCGAGTATGAAAAAGGGAATGGCGGCCAGCGGAAACTTGTCGATGGCCGAGAACATTTCCTTGGGCACCAATATCAGCTTGCTGTTTTCAAAAAAAGCCAGCCCCAATATGGCTGAGCCGCCAATCGACACAGCAATTGAAATGCTGAAAGCAAAGCACACCAACATGGTGATGAGCAGGGTCATGGGCATGGGGGACTTTCAGCAGCTGAGGAGAGTTTGGCCAGGGTCGTGAAAACGAACACATCACAAGCCGGTGGTGAGTTCGTCGTAATGCGGGTCAGCGTGGTGCGCCAGGCTCGCCAGCAAGGCCAGCAAAGCGCCCACCGGGATGGCGGCATAAGCCCAGGACATGGACAAGTCCAAACTGGCAAAAGTTTGGAAGCGAACCCGCCAAACCAAGTCCACGCCAAACCAAAGCACCACAGAAAAAAAGGCCAGGTTTACAGCGGTGATGACCCAGCGCACCGCTGTGCGCCACGCGCCGCGTGAGGTGCGCAACATGAGGTCTACAGACACCAGCGCGCCTTGTCGCAGCGCCACCACGGTACCGAGCATGACCATCCAAATCAGCAATCGACGCATGACCTCCTCGGTCCACACCGAGGGCTGAGAAAAGATGAAGCGGGTGATGACCTGCCACATGCCCAAACAAGAGATCACGGCCAAAATGAGGCAAGCCACCGACAGGCACCAACCGGTGATGTGTCTATCAATCGCAAGCAATAAAATTTTCATGGGCTCAAACACCAGGTCAACGGCCGCGCAATGAAAGGCTGGGCCTGCTCAGCTTGAATGCAGCGCAGGCCCGCACAAAACCAATGGGCCGGCTGTGCTGGCCCAGCCAGGTACAAATTACTTCACCGCTTGAATGGCCGCAATTTTGTCGGCGCCCATCTCTTTGGCAAAGGCCGCATAAGCGGGTGCAACGGCCTTGCGAAAGCTCTCACCGTTGACTTTTTCGACCACCAGCATGCCTTCGCTTTTGAGCTGGGCGATGCCGGTATTTTCATCGTCATTGACTTTCTTGCGCTGAGCGGCAGCGCCCTTTTTGGCTGCCGCCGTGAAAACGGCTTTGTCCGCTGCAGACAGCTTGTTCCACACCGCAGGCGAGATGATCAAAGCGGCAGGTGAGTACACATGACCGGTCAGCGACAGGTGCTTTTGCACTTGCGAAAATTTAGAGGCCAAGATCACGGGAATTGGATTTTCCTGGCCATCCACGGTGCCTTGCTGAAGCGCGGTGAACAGCTCCGGAAAAGCCATGGGTGTGGGCAAGATACCAAAAGTCTTGTAGCCGTCCATGTGCACCTTGTTTTCCATGGTGCGCATTTTTAAACCACTGGCGTCACTGGCTTGGTTGATGGCGCGCTTGCTGTTGGTCATGTGGCGAAAGCCATTTTCCGTCCATGCCAAATTGATCAGTCCCTTGGCTTCCATCTTTTTTTGCAGGTCCTGACCAATGGGACCGTCCATCACTTTGCGGGCGTGGTCGTAGTCGCGAAACAAAAAGGGGATATCAACAATTTTGACCTCAGGCACAAAGTTGCCTAGCGGGCCCGTCGAGGTGTTGACGATGTCTTGCGTGCCCAGTTGAACGGCTTCAATTTGCTCGCGCTCGCCCCCCAGCGCAGAGCTTGGGAATTGCTGGCACTTGTAGCGGCCTTGGGTGCCTTTTTCCATTTCGTCGCAAAACGCAGTGGAGCCCACACCGTAGTGCGACGTGGCTGAGGTGGCGTAGCCGAGCTTGAGTACGACCTGGGCTTGAACAGCCCCAGATGCAGCCAAGATGGCGGCCAAGGCAATGGGTTGAATGAGTTTTTTCATGGGCTGATGTCTCCGTTGTAGTGAAGGAAAGGGAACAGGGGAACAAAAAATCAATGTGGCTCTGGCAAGCCCAGGCGCTGGCGCGCTTGCGGTTGACGGACTGCCTCTGGGTGATCATGAATATATTGCTTGAGCACACCAGTAAAGCTGGCATCGGCGCTGAGGCCAAGGCGCAAGGCTCGGGTATTTTCAAAACGCGAGGGCCAGGCCGACACGATGCCCGCCACAGAGGGGTCAGCTTGGTGGGTGATCAGGCCCATCACTTGGGGACCGGCCAGGGCTTCAAGCGCTGCCAGCATCTCGCGCACGCTCACCGTCAACGCGGGCAGGTTCAGCGCAGTGCGTCCACCAAAAGACGCGCGATCAGCTTGAGCCACCGCCACCATGCCAGCCACGGTGTTGGCCGGAGATGACAACGCCACCATGGTGTCCAGATCAACTGGGCATGCGCTGTGCAACCCTGCCAAGGGCTCGCGGAACAGACCAGACAGAAAGCCTGAAGCAGCACCATTGGGGCGCCCAGGGCGCACTGAAACTGTCATCAGGCGCGCGCAGCGGCCATCAATAAAGCCTTTGCGGGTGTAGTCGGCCACCAACTGCTCGCACACAAACTTGTGAATGCCGTAGCTGGACTGCGGTGTGGGCAGGGTGTCGTCTCGCACCACGGCGGGCAGGGGCAAGGCGGTGTCGCTGCCGAACACTGCCACCGAACTGGAAAAAAAGAACAGTGCAGGGGCATGGCCAGCCAGGGTTTGTGCGCGGCAGGCGTCCAGCAGGTGACGAGTCGTGTCAAGGTTGGCGTGCAGACCCAGGTCGAAGTTGGCCTCGCATTCACCTGACACGGCAGAAGCCAGGTGGAACACGGCGTCCCAGCGCTGGGCCATGAGCGTGGCAAGCTGCGCCAACAAGTCACCGGTGTGCCAGCGCACGCGTGCGTCGGCCAGCACAGCATCATGGCGGGGGGCCACCAAGTCAGCCAACATCAGCTGCTCAATGGCTCGGCCTTGCAGCGTGCCATGGCTCAGCAAGGTGCTTGCGAGCCTCTGGCCAAGAAATCCAGCACCGCCAGTGATCAAAATATTCATGCGGCTGAGCTCCTCGGTGCAAGGTAGTGGCGCAGCCAGCCCAGGCCGTCGCTGGTGCTGGCCTTGGGTCGGTATTCGCAACCCACAAATCCGGTGTAGCCCAGGCTGTCCAGCAGGTCGAAAAGGTGGACGTGGTTGAGCTCACCGAGGTCGGGTTCGTGGCGGTCGGGCACACCTGCAATTTGAATATAGCCCACGCCCGCAAAGTGTTTTTGCAGCCGCCGGCTCAGATCGCCTTCCATGATTTGGCAGTGGTAAAGGTCCATCTGCACCTTCAGGTTGGGCGCACCCACCTCGGTCAGCACGTCGTGGGCGTGTTGTTGCAGGTTCAAAAAATAGCCTGGCATGTCGCGCGTGTTGATGGGCTCAATCAACACACTGACACCCAGTGGCGCCAGGCGAGCGGCAGCCAGACGAAGATTGATCACGTAGGTGCGCTGGCAGCTGGCCGGATCGCTGTCGGGCGGCACCAGCCCCGCCATGGCGTGCACGCGCTGACATCCCGTGGCTTGGATGTAGGGGAGTGCCTGTTCAAGCGCAGCGGCAAATTCTGCTTCGCGCCCAGCATGACAGGCCATGCCGCGCTCACCGGCTGACCAGTCGCCAGGGGGCAGGTTAAAGAGCGCCTGCGTGAGGCCGTGCTGTTGCAGGCGCGAGGCCAACTCGCCTGGTGTGTATTCGTAGGGAAAAAGGTACTCCACCGCATCAAAGCCGTCGCGGGCGGCCGCGGCAAAGCGGTCGAGAAACGGCACCTCGGTGTACATCATCGAAAGGTTGGCGGCAAAGCGGGGCATGGTGAAAAAGTTCAGGCTCACCAAAGAGTGTGGTGTCGGGCTCGAAGATCGGCAATTTGCGATTCCTTCAAGGGCTCAGGCTTGCGGTCAGTCAACAACCACAGGCGTGCAGTTTCTTCTAACTCTTCTAGCAGCGCCATCGCATTGCTCGGGCTGTCATGCCAGACAGTGGGGCCCAAACGCTCCAACATCACCGCATGCAGCGGCCGCTCGGCGCTGGCAATCAAGGCGGCCACTTCATCGGCCACGCGGGCATCGCCAGGGAGGTGGTAAGGCACCAGTGGCACGTGACCGACTTTCATCAGCTGGTAGGGCGTGAGCGGTGGCAAGATGTCGCTGCTGCGCCAGACCTCTTGCATGCTCAGTGCAACCAAATGGGTGGAGTGGGTGTGCAGCACGCAACGCGCCTCAGGCACGCTGGCGTAAATGCGCCTGTGGAGGGTGAGGGTCTTGCTGGCGCGGGCACCGCCTAGCGCAGTGCCGTCGTCCGCCACCCAGGCCAGCTGGGAGGGCTCCAGGAACCCCAAGCAGGCCTCGGTGGGCGTGATGAGAAAGCCACCGCCTTGTTCGGCAGCAAGGCGCACGCTGATGTTGCCCGCAGTGGAGTGCACCAGGCCGCGCTGAAAAAGGCTGGCACCCACGCGGGCCATGTCGGCCCTGACTGCATCCTGAGCGGCGGTCGTGGGCTGACTCACAGGTCTACTCCGGCTTGCCTGAGGGCTTGCGCAAAAAAATCCAGGCCACCAAAGTTACCCGACTTGAGCGCCAACTGCACGGTGTCGCGGCTGCCGGGCAAAACAGACTGCGTCCAGGGCACCCCTGGGCAAATGGGGGCGCCACTGCGCAATT
>Ga0209550_10006551_pt1 | contig 10843 bp, 7 predicted proteins | sample LauGreSuBDMM15SN_2_FD_187567 | JGI IMG/M metagenome (GOLD analysis project Ga0209550, IMG submission 187567) | Freshwater lake microbial communities from Lake Michigan, USA - Su13.BD.MM15.SN (SPAdes) (version 5) | ecosystem: Environmental > Aquatic > Freshwater > Lake | place: Lake Michigan, USA... | reverse complement strand
AATGAAAGCGCTAGTAATAGGCGCTGGTGGCGTCGGTAGAGCAATTGCCAACATCGCATCCCGCAGAAGTTTTATCTCTTCTATGGTTATTGCCGATCGCAATTTTGCTCGAGCCGAAGAAGCAGTCGCCCGTGTTAAAGATGCCCGTTTTTCCGCAGCTGAAGTTAATGCTGCAGAACTAGAAGATATCCGTGCGTTAATTCGCAAAGCCAAGCCCGATGTGGTGATCAATGCAGTTGATCCACGTTTCGTAATGCCAATTTTCTTGGCTTGTGAAATTGAGAATACAAATTACATTGATATGGCGATGTCGTTATCGCGCCCACATCCACATTACCCAAATACCGAAACTGGTGTGAAGTTAGGTGACGAGCAATTTGCGCGTGATTGGAACTGGGGCGAGCGCGGCATCTACGCACTCGTTGGGATGGGAATCGAACCTGGCATGAGTGATGTTTTTGCTAAGTACGCATCTGACTATTTATTTAGTCGCTTAGATTCAGTAACTGTTTTCGATGGTTCGAATTTAACGGTTGAAGGTTTTGAATTTGCGCCATCATTTTCAATTTGGACAACGATTGAAGAATGTTTGAATCCGCCACTGATGTGGGAAGACGGTCGTGGTTGGTATACAACCGAACCATTTAGTGATTTAGAAGTATTCGATTTCCCAGAAGGTATTGGGCCAGTTGAATGTGTAAACGTTGAGCATGAAGAAGTTGTGCTTATCCCCCAGAAAGTTGATGCGAAGAAAGTTGCCTTCAAATACGGCCTGGGTGCGCAATTTATTACAACGCTAAAAACAATTCACATGCTTGGAATGGATCGCAAAGACACTGTTGACGTGCAAGGTGTAGCAGTTTCACCGCGTGATTTATTAGCTGCTGCACTGCCTGATCCAGCAACACTTGGTTCGCGCATGAAAGGTAAAACTTGTGCCGGAACTTTGGTTAAAGGTCTAGATAAAGAAGGTAAACCGCGCGCTGTATATATGTACAACGTGGTTGATAACGCATGGTCAATGGCTAATTACGGTGATCAAGCAGTTGTTTGGCAGACCGCAATTAACCCAGTTATTGCTATGGAGCTAATTCATAACGGCACCTGGCAGCCAGATGGCGTTAATGGTCCAGAGTGGTTTGATGCAAAACCATTCTTAGATTTGCTCGAGGAATATGACAGCAGTTGGCATATCCGCGAAGAATCTACCGATGGCATTGTTGTTGATGATGCGGCTTCGCTCGCCTAATTGAATTGACGGAGATCATGAACAGCCAAGGTAATAAAAACAAGTGGGCACTAGTTACTGGCGCTACTGCAGGAATCGGTGAAAGTTTTACGCGCTTACTTGCAGGACTTGGTTTCAACCTTGTTTTGGTTGCTCGTGATCTACCACGTTTGAACGAACGTGCCCAAAGTCTCGAAACTAATTACAAAATTCAAACCAAAGTAATTCAAGCAGATCTAGCCACTGATTCTGGATGTAAATCGATTGAAGATTTCATTGCAGCTAATGAAATTGAAGTCTTGATTAATAATGCTGGTTTTGGAATTAATAAATCTTTCTTGGTAAGTGATATGGCTGCCGAGCAACAAATGTTTGATGTTTTAGTACGCACTCCGATGCGCTTAATGCACGCGATCTTGCCCGGTATGAAAGAACGTAACTCTGGCACTTTGATAAATGTTTCATCTGTTGCAGCTTGGACGGCAGGTGGTACATATAGCGCAAGCAAGTCTTACTTAACTGTTTTAACTGAATCGCTGCATACTGAATTATCTGGTACCAATGTAAAAGTTTCGGCGTTAGCCCCTGGTTTTACTCGTACCGAATTTCACCAACGTGGCCGCATGAAGATGAATGGTCTGCCAAAATTTATGTGGCTCAGCGCTGATGTGCTCGTTGCAAAAGCTTGGGCAGATGCGCAAAAAGGTGCTGCTGTCTCAGTTCCAGGCTGGCAATACATAATTTTAAGTTCGTTCTTGCGTTTTGGGCCAAGACCACTAATTCGTAAACTCGGCATGAGCGTTCGCATCCGCCAGCGCAACAAATAATTTCTCACACCAATTTCGCAGACATTTCCCGCGTTACAAGCAGGTCCTTTTAGCCTACTTCGGTAAGATTGCCGCATAATCTATGGAGGTCAATATGTTGCGTAAGGTTTCTACACTCTCTATTGCTGGGGCGCTTATCGCCGGGTTGTTGTTTTCCACCCCCGCCTATGCCGCTGTTAGCAATGGCTCGACCTGTACCGTGATTAATAAGACCACCAAAGTAAGTGGTTTTACCTACAAGTGTGTAACTGCAGTTAAGTCATATGTGACACTTGATGGCGCTAAGACCACAATTTATTTGCCAGCAACAGCCTCAACTAAGAATGCTAAGAAGTACTACTTAGCTACCGACTGTATTACCGAGACAGCGTCCTATGCCAAGTCTGCGAAAGAACTTGTAGCCCTTGAAACGAGTACCACAGCGGCACTTGTTGAAATTGATGCACAGATCGCGGCTCAAAATACCGCTAGCGCAAGTGTGCAGACCCAGATCGATGCCTTAACTACAGAAAACGCTGATATTGCCATTAAAATCAAAGAACAAACAGATTTGATTCCGATAGCTCAAAAGGAAGTAGCTGATCTCACCGCGAAAATCGCAGTAGTCACAAAGCAGATTGATGACTTCACCATTATTTTAAATGACTCGAAAGCAAAATTAGTGACTCTCAAAGCTGACAAAGTTAATGCAGCAAAGAATGCAATTACTATTACTAAGTTATCTACTGCAATCAGCCAGCTTTCAAGTTCGATCACATCACTAAAGACTTCAAATTCAACATCAAAAATTCAGATGCAATCTGTTAATGGTTCGATTAGCAAGTACAACTCATCTATCATGCAATTAAAGAGCACAACAACTAAGAATTTAGCATCGATCGAAAATTCTAAGAAGATTAGCTCAACTATCACCACTCTTAACAAGACTAAGGATTTAACTTCTGCGCAGTTGCAACAAGCAAAGGACGCACTTACGCAGACAAAGAACTCACGAAATCTGCTCTGTAGCGCGGGTTTATAAGTAATTAATTAAAAGAATAGGGCTGGCCGGGTAACTCTGGCTAGCCCTATTCTTTTCCCCTTTCGTAAGTATTTACAGTTTTGAAATGGCCACCTTTAAATTGTTTCGAATTGGTGGCTTTGTATTGGTTCTCGCCACTTTTATTTTCGGTGCAAATTCAGATCAGCCTGATTTCCTTTACGATCTACTGCTTTATAACGCTATTCCGCTGGCCTTATTGGTCTTAAGTTTTTTTGCCTTAAAGGGTGAAGATCTACGCACCCGTCTTTCCTTCGAGTTAGCGCTCTTTTTCTGGTTTGCCGGGTCAGTAATCTCATCATTAACAGCCGTTTACTTATTTACGGCTAATCTTCAAATAATCTCTCAATTTCTCTACCTTCTTTTTTACCCTTTAATTTTTATTGCTATCCCACGTTTACTTAGCTCAAGTATTTCCAGCACAATTCTGGAAAACATCGATGCTGCGATTGTCGCACTCGGCGTAAGTGCTCTTGCCTCAGCTTTACTTATGAAGCCAGTCTTGCCAAACTACAACGGTGATCAATTAGAGACATTCTTTGCCATAATTTTTCCAGTTGCTGATATTGTGTTAATTGCGCTAATTGTTTCACTAAATCCATTTCACCGAATCATTTGGCGAAACTTAATTCTCACTTTAGGAATATTTGCGTTTGCTGCGGCAGACTTTGTAAATCTCTGGTTAAGCAGGAATGGTAATTATAGATTTGGCAGCTGGACTGATTCACTTTGGCTAATAGCACTACTTCTTATTGTCGAATCGTTGTGGCATAAACGAGATGAAAGTAACTCACGGGTGCCAACTCATCCAATATTAATTGCTGTTGCTGTTTTATTTAGCGCCATACTCTTATCTTTGCTTGCTCTAAAACCCGGATACTTACCCGGATTTATAGTTGGTCCAGCAATTGCAACGCTATTTCTAGCTTTTATTCGAATGGTTGTTGCGCTTCGACAAGCACAAGAGATTGGCACAGAGCGGACCCTCGCTCGGACTGATGAATTAACCGGGCTACCTAATCGACGAAAATTCATGGCCGAGCTAATTGAATTTTCAAATACCCAAGGTGCGCTGTTACTACTTGATCTAAATGGGTTTAAACCAATCAATGACAAATATGGCCATGAAGTTGGTGATCAACTATTGCGTGCAGTGTCACAAAGGTTTAGGCGCTCATTGCCCAGTCATTCCACGCTGGCGCGTTTAGGGGGCGATGAGTTTGGCGCTCTGATTTCCGGCGATTTTGAAAGCACCATGGAGGCAGCCTTGGCTCTTCATGCCAGCGCTAGTTACCCATTTTCGATAGCTGGTGAAACGATAATGATTGGCGTCAGCGTTGGATTTGTCACCAATGATGGAACTCGCGACATGATGCATCGCGCAGATCAAGCGATGTATAAAGCTAAACGCGAGGATCTAGGGGTTTGTCAGCTTTAATTTCAGCTAAGCGCGCAAGTGATTCAATCCGTTCGGCAGCGTGATCCACAACTCGCTCTGAATAACCATTGCTATAACCATCTAGATATAGCCAAGGTTCGTGAATTTCAGCTGCTGATAAATGTGCCAACTCTGACACATACTTTCGAATGTAGTCACCTTCGGCATCAAATCGCTTACCTTGCTCGATCGGATTAAATACTCGGTAGTACGGCGACGCATCCGTGCCGCAACCAGCAGTCCATTGCCAGCCGTGTGAGTTCGATGCCACATCAAAATCAATTAGGTGTTGGCCGAAGAATCGAGCGCCATGCTGCCATTCCAAATGTAGATCTTTAACTAGGAAAGATGCAACCACCATGCGCGTGCGATTATGCATCCAGCCGGTTTGCACAAGTTGTCGCATTGCGGCATCTACAAATGGGTAGCCAGTCTTACCTTCGCACCAGGCGTTAAATTTTGAATCGGGTTCTTCGTATCGCATCTCTTTAAAACGTGGTGCGTAGTAATCCCAAGTCGTATGTGGGTTATGGTGCAAAACATCGGCATAAAATTCGCGCCAAGCAATTTCTTTACGAAAAACATCGTGTGCTTTACTATCGCCCAACTTTGCTAACAGAGTACGCGGATGTATTTCGCCCCATCGTAGGTGCGCACTTAAACGGCTAGTGCCATCAATACCGGCGAAGTTGCGATTCTCATCGTAGGAATCTAAACCAGAACTTTGAAATTCTTGCCAACGATCAAGGGCGGCGTTCTCGCCAGCTGAAATATTTATTTCAGTATTCCACTCTGGAAAATTACGATCACCAGCAAGTGGCTCAGCAGCCTTAATATTCAATGGTTTTGCAGCCGGTGCGCGCCAACCATGAGTGCACCATCCACGATAGAACGGCGTGTAAACGCGATAAGGGGTTTCATCACTTTTGCGTACTCGTCCTGGCGCAACTGCATATGGACTACCTGTTTGAGTTAACTCAATTCCGTTAGCGATAACTTTGGCATCGCGGGCAACTCCGTATGGCGTATAGTCAGCACTTACATGAACTGAATTTGCGCCATACCGACTCATTACATCTTTGAGCACCTCGCTAGGTTCGCCGGCAATTACCAGTAACTTTCCAGCTAAAGATTTATCCAGGGCCTGCAAACTTTGAGCTAGGTATGCCAGACGGAAGGAACCAGATTTGCTTGCTATCCGACTATCCATAATGAAGAGCGGAACAATTTCATCACTTTCGGCAATTGCGGCTGAGAGCGCTGGGTGATCTGAAATACGCAGATCACGGCGAAACCAGATAATCGCTCGCTGCTTTACATTCTCTGCTGCCATGGCATTATTCAACCACTATGGAGTTAATTAAGAGATATCAAGTTCGTGGCGTATCGGGTGAGGTAAACCGAGTTAATTCTGCTGGCCGCATAGTGGACTTCTGGATCCCCCGTGAAACTACCCAACATTTGCTTATTGCCCATGACGGCCAGAATGTTTTCGATGGCAAGACTTCAAGTCACCGTCGCAGCACCTGGGAGATGGCGCAAAGCGCGATTCGAGTCTCCGAACACCTTGGGCTTAACCCGCCAGCCATTATTGCGATCTGGCATGGCAGCAGTAAGCAGGATGAACATGGTCGGGCAAAGGATTTGTCACCGCAAAGATTCTTTCAAGAAGATGTTGCCGTAAATTTAGCTAATGGAGTAAAAGCTGACTTGGCTCAATTACGAGGCGATCAATATCTAAATACAATTTTTGATCAAATCGTGCCAGAAATCCTCAGCGCCTATGAACTTGAAATACCGGTAGCAAATCGGGCAATGATCGGCGCAAGTATGGGTGGTTTATCAACTCTTTACGCTGGAATTCAACGCCCTGAGCAGATGAGTGCGCTTCTAGCACTCTCACCACATTGGACTATTGGTGGTAACCGTTTGGTCGAACGCACTGTTGAAGAGCTACCAAAGCCTGGTACTCATAAAATTTGGATGAGTCGCGGAACAAAAAGTATTGATGTTGATTACAAACCTTTCCAAGAATTAGCTGATCGGTTAATGAAGGAAAAGGGTTACCGAATCGGGCATGACTTTGTAACTAAGGTTTATGAAAAATCTAGTCACAACGAAAGATCTTGGGCTAGCTATCTAGACCAAGTAATAAAGTTCTGGCTTAATAACTAATTTTATATTTAATAATCTTTGAGACCGCGGTTTTGTTTGCCGCATTCTTCACAACTGAGACAAATTCTAGATTAGTACCACTTGCATAATTGCGTGGCTCTAAAAATACTCGATACAAACCAGCTGCAGCTGTGTCGCCTTTTACAGTGCGGTGATCTGAAGTTCCAATATTTACCCAACTCTTACCCGCTTCACGCACTAAATAAGTTACTTGGTTGTATTCATCGCCCTTAACAGTCGAACTTATTTCCAACATATAATCCATCGCAAAATCTGAGCGCGGAGCATTAAGAGTTACTGCTGGCGCTAACTTCGCTTTGAATTTAGTTGCAGCCTTAAGAACTACATAACTGGTAGCGCCAACTTTGACGGTTAAATTCGCACCGGAAACCGAAGAAGAGATTGCAGTACCTAGTATTGATATCCACTTTGAGCCACTAGTGCTTACGTTAAATTTCAATTCTTGGGCAGTTTCGCCAGAATTAAATACAACTGCATACTCTTGGCCATTTAAGTAGCGAGTGACCGCAAATACGACTCCGTTGCCAGATCGAATCTGCTGAGTACCTGATCGCAGTGCTGGATTAGCTTTAATGATTGCCTGCATTGCGGTGATCTGATCTTCGAGCGGATTTTTAACATCAAAAGCACTGCGGGTACCGATTGAGTCAGACCCAATGCGCTTTTCATCTTGCCAGTATGAAACCAGCGTAGGGAACATATCTTGGCGCGAGGCTTTATCGCCACCACTGCCGATCATTCCTTTTTCATCACCGTAGTAAAGGGCTGGGCCACCTCGTAATAAGAATAGAAGGGCATTTGCTAATTTAGATTTTGCGAGCGCATCAGCTTCGCTACTTGCAGCACTATCAATAAACATTCCAATTCGACCCATATCGTGGTTGCCAAGGAAAGTCGTTAAGCCATAAGCCGAAGTTGTTGAAGTCGTATAGAGATCATCTGCATTAAAGAGTTCAACTAATTTTTCAGCGCCTCGACTACCGGTTACAAACGCAGTGACGTTACTTTGGAAAGCAAAATCTAGAACGCCCGGGAAAGCTTGATTGCGAACAAACTGCGCAGTAGTCAATGGGTTTGAATCAAATATTTCACCGTAAATTGGAAAATCTGTTTTCCCAGCAGCTTTCGCAGCCTTTAAAATCGAAGGGATAAACACTCGCCAGAACTCTGGGTTTACATGTTTAGCGGTGTCGATGCGATAACCATCGATTCCAAACTTGGTAATCCAATTGCTCCAGACCTCGATCCAGCCTTTAACAACTTCTGGTTTTTCGGTGAAAACATCATCAAGGCCAAAAAAGTCACCATCGAAAACCGAGGTGCCGGACCAATTCGAATCTCCACGGTTGTGATAATTAGTAATGTCATTTAAGAATGACGGTTTCTTAATATTCGCGTTCACTGCATCTACCGAAGGTTTCTTAGCGAATGAAACATTGGCATCTAACTTTGGAAAAGTATCTTTTCCAGCAACTAGAGCTAGGTCAATCGGCTTTCCGGTCGCATCTAAATAAGGTGCGCTCTTGTGGCTCACATATGCGTTGTTATCTGAGTATTGGATTACATCAGCGGTGTGGTTTACGACGATATCAATAATGACTTTCAAGCCGATGGCGTGAGCTTTCACTACCAACTCTTTGAAGTCATATTCACTGCCTAGGTGCGGATCAACCGTTGTGAAATCTAAGCCCCAGTAGCCGTGATAGGCCGCTGAGTTTCCTTGCATAGTTAGTTGTTTAACTGGTGGCGTCACCCAGATAGAGGTAAAGCCAAGCTTCTTCAAGCGATCGAGGCTATTAGTAATACCTTTGAAATCGCCACCATGAAACATGCCGTAATCATCTGGCTCGAAACCACTGTCATAGGCGCCCGCTTTAACGCCACCATTGTCATTTGTCGAGTCACCATTTGCATAGCGATCAGTCATAACAAAGTAAGAAGATTCATCACTCTGTGCACCACGCACAATATTTGTCGCCAGAGCTGCAATATTTTCAGCAGCTGAACCCCCAGTTATAGAAATTCCCAAAATGGCAAGGGTAAACAGAGCCACAACTTTTTTCATTAAGCGACTTCCCAAATACCAGCTAGGCCATTCTTAGATTTCAACTTCAAGCGCGAGCCACTTGCAGTTGGACCAAAATGGGTACCGATAATTGAGTATCCATACTTACCTAGATCGACATCAACTTTGGTTTTATCGCGAGCGATCAAAATTAACAAATTCTGATCAGTTGCTTCGCGCAAGAATAGAAGATGGTCATCTTGCACATCAATCCAGCGCAAGCCACCTTCAATTAGCGCAGGTGCGGTCCGGCGAAGCTTTACAAGTTCTTTAACAGAACTGAGGAAGTCGTAATCCCAATTAGGGGCATCATCCCAAGTCATGGTGCGACGAGCATCCTCACCCGATGTGCCTTCGATGCCGATTTCATCACCGGCAAAAATTGATGGCACACCTGGATAGGTAAGCAAGAGAGCCATGGCTGCCATGTGCTTCTCTTTATCACCACCTACAACATTGCGCATACGAGCAGTGTCGTGCGAATCAAGAAGAGTCATGCTGTCAATTAAATTGCGCCATGGAATTGAAGAATTGAATACAGTCATTGCCTTTACAAATTGTGTGCCAGTTGTTTTCGGAAACGCAATTGGCAAACCTTGGAATCCACCTGATTGAAATTTTGGATTGTGGTTAAACCAAGCCCAGAGTGGTCGCATGAATCCGTTGTAATTCATGGTGCCATCCCAGCCACTTCCGTTGAGATCAGTTGGCCACATATCAGCGTTCTCAGCTACGAGCCAGGTATTTGGCTTCATTTTGTCCATTGCAGCACGAATATCACGCATAACTTCATCGTGAATATCAGCGTCACGGTAGCGACCAGTTTGATTGCCCACATCGATACGCCAGCCATCTAGGCCATATTTAGGCGAAAGCCATTTTTGAATAACTGAATTTTTGGCTTCATAAAAACGTTTACGTAATTCAGCGGACGCAAAATTCAACTTAGGCATCTGCTTAACTGCGTAGAAAGTGCCGTAACCAAATAGCGTTTTCTTATCCCAGTAGAAGAACTTATTCTCTTTCGAACTTTTTACTTTCTGGCCAGTTAAGAACCAAGGGTGTTCATTACTGCAGTGGTTAGTAGTGATATCACCTAAAACTTTGATCTTTGCCTTCTTGGCAGCTTTCATAAATTCGAAGAAAGCTTTATCGCCACCAAGCAACGGGTCAATTTGATCAAATGATGTTGCGTCGTAACGATGATTTGATTTCGATGGGAAGAACGGAGTGAAATAAATTCCATTGGCACCTAAATCAATCACATGATCAAGGTGCGCAGTAATGCCTTCAAAGTCGCCGCCATAAAGTTCGATACCCGTTGTTGGTCCCTGTCCGTGTGGCAACGCATCCCATTGCATTGGTAGTGCCCATTCAGGTGCCGGCCGTTCTACCCCTTTGGCAAAACGATCCGGAAATATTTGATAGAAAACTGAACTTTTTAGCCAAGTTGTTGTCCGTGGACGAGCGATGATGCGGAAATCTTCGTTGGTGTGAACATCGTGAGCAAATAAACCTGAAGCATTTAGCCATTCATAATTTCCAGCACGCGGGAATAGAAAACGGTATTGCACGTCATGGTTCTTAACAGGAATCTTGACTGACCACCAAGATTCAATTTCACCATCAGATTCTTTATTTAATTGCGCAAAAGTTGATTCGCTATCCATGTAGTAGCGAACTAAACCAATATCGAAGGTGTAGGTATTAGGTATACGAACTCGAAGCGTGACATCAGAGCCTAATTTCGGTGCATCGGAACTTACATAAAGTTCGCTGCCGTCATGGTGCGGCCTTAGATGAGCATCATTAAAGGACATTTCTTCCCCTTGTATTTCGCGGTACCTGGCTGCCTAAAAGTACCTGTTTGCCAGCGCTTTTTTCCTCTTAAAAAGGTGCGCAGGTCAGGCCCTAATTGTGGCTGTACGGGGCTTATGTAACAGCGTTACGTTTACAACGATTTCGATACAAATCCAGTTTTGGCTAGAAGGTCCAATAAACGGCGCATAAACTCTGGCCAATCCCTAACGGGTTTGATCATCCCTCTAAA
>Ga0209550_10006550_pt1 | contig 10844 bp, 10 predicted proteins | sample LauGreSuBDMM15SN_2_FD_187567 | JGI IMG/M metagenome (GOLD analysis project Ga0209550, IMG submission 187567) | Freshwater lake microbial communities from Lake Michigan, USA - Su13.BD.MM15.SN (SPAdes) (version 5) | ecosystem: Environmental > Aquatic > Freshwater > Lake | place: Lake Michigan... | reverse complement strand
GTAAAAATCCTGTGGTTTGTCTTCAAGAAGAGCTCGGTTGTCGGTCGGAAAATCAAACATCGCGGCTTGACTGGCGGTCGCCAAGACGAGCATGAGAAAAAACGAGAGAGCGATCACTGTGCGGTTTCTTTTTTTGGCGCGCGGGGCTTTTTTCCGAATTCAGACTCTTTTCCGATAAGGGGGAATTTTTTTTGCAGGCGAGCGATTTCCTCTGGAATGAAGCCGCCTGGAACATAAAAAATACCATCATTATTGCCTGGTTGAACCATGATGGCGGAGGCGATGCGGCCATTGATAAGAACCACGGCGATGCGGCCCTTTTCCTCTTGCGTGAACTGGAAGAGCTTGTTCATGCCGTGGTCATCGAGTCGAAAGTAAGCGCCGATCATCCCGTCATTTCCCGGAAATGCGTAAAATGACTTAATATCCCGCTCGCTCAGAACGGGCACTTTTTGAATGAAGATCTTCTGCTTTGGGTTATTGAGCTCGACCTCGGTGACAAAGGATTCGCCGACGGCCTTGTCGCCTTGGGCGTGAAGGCGGATAGTGATTTCGGGGGCTTTTTTAGAGCCTGCCAGAAGGTGACTTTGAAAAAGCATCAAGCCTGTGCAGATGAGAAAAACAAATCGGGTCATGGTTCAGCCAATCTAAAGGATTTAACGACGCCGGATGAGTCCCGCATCGGAGGGGGCATTGTAGATCAGTTGATAGGAATTGCAACTATGCGGACCTGCGGTTAGCAATCTTAAGCATGAAATGCCTTTTCGTCGCTACCTTTGTATTGGTGTCGCTTTTGGATGTAGGTGCCCGATCGCCGGATGTTCAAGATGCGGCGGCACCTCACGCTAGCGTGTCGCCCGATAAATCGAGCCCCTTCTTTTTGACCAGCGTTGTTGACAATGGAAATCACCGAAGAATCGAATCTGCATCGAAAGGATATCCTCGGGTATCGCGTCGGGAATACGTTTCTGCTTTTGACAAGATGACCCATTTTTTCACTGACATGTTTGTCAACGTGAAGCTGGATTCGAGTGCGGTTCTCATTGAAAATGCGACATTGAAACTTGATCCAGAGAGCCCCGTGATCAAAGACAATCGGGAAATCGAGGTCACCTACACGATTCGCAACAATTCCAAGTCCATTAAAAGGTTGGAATTTCCTACAACTCAAAGGATCGAGATATTAACCTACGATTCCTCTGGGGCCATCGTGGACCGTTGGTCTGATGACCGCGCATTCAAGCCTGAAGGGGAAGTCGTCGTGATCAATCCCGCTGAGCGCATCGAGTTTAAGGAAAAAATTTCAACCCGTGAAATGCGCGCTGGCGAGACCTACAAGACCGAGGCGTCATTGATATCGCACCCCGGATTTGTTGTTGATCGAGCCGTGACTCCGCGCTGAGGGATGAGTGGCCAAGGAATCATTCTCGTTTTTTTCGCGCTGGCGATGCCTGCCATCGTGAACGCTCAAGTGCAGGAAAAAAAACTGATGGATCGCATCAATTCTCCCAATCGCAATCAAGCGAGTCAGTTTCAAAATAAGAGCTTTGGATCAACGGGGGCATCTTGGGTGAAGTCGGCATCATTTTCGAGTGCGACCTATCAAGGAGTGAAAGACGCGCAAATCAAGAGCTATGCAGAAGTGAAGTCATTTCTTGGAGTCAAGAATCCCTGGCTTGGAAAGAAGGTTTATGAGACTGGCTCATCAGTTTATCAGTCTCGGGGGGGTGTTTTCGATAAGGACTCGGCTTTTCGCGTCAAGAGCGCCAAAACGAGCACCTTTTCTCAATCCTCCAAGACCGCCTCCACGCCTTCTGCGGCAGTTCCTACGCGTGCTTTTGGGCTCAAGGGCGCTGCGCAGGGGGCCCTTGATCAAGATTCCAAGATCCACAAGCAAATGACCATTGACGAAGTCCGTGAGTTGTTGAACAAATCCCGCTAATATCCCTTCATGTCAGATATTTCATTTTTAACGCGCGGATGCGCAAAAGTTATCAGCGAACAGGAACTCGCCGCCAAGCTACAGCTCGGACGCCCCCTTCGGATCAAGCTTGGGGTCGATCCCACGGCCCCCGATATCCATCTTGGTCATAGTATCGCCCTCTCCAAATTGCGCGATTTTCAGGATCAGGGCCATGATGCCATCCTGATCATTGGCGACTTCACCGCTATGATCGGCGATCCGAGCGGGCGATCGGTTACCCGCCCCCAATTGACGCATGATCAGGTTTTGTCGAACGCGAAGAGTTTTCAGGAACAGGCTTTCAAAATCCTCGATCGCAGTCGCGCCCGCATTGTTTTCAATGGCGAGTGGTTTGAGGGAATGAGTTTCGAGGAGGTCATCAAGCTCAACAGCCGTGTGACCCTTCAGCAAATGCTCGTTCGCGAGGATTTCCGGTCCCGTTTGGATAAAGGTCAGCCGATTCGAGCCCACGAAATCCAATATCCGATCATGCAAGGTTGGGATTCCGTGATGGTGAAGGCCGATGTCGAGCTTGGTGGAACCGACCAACTTTTTAACATCATGGTCGGTCGTGATCTTCAGCGTGAAGAGGGCTTGCCGCAGCAGGTCGCCATGGTGGTGCCTATCCTGGAGGGCCTTGATGGCCATCAGAAGATGAGTAAGAGCCTTGGCAACTATGTCGCCCTCACCGATGTCCCGGCAACGATGTTTGGGAAAATCATGAGCATCAGTGATGAGCTCATGGTTCGGTATTACGACGTCCTCCTCCACGAATCCATTCCCGATGGGATGCATCCGATGGAGGCTAAGAAAAGTCTCGCTCGCCGCATCACTGCTCGATTCCACAGTGAAGAATTGGCGCAGTCGGCGCTGGAGGATTTCAATACCCGCTTCAGTTCCAAAGATCTCGAGTCAGCCGACCTGCCTGTATTCGTGCCAGTTGGCGCAAGGGACTTCATTTCGCTCGTTGTGGAGGCCTCTGCCGCATGTTTTCAGACCACTCGCTCCCGTTCGGATGCTCGGCGACTCATTGAAGGCGGCAGCGTCCAATGGCGTGGTGCCAAGGTGGGCGATTCTAAGGCATCCTTGCCGTCAGGTGAGTCAGGAATTCTTAAGCTGGATAAAACCCGAGCCGTCCGAATCGGCACATGATCCCGCATGAACCCTGTTTTTTATCGACGGAGACTGACTCCCAATTTCGGTATCGGGAGGAGTCTCTTTTACAGGCTGATCAAATGGGGTTTGATCGTTTTTATTGGATGCTCGATCGTTAGTTTCTTCCGCTCCCAGTTAGCACAAGCGGAGGCGCAACGGTATTCCAATCTTGCCGTGCAACAGCTCGCTGCGAACAAAACGCAGGAGGCGCGAGCCAGCGTGGTTTTAGCGTTGGGGTCCTACTCGGAGCACGTTGATGCCTCGCGTTTGTTGGCTCGGATGCTCGATGCCGAGGGGGATGCCCGCTCGATATTTTATTATACCGTTGTCACGAAATCTCGCCGAGCTTCGATAGAGGATTTTAAAAACTTAGCTCAGGCCCTAGTTAAATATGGTGACTATAGTGAAGCGCAAGTCGTCGCCGAGCGCATCGCCAATCGATGGAATGAGCCTGCCTACCCGCATTTGATTAATGCCGAATCTTTCGCAAAGCAGGGTGACTTCTCCGCTCAGGAAAATGAACTTCGATTGGCTTTGGGCATACAGGAAAACCAAGCCACGCTATCAGCGTTGATCCAATATTTGATGAGCCAGCCAGACCTGATGCCGAATCGCGCTTCCGAATTAGATCAACTCCTGCAAAAAATGGCAAAATCCAACGATGCACAGGGGTTGGATGCCCTTCGATTGGGGCTTGTGACCCCGGGTCTTGTTAAAACTGATCGCATGAAGTGGATTGAGCTGTATCGCTCCCATCCCGCCGCCACATCCGAATCGCTTCTGCGGGCTGATGAACTCCAATCCCAGCTAGACCCCTCCGCCCGCGAGGGATTGATTCAGGCCCAAGTGAAGCGTGTTCTGGGTCTCCGTTTTGATCAAAGGGAACCCGTCATTCGTTGGATGCTCAAAAATGACCAACCTGAGTCGGCGCTTGCGATTTTGCCATTGAAGGAAGCAATCCAATCTCGGGAGGGATTTTTACTTTGGATCGAGGCGGCATCTCGAAGCAAGCGCTGGAGCGAAATGGAGGTCGCCTTACGCAATCCCGCGAATCCACTTCCCGCTCGCGACACACTTCCGTTTCTCGCTCAATCCCTGAAGATGCGTGGGGATCTGGCTAATGCAGACACCATTTATCGGAAGGCTATTGCGCTCCACGAATCTCAACCTGAGTCGACGGGCGAAATATTTAGACATCTCATTCTTGCGGGGGAATGGGGCCTTGTTCGTGAAAATCTGGATGTCCTTTTTGAGGATTCCGAATTGGCGCTTGGAAATTTCAAAGCCATTGCCTCGATTTTGAGAAGCCAACGAGATTCACAGTATTTGTTGGAATTTTTGGAAGGCGCCCTCAAAAGCCCGCTGTTAAAAAATGACGTTGCCGTTTTGGCGTCGCTTGCTTCGACGAAGCTGGCCCTCAAGCTGCCAGTTCCTCTCGCGGAATTGGAGCTCAGAGCGAATCAGCATCCGAATAATGTCCATTGCCGGATGACCTATGCGCTTGGGTTGCTTTGTGAGGGACGCAAGGCCAAAGCGATCTTTGAATTGGAAAACGGGGATCACCGATTCAACGCAGCGAGCTTGGGGCCATGGCAAAAGGCCATTTTTGCGTGTGTGCTTGCTGCCAACGATCGTTTGACGGAGGCGCAGAGCCTCGCTGCCGCCATTCCTCCAGATAGTCTCACGATTCAAGAGGGGGCTCTTTTGAACAGTTTCCTGGATTCCTCCACGAGGAAGTAAATTTTTTTGAACGTTTGCCGTTGAGGGATTGTCTCACTTCAAAACAAATCCCTTTGCCTTAATTGGCGATGGGGTACATAGCGATCGCGTAACTTTAATAAAACAAAATTATGGCATTTGAAGACACAGATACAGGTTTCCAGTTATATCTCCGACAAATCGGAGAATACCCCCTTATTACAGTCGAAGAAGAGGTTATTTTGGCTGCTCGCATTAAAAAAGGCGACCAAGAGGCGCGTCACAAAATGGTCCGATCCAATCTTCGCTTGGTAGTCAAAATCGCACGCGATTACTCGAATTTCGGCTTGCCGTTACTCGACCTCATTTCCGAGGGTAACATCGGCCTGATGAAGGCCGTTGAGCGCTTCGATCCTCAGAAAGGCGGGAAGCTCAGCACATATGGGGCATGGTGGATCAAACAGTCGATTAAGCGTGCTTTGGCTAACCAGAGTAAAACCATCAGGTTGCCAGTGCACCTTGTGGATAAAATTGCGAAGCTGCGCCGCGTTTCCAACCAATTAACCGAGGAACTCGGTCGCGAACCCAGTGACCTAGAGCTAGCCGAAGAGGTTGGTATGGCTGAAGCCAAAGTCGCCGCGCTGAAGAGCGCCGCGATTCGTCCCACCTCGTTGGATCAACCCATCAGTGACGACGACTCGACCGCTTTGGGAGACATTATTGGGGATGATCAGGCTTTTGATCCCTATGAAATCCTTCGCGACAAAGATCTTCGTGATGAGGTGGGCGACTTACTCGATGTGTTGGACGACCGTGAGCGCAAAATTATCAATTCTCGCTTTGGGCTTGATGGTCAGAAGAGCAAGACACTCGAAGAGGTCGGTGTGAAATTTGGGGTGACACGGGAGCGGATTCGCCAACTTCAAAATATCGCACTTCGGAAACTCCGCCGCGCATTGAGCAAAAAAGAACGCTCCAAAGCGGATTCGCCAGCATAGTTTTTACGATTTCTTTCATGGGTAGGTTGGAGGCCGGATGGTCGACGTATGTCGGTATCCGGCCTCTTCTTTTTTCTCCGGTCCATATGAGGTTTGAGTTTCTATTTATATTTAAGAAAAAGGGAGTTACTTTAGTCTTGCATGGTGGGAAATGACAAACCACAATAACTCCTGTTAAGCCGTATATCGGACTTGCACACCCCAGAAATCGTCTTTAAGTGAAAGACCGCATCTTATCGGAGGCCAAAATATGATCAGTAAAAAAGAATCGGAGGGCAAAAAGCCCAAGCCAGTTCGTCAAGCAGCTCAACCCAGCTCGACGGCAAAAGTGGCGTCACCAGTATCCGCTAAGAAGAAAAAAACTTCGGTTTCGCGCGCATCAAAAGAAAAGCTCTTGGACGAATCTGTTGCGCCTGCTTCCTCGGAAATGGCGATCGATGGGAAAAAAATGGGAACCAGTTTGAAGTCTTCCCCTAAAAAAGCGGCTGTGCCTTCGATTTCGATCGATGATCTTGGCGCTCTGCCTCGCGGCTATGGCGACAATTCGATTTTCTTGGTGGCTCAGGATCCACAATGGCTCTTTACCTATTGGGATATCGATATTTCACGGCATCCAGGTGGACCTTGCCATCTCCGAGTCGAATCGGGGGGGGGGACGATCGAACAGGAAATCGAAGTCTCCTTCGAAACGCGGAATTGGTATATTCCCGTTAAGTCCGCAGGGGAGAGTTATGCCGTGGAAATCGGTTTCTATCGTTCGAAGCAATGGAATGTCATTGGCCGCTCGGGCATCGTGGCTACGCCGCGCAACAGGATTTCGGAATCCAACCAGTTCGACTTCGCCACAATCCCACTCCATCTTAGCTTCAATCAGCTCGTGCAAAGCATAGAGCGGTCGTTTTCTGTAGAACGGAAGGCGGGAGCTGGCCACCTCCACTCCGGAGGGGCTCAGGCCCAAATGGCAAAGGTAATTCCATTGGAAGAAAAGGAGCGGGGCATTTTGACGGCACTTCTAGGCAGTGCCTTCATGGAAACCTTGTCCAGTATTTCCATGAGTTCCGAGGAACTCCATGCCGCTATACGCCAAATTCTCAACGAACGTCTTGGCTCGGGTGAACTTGCCGAGACCATCGCCCGATTGCAACTCGGACAGGCAGAAAGCAGTCTCTTCAGCGTATTTTCGCAACTCAATCAGGAACTCACTTCCTCCTCCTCGAATTCGAGTTCAGCTGGATTAGTTGAGCGCATGTCATTTGGGCTCACCAGTTGGGTCGCCGCGGCCTTATCGAGTTGGAGCGGTGCAGCGCAGGGCAGCTGGAGCGGTGCAGCCGAAAGCAGTTGGAGTTCCGCCGTGGAGACGAGCGCATCGGGATTGTCGGCATCTTGGAACACGCTTAGTAGTTGGCTGGAATCCACCAGTGCCTCTTGGAGCAATGCGGTTCTATCAAGCTGGTCAGAGGCAGGCCTATCGAGTCTAGAGCAATTGGCTTCAAGTTGGGAAAACGCTTCGAGCAGTTGGGGGGCTTCGGAGAATTCCTCTTCCTTTTCGAATGCCGTTCCGAAGGAATTCAGCGGCGAAACTCAGATCAGCTTGAGTGGAAAGACGCATCCGCAGGCGAGTATTCAAATTGATGGATGCCAAGTTCCCGTGCGAGCTGACGGCTCATTCGAGCACCAGATCGTGCTCGGGCCAGATCGCCGCGAGGTTCCAATCCTCACGACAAGCCCCAGCAGCGGTCGCGTGCAAACGTCAACGATCCTTCTGCAACCGGAAAGACTCTGAAACGCTTAACTTCCAAAAAACCGCAACCTAGCAGTCCAGTTCGTCCTGATCGTCACAAAGAGGAATTCTTACGCTATCTTGAGGCGGAAAAGAATGGTTCCGCTCATACCATTTCGGCTTACAGGACTTCGATTGACGCCTTCCGAGCGTTTCGCCCGTCGCCGGCATGGGCTGAGGTTTCTGCGGACGATTACCGTGCTTGGATGCTGGAATTGATGAAGCGGGGAATGGCCCGAGCCACTGTGCGTTTGCGATTCGCGTCGCTGCGGGCTTTTCATGCATTTCTGCTCCTGCGTCGGGTGGTTGCACGCAATGTGCTAGTGGATGTTTTGTTGCCCAAAAAAGAAAAACAACTCCCTCGATTTTTAACAACGGCTCAAGTCACAAACTTGGTTGAGGCACCCGCCAAGCATGAGAAAACCAAACAGGCACCGAGTTGGATGGCGGCACGTGACATGGCGATCATCGAGCTTTTTTATTCCACCGGCATGCGTCTCTCGGAGCTAGTCGGATTGGATGTCGGGGATGTGGATGTGATCAGTGAGACGGCGCGCGTGATGGGAAAGGGAGCTCGCCAAAGAGTGTGTCCGGTAGGAGGACCGGCCTTGGAGGCCATATCAAAATACCGTCTGGCCGCGCGCATTCATAGTGGGGCGCTCTTTCTTAATAAATCGCGTCGCCGCATTACGTCTCGAGCCGTCAATTCCCTGCTGAAATTGAGACTCCTTCAAGCTGGGTTGCCTTCGGATCTCTCTCCACACAAATTACGTCACAGTTTTGCAACGCATCTCTTGGACAACGGTGCGGATTTGAGAAGCGTTCAGACGCTGCTTGGTCATGCCAGTCTGTCGACCACGCAGATTTACACCCACGTTACGATAGAGCGATTGAAGACCGCCTATCTGGCAGCCCATCCCCGATCGGGAAAAAATTAGGCTGGGTGGAGTGCAGCCAACTGTTCCCAGATGGCTTTTTCTTTTGCACTGGGAGCCGTTGGGATGGTCACGATCACAACAGCATAGAGATCGCCCCGCTTGGCATCACCTATCGGTAAGCCCATGCCGGGAAGACGAAACTTTTTGCCAGACTGGGTGCCTGCTGGGATTTTCAATTTCGCCCGCCCTCCGAGAGTGGGCACGCCGACATTGCTCCCCAGAACCGCGTCCCATGCGGGAATTTCCAATTCGAAGTGGAGGTCCCCACCGTCAATTTCAAAATCCGGATGGCGTTGGTATTTGACGCGAAGATAGAGGTCGCCTGAGCCACCGCCAGAAGCCCCCGTGCCACCTTGGCCGACGAGTCTAATACGCTGACCCTCTCGGATACCCTTCGGGATTTTAACGGTGAAAGTCTCGAGTTTTTTTGAAGCACCCCGACGGAAAGAAATCTGACGAGTCGATCCATTAAGCGCTTCTTCCAAGGTCACAAGAATATCAGCTTCGGCATCCTGGCCGCGCTGAGGAGACTCCTCAAAGCCCGATCGTGATCCACGACGACCCGCAAACATCTGTTCAAAAAAATCGCTGAATCCCGTGCCTCCGAATTCAAAGTCCTCGTCGGAACCTGCCGAGCGTGGGGCTTGTCGGAACCCGCCGCCCGGACCGCGCGCGCCGCCGCGGAACCCGCCGCCAGGCGATGAACCGTGCTGCCAGTTTTGGCCGTATTCATCGTAGCGTTTGCGTTTATCTGCATCACCAAGCACCTCGTAGGCCTCGTTGATTTCCTTGAATTTCTCCTCCGCGGCCTTTTTATCTTTGGCCGTATCGGGGTGAAATTGGCGGGCCAGCTTTCGAAAAGCGGTTTTGATTTCCGCTGGTGTGGCGGTTTTGGAAACTCCTAGTGTTTGATAGTAATCGCGGAATTGCGCTGACATCTGTTCGTAAATTTGCTTCCTCCATTCTGACTATTTTATTCATTCTGTCCAACTCATGCTTGATATTCGATTTTTAAGGGAACAACCCGACCTCGCTAAATCCCGACTCGCCACCCGTGCGGACGGGCACTCAGAAACCATAGATGCCATTCTGGCCATAGACGTACGCCGTCGTGCTGCCGAAACGCGGCTTCAAACATTGCAGGGTGAAAGGAACCGTCTAAGCAAAGAAATTGGTAAACTCCGCTCTCAAAAGCAGGATACCGCCGCACTCGAGGAGGAGGTGAAATCCCACGCTGCGACCATGCAGGAACTCACGGTCGAAACGGATGCCCTTACCAAAGAGCAAACAGATCTGCTATTAATCCTCCCAAATCTTCCGCAGGAAGAGGTGCCAGTGGGGCGCGAGGCCGCCGATAATCCGCTCGTTCGCGCGTTCGGCGAAAAGCCGGTGATTGAAAATGCGAGAGATCACGTTGCCATTGCGGAGTCGCTTGGGCTGATTGATCCTGACCGTGGAGCCAAAATCAGCGGGAGTGGGTTTGCCGTTTACACGGGAGCAGGCGCGCGCTTGGAACGGGCTATTTTAAATTTCCTTCTTGATCTTCATACACGCGAGCACGGCTACACTGAAGTAAGTACCCCGTTCCTCGTGAAGCGGGAATGCATGGTCGGTACCGGTCAGTTGCCGAAATTTGAAGAGGATATGTATGGAGTCGACGGCGGCGGGCTTTTCCTAGTGCCGACGGCCGAAGTTCCGGTGACGAATCTCCATCGCGAGGAGATTCTCTCAACATCGCAGCTCCCAATCAAATATGCCGCTTACACGCCGTGCTTCCGTCGTGAAGCGGGATCAGCCGGGCGCGAGACTCGCGGCCTAATCCGCATGCATCAATTCGACAAAGTCGAGTTAGTTAAAATCTGTGCCCCGGAGGACTCGCGTGCCGAACTCGAATCCCTGACACAGAATGCCGAAAGGGTTCTCCAGATTCTCGGACTGCATTACCGTGTCATCGAACTTTGCACGGGCGACATGGGATTTGGAGCCGCTAAAACCTACGATATCGAGGTCTGGGCGGCCGGGCAGAATGCGTATTTGGAGGTTTCGAGTTGCTCGAACTTTGAGGATTTTCAATCCCGCCGGATGAACCTTCGCTACAAGGCAGAGGATGGAAAAAACCGATTCTGCCATACGCTAAATGGATCTGGAACGGCTCTTGCCCGCCTTTACGTGGCGATCATTGAGAGCGGTCAGCAGCCTGATGGATCGGTCAACCTGCCTCCGGCACTACACTCGTATTTCGGTGCCGAAAAAATCTCCAAGTAGGACGCTCGATCCCTTGCTCGTCGCTTTGGAATCCGCCATGGGCGGGC
>Ga0209550_10006549_pt1 | contig 10844 bp, 12 predicted proteins | sample LauGreSuBDMM15SN_2_FD_187567 | JGI IMG/M metagenome (GOLD analysis project Ga0209550, IMG submission 187567) | Freshwater lake microbial communities from Lake Michigan, USA - Su13.BD.MM15.SN (SPAdes) (version 5) | ecosystem: Environmental > Aquatic > Freshwater > Lake | place: Lake Michigan... | reverse complement strand
TCGTTACTTTATCGCGCCAGCACACACTTGATCAAAGAAGTAACGATGTACGCGTAAATCTGTGGTTAATTCCGGATGGAAAGAGGTCGCAAAAAGTGAACCTTGGCGAACTGCCACGGGGTGGCCCATGCCATCAGCAGCAATTACTTCAGAGAGCACCTGTACTGAATTCGATAACTCTTCTACCCATGGAGCTCGGATGAATACCGCATGCATTTTGGTACCTTCAAAGTTCAAATCACTTTCAAATGAATCAATCTGGCGCCCGAAGGCGTTGCGGCGCACCGTCATATCAATGCCACCGAAGGTTTCCTGTCCTTGGGCGCCGTCGACAATTCGATCAGCTAAAAGAATCATTCCCGCACAGGAACCGTAAACCGGCATGCCTTCTGCGATGCGTCTTTGTATATCTGTAAATAGATCAAATGTTCGCGCAAGTTGTGCGATCGTGGTTGATTCACCACCCGGAATTATTAGCGCATCAACTTCGGCTAACTCTTCACTTCGTCTAACGGTCAACGCCGCGTGGCCCGCTTGCTTAGCGGCCGACAAGTGCTCACGGAAATCGCCTTGCAGCGCCAGAACACCAATCTTCATTTAAGTTCGCGAACTACCAGCCACGTTCGGCTAAACGGTGCGGGGCAGGCAAATCTGCAACATTTATACCAACCATTGCTTCACCTAAACCGCGCGATGCATCGGCCACCACTTTGGCATCATCAAAGAATGTTGTTGCCTTAACGCAAGCCAAGGCACGAGCGGCCGGATCGCCAGACTTGAAAATACCTGAACCAATAAAGACTCCATCGGCACCCATCTGCATCATCAGCGCAGCATCTGCAGGTGTTGCAATTCCGCCAGCTGTAAATAAAACAACTGGAAGTTTTCCGGTTACGGCAACTTCCTTGACTAGCGCATAAGGCGCCTGTAGTTCTTTTGCTGCAACATAGAGTTCATCTTCGCGCATGGATGAGAGGCGGCGGATTTCTCCACCAATTTTGCGCATATGCATCATGGCATTTGAAACATCGCCTGTTCCGGCTTCACCCTTGGAGCGGATCATTGCGGCACCTTCATTGATGCGGCGTAGTGCTTCGCCAAGATTTGTAGCACCACAAACAAAGGGAACCTTGTAATCCCACTTATCAATATGGTTTTCGAAATCTGCAGGAGTTAACACCTCTGATTCATCGATGTAGTCAACTCCCAGCGCTTCCAAAATGCGAGCTTCCACAAAGTGGCCAATGCGGGCCTTAGCCATAACCGGAATCGTTACCGCTGCCTTAATTTTTTCGATCATGTCAGGATCAGACATTCGCGCGACTCCACCTTGGGCTCGGATATCTGCGGGCACGCGTTCCAGAGCCATCACTGCACATGCACCAGCATCTTGGGCGATCTTGGCTTGCTCAACGTTTACGACATCCATAATGACGCCGCCCTTGAGCATTTCTGCCATACCGCGCTTAACGCGTGCTGTGCCGACTGCCTCTGACATTTAAAACTCCCTTAGTAAAAATTCTCGTATTTCTTTTCCAATAAGACTTCGCTGGATCTTAAGTGAACCAATACTACTTTGAACCCTTCTTTGGCGCATCCGCAATATTTGAAGTACTTGCAGGCGTGAATACAGGCTGCTTATCAGTAAGTGCCACCCAGACTTGGCCTGGCGCGAAGAGAATCTCTTCTCCAGTTGGCAAAGTCCATGAAGTGCCCGCTTCGGCGGTTGGACGATTCCATAGCGCGTCGATTGCTAATCCATCGCGCAAAATAAAGCCTTTTCCACTTCCAACTGTTTCAGAAAATGGTGTAACTCCCCCAACTTTGTCGAAGAATTCAGAAGGAGTTATTGAAACCAGTTGAATAACAAAAGTGGTTGGCCCTAAATGAACTCCTGATGCAGCCAAATCTGGCAAGCCACGGTTTGATAACAACCAGCGCTTTTCAGTAGGTGACCACGTTGCGTCATAAGAGCTTGCCGGCCAAGAAACTTTGACTGAACTAATCGCCGTTCCAGTTTCTCGAGTATCGCCAAAGTTCCAGCCAATATTTTTAGAAATAGCAATAACACTTCCTTGCGTGGCAACCTTTTCCATTAGCACTTTCGCTTGCAGCATCATCGCAGTCGGCGCCAGTCGTGCTGGATCATCGGCGTAGATATCACGACCTTGTCTTTGTGCACCAAGATTTTCTAAATTGGCCTTGGCTATCACGGGCAAGAGTTTGCTTTGTGCACCGCTGTAGGCAAAAGCAACGCGACCATATTGAACAAGTAGTTCTATATCTGAGATTCGAGCACTGCGCACTGGCCCAATGACATCTGGAATCTTTGAGGAGAAAACTGCTGCGAGTCGGGTCAATCCACCTTCTACTTGTTCGATGTAGACCACATCGGCATCTTCTAGCCCTGCTTGCGGATGCGCCGCAGAAGTATCATCAATTTTTACAACTAAAATTGGCCCATCGCTACCTATGCGACCACTCAGCGAATTCCGACTCTCTTCCCTAACCACTTTAGTTATCCCCCGGCCAATATCTGTGACACCGCTAAAACCAGATATGGCTCCGATGACAAGTGCTATCGAAAGAAGTCCTACCAAAGCCATTAATATCTTTTTAAAGGACATCGGCTTCAAATTCATATGTCACTGGCAAAGGCGCGCTACCAGCAAGTCGGAATATTCGAAAAATGGGCTTCTTTCGAACCATTTGCGTACGAGTTACCGCATCTACGTGCAATGCAATTGCCACGCGAATCTTGTCAGTTAACTCTGAGAGCTCACGCAGCAAATCTTTTTCAATATATCCGTCTACGAGATGACCGTCATTAAGTAATAGGCCGAGCGCTCCCGATAAGCCACTTTCGGCTTGGGAACGAGTCTGCATATGAGCATCTCTTGCTTGGTGTGCAGCGGCTGTTAACAGTAGAGCAGATGCTGGATCTGCAATGTCACTCCTGGCAATTTCAAGTGCAACCGCTGCCCGTCGCTGAAGGAGTCCGTCTAAATTCGCCCAACTGGTCTCCACGCGATGATGCAATCGGTCTAGGCGCGTCGCCGAATATGAGAGATACCAAATAATAAAGATGACAACAAGTGCGATAGATAAGAACTTTTCCATTACTTTCCCTCTCTTCCCAAAAAGCGATTCCACGCCCGATTTTCAGAAGAGAGGGTTACGCCTTTACCACCGACTAACGCCATTTCATAAATCGAAAAGATATCTTCAGCAACGACATCCCAATCAAAGCGTTGGGCATAGACCTTGCCGCGCTCTGCCAAAGATTTGCGCTTATCCGCATCCCTTAACAAATCGATAACAACTTTTGCTAACTCTTGAGGATTCTCGGATTGGAATAAGGCACCATATTCACCCTTACCAAGGAGTGAATCAAAGGCCGGAATATCACTAGCCACAACTGCCGCGCCTCCAGCCAGGGCCTCTGCCAAAATAATTCCAAATGATTCACCGCCAGTATTTGGTGCGATGTAAAGAGCAACGGATGAAAGAAAGTCTGCTTTTTCTTTATCGGTAATACGTCCCAAAAATTCGAAACGATGCCTTAGTTGCGGATCAATCTGATCTTGAACTTCCTTGCTATCGCCAGGTCCAGCAACTAATACTCGGACATCAGGTGCGAAGCGAGCGATTATTGGTAACGCTTCGAGTAATACTGATAATCCCTTTCGTGGCTCTTCATATCGCCCAATGAAACCAAGGGTATTTCCACTCCATTGCGCGCGCACTTCACCATCACGATATAGATCGGCATAAATTCCATTTGGGACAACAACGGCATCTGTTTCTAGATGCTCAGTTAAAGTTTCACGAGCAGCCTCACTGACTGCGATACGTGCCGTAAGTTTTTCGATTACCGGCTCAAGGATTGGTCCAATTGCAAAGATCGCTTTCTGTCGCTTTGCTGCCGCATGAAAAGTTCCAACTAGTGGACCTTCGGCGGCCCAGCAAGCCAAAAGTGAGATTGAAGGAATGGCCGGCTCATGCAGATGCAATAGATCAAAGTTTCCATCCGATATCCAATGACGAACTCGAGAAAATGCAATAGGACCAAAAAGAACTCGCGCGACCGCCCCATTATATGAAATTGAGATTGGTTTCCCAGCGCTCACTACATAATCTGGGATTGCGGCTTCATCAATTACTGGAGCTAACACTGAAACGTAATGGCCCTTAGCAATTAAATATTCTGCTAAATCTCGGACATGATTTTGCACTCCACCAGGTGTATCCCAACCATAGGGACAAACCAGACCAATCCTTAACATCTGCAGACTCATTGCGCTCTCTCTTTAAAGTCGCCATCAGTCCAGATGCGTTGCAACATGTGCCAATCCTGAGGATGCTTGGCAATTCCCTTTGCAAATAGGTCGGCGCACTCTTGCACAACCGTCGTAACTTTCTCTGCCTCTGTCCCCTGCGAGGGAATTGCCACACTATTAAATTCGATATGAATCCCGGTATTTGTATAAGAAACAAAGGCTGTTATCAAAGGTATTCCAGTACGAATGGCTAGCAGAGCAGCTCCGGCGGGCATGCGCGCAGGAGCTCCAAAGAAAGTCACATCGATTCCACTTCGAGATAAATCACGATCTGAAACCAACGCAATCAGTGCACCTTCGCGCGCGCGTTGCATTAGCGTTCCCATGGATCGCCCATCGAGTGGCAAGACTTCCATGCCCATGTTCTGGCGATATTCAACAAATTTATTAAATAAGGCTTCGGGTTTAACCCTTTCCACAACTGATACGAGCGGAAATCCCATCGCACAAAAATAAAAACCAGCATGATCCCAATTTCCGGCGTGAGGAAGGGAAACAACAACTCCACGGCCATCCTTCATTGGCGCCGTTAATAAGTCTTCACGAGTAACAGTCACTGTTGTTAAAATGCGTGACTTCGACCAATCTGAGCATCGAAAAGTGTCACACCAATAACGCATACTCGATGAAACAGCAGCGCGCATAAGTTCATCCATTGCATCAGAACTATTGCCAGGCAGAACTCTTTGCAAGTTGCTACGCAACCTTTTCATCGGTGCGCCATTACGAGATAGAACGATTTTGCCGATTCTTTCAAATATTGAGTAGGCGCTCTTTTCGGGCAAAGCACGGACTAGTCGCCATCCAACGAAATATGGCAGTGATGATAAAAAATCTTTATTCATCTTGTTAAATCTCAGCCTTCACAATCAAAATTCGTTGCACAACTGTGACAGTAGCCAAAATCAAAAGTAGCCAGATTCCAATGGTTAATGCGTAAGCAATCCCTAAGCCATCGAACCCAATCGCCGTTAAAGTCAGAATTAAACGTTCTGTTCTTTCGGCAATGCCACCTGAACATTCGATATTTAAGGACTCCGCCTTCGCCCTAACATATGAGACCAACCCACCAGCGACTAGCGCGGCAAGTGCTATCGGTGCGAGCGGATCATCAGCGTTTATTAGGGCAATAGTTAGTCCAACCATGATGGCGGAGTCGGTGATTCGATCAATTGTAGAATCTAAGAATCCTCCCCAACGACTCGCGCCTTTCTGTGAAATTCGCGCCATAGCGCCATCGAATAGATCACTTAGCGCAAAAATTGAAATCGCAATCGTGCCCCAGAAAAATTCTTGACGAGGATAAAAATAGAGCGAGCTAAAAACAACTCCGAGCGCCCCAGTTGCTGTAACAGCATTTGGTGTTAAACCAAGGCGAAGTGCCCCGCGCGCAATTGGATTGATGGCGCGGGTTATGGCTGGCTTTAATGAAGCGCTTAACATCGCCACCATCGTAGGCTTAAGGGCGGAATTTCACCTATTCTGACGCCTGTGACTTCTGCCAAACGCATCCATATCTACGGCCATGTCTCGGCCCAACCCCAAGGGATCGCTAATCTCTTTGGTGCAGAAGTCTCAGATGCTGCAGTTGCTGAAAGTGATCTCGCAATCTTTGTTATAAATCCTGCAGCCGGTATTGATCGACCGACTATTGATTTGTGGCATTCCTTAAGTGACTTTCAATTGCCAAGACTTGTCATTGTTAACGAACTCGAGGGATCAGATTCAGATTTCGAAGATGCCATCATGTTAGGAAACAGAGTCTTGGATCAACTTGCAACACCTTTCCTTGTTTTACATGGCGATAAAGGTGAACCAATTGCTCTAATTAACCTCGAGACACAAGAGCTGCGTGATTACAGCACTACCCCGCCAACCGTGCGTGCTAGCGATGTAGAACACCAAGAGTTGGTTGCTGATTTTCGAGAAGAGTACCTAGCCGAGATTGAAAACGCTGGCGAAGGTGCTTTTGCAGCAGGACTTCTATTTCCAGCGATTCCAGTTGTGATTTCAAATGGACTGGGAATTGATATTGTAAAAAGTTATCTAGATTTACTGCACTAACAAAATGGCTACCAAGCAGCAGCTAGTTCGGCGCGAGTTTGGGCAAGCAAGACTGGCATAACTTTTGTTTGACCGATGATTGGCATGAAGTTGGCATCACCTGACCAGCGCGGAACAACGTGTTGGTGAATGTGTTCGGCAACTCCAGCGCCAGATATCGCACCTTGATTCATGCCTAAGTTAAAACCAGCAGGCGCTGCCACTTTGCGCAAAGTAACCATTGCACGAACACTCATTTCAGAGATTTCATCACGCTCACCCTTGGTTAGATCGGTTAGATCGGCTACATGGCGAAGAGCGCAGATCAATAAATGACCTGCGTTATATGGATATAAATTCATCACTACGTAGGCGAATTCACCACGTGCAACAATTAAACCTTCTTCATCCGAAAGAGTTGGTATGCGACAGAACGGACATTCGACCTCATTTTGATCTAGTGGACGGTTTTCACCTTTGAGATATTCCATGCGGTGAGGCGCCCATAAACGAGACCAACGATCGGGCATTCCTAGATCAGGTGAAACCATAGCTAGACCTGCTTGCGGTCGGCGATTGCTAATTTAATCTCAGCTATAGCATCGGCGATAGATATGGAATTCTTTTGTTCACCGTTGCGATAGCGAATCGAGACCTTGCCCGCGACTTGATCTTCTTCACCAGCGATTAACATATAGGGAACCTTTTGCATCTGGGCGTTACGAATCTTCTTCTGCATGCGATCATCAGATGAATCAAGATCGATGCGAATTCCGGCCGATCTAAATTCCTTCACAACTCCAGATAGGTAATCAGCAAAGGCATCTGCAACAGGAATTGCAGTCACTTGCACCGGAGCAAGCCAAGGTGGGAAGGCGCCTGCGTAATGCTCGGTGAGAACGCCAAAGAATCTTTCAATTGAACCGAAAAGTGCGCGGTGAATCATCACTGGGCGCTGGCGCGTTCCATCTGTTGCCGAGTATTCAAGTTCAAATCGCTGCGGCAATTGGAAATCAACCTGAATGGTCGACATCTGCCAGGTGCGACCAATGGCATCCTTTGCTTGCACAGAAATCTTCGGACCATAGAACGCTGCGCCACCTTCATCTAGTACTAGCTCAAGTTTTTGCGCAAGGGCCGCTTTGCGCAACGCCTCGGTCGCTTCAACCCAATCAGCTTCCTCGCCGACAGACTTTTCAGGATTGCGTGTGGAAAGTTCCAGATAGAAATCTTCCAAACCATAATCACGCAACAAATTAAGAACGAAGGTGAGAAGTGAATCTAGTTCGCCAACCATTTGTTCTTTTGTGCAGTAAATATGCGCATCATCTTGCGTAAAGCCACGGGCACGAGTCAAGCCGTGCACTACTCCAGATTTCTCATACCGATAAACGGTTCCAAATTCAAAAAGACGCAGCGGCAACTCACGATAAGAGCGTCCACGTGAGGCAAATATAAGATTATGGAAAGGACAGTTCATCGGCTTCATGTAGTACTGCTGACCGGCACGTTTGATTGTGCCGTCTGCATGTAGCTCTTCATCCATAACCATCGGTGGATACATGCCCTCTGAGTACCACTGTAAATGACCAGATTTTTCAAAGAGCGCGGCCTTAGTTAGGTGCGGGGAGTAAACGAACTCATAACTTTCATCTTCATGGCGTTTGCGAGAATAATCTTCCATCGCGCGACGAATGATTCCGCCCTTTGGATGAAAGACGGCCAAACCTGATCCAATTTCTTCGGGGAAAGAGAAGAGATCTAGTTCAGTACCGAGGCGACGGTGGTCACGCTTTTCAGCTTCGGCAAGTAGTTCAAGATAAGCATCAAGTTCTTCTTGCGATGGCCAAGCGGTTCCGTAAATACGTTGCAGCATTGGATTCTTCTCTGAACCTCTCCAATATGCTGCCGCTGTACGCATTAATTTAAATGCCGGAATATGTTTTGTGGACGGCAGATGTGGACCTCGACAGAGATCTGACCAAACAGGTTGACCATCGCGACCTAAATTGTCATAAATTGTGAGTTCAGCTCCACCGACCTCAACGCTTGCTTCATCTCCAACACCGGATTTAATTCCGATCAATTCACACTTATAAGGCTCGTGAACCAACTCTTTCAAAGCATCGGCCTCATTTGTTAGGCGACGGCGAAAACGCTGTCCATCTTTAATAATCTTGCGCATAGCACTTTCAATCTTTACGAGATCTTCTGGGTTAAATGCCCTCTCGGGATCGAAGTCGTAATAGAAACCATCAGTAATTGGAGGACCGATTCCTAATTGAGTCTGCGCAAATACTTGTTGCACTGCTTGCGCCATTACGTGCGCGGTTGAGTGGCGAAGCACAGAAAGTCCTTCGGGTGATGAAATTGAAATTGCTTCCACTGAGTCGCCATCAGAGAGTTCAGTCCAGAGATCTTTTAGGACGCCATTGACTTTGCAGACGACAATCTCTTTGCGCTCCGCAAATAGTTGGGTCGGACGGGTTTCGGTCTCAACTGAAACCGAAACTCCATCGACCTTGATTGCTATCGCAGACATGGGCTTAGCCTACCGAATGCCTGTGTGTGTTTGCCCAAATATTCGCGGCCAGCGCCTTGCAATCTTCATCTATTTGTAAGGGTTTTCCCATAATCGATGCAACGCAAAGCGCAATCTTCAAACTCGAGATTGCAAAAGCTGCATCGACTCTCGCTAACTCTGACTTAAATATTTGCTTGACAGCTATCCCGCATCTTTCAATCACTATCCCCCGTTGGATACCCGGCAGAACACCAGAAGATAAAGGGGTTGTAATCCACTTTCCATCAATACGGAAGAGAAAATTCGAGACCGCACCTTCCGTAACTTCGCCATCTTCGTTGAAGCAAATAATCTCATCAAAGCCGCTCTGCTGTGCCTGTTCTAAGATAGTTAGCCGATGTTCGTATGGGAAAGTCTTGATGCTTATTGATTTCACAATTTCTGAATCAGTTACAAGGGCCAAATTAGCTGGCTTAATTACATCTTCATAGCGTTGGTGAACAGCAATGAATCGCCCCTTTGAAAAAAATAAGCGCAGCCTGCCAATAGTCTGTGGTTGGCAAGTTACAAGTGAATGTATTGCAGTTCGGACAACTTCTTCGTTAGGTAAGAAAAATCCTTTGGCAGTTGCTGCTTCCAGCGCCCGACGCATATGCCGCCCAAGTTCAAAGACCTCACCTTCTTGGGTTCGAATCGTTTCAAATACACCTTCACCGCTTGGCCAACCACCAACGCTGACACCTGCAATTGTGGAATCCGTCAATTGGTCATTTAACCAAATCTGCATTAGAGATTTCCTCCAACAATCGAAATCAATTTTCTAGCTTTTAGTTGCGTCTCTTCCCACTCAGCTATTGGCTCACTGCCCCAAGTAATCCCCGCACCTGTTCCAAAATGCAGATGCGAATCACGCAAAGTCCAGAAGGTCCTGATGGCAACTGATAATTCAGCCTTATCTCCTTCAATCCAACCAAGAATTCCACAGTAAGGACCACGTTCGACGGGTTCATTCTCGGCGATCACTTGCAGCGCAGAACTCTTTGGCGCTCCACTAATTGACCCTGCCGGTAGTAGCGCTGTAATTATTTCCTTCCAAGATATTCCTTCTTTTAATTCACCCGTCACATCAGATACTAAATGTCGAAGGCCCGGATGATCTTCCGATCTAAGTAAGTTGGCCACATCGACACTCCCGTCGCGACAGATTTGCCCAAGATCATTGCGCATCAAATCCACAATCATGATGTTCTCGCTCTGATCTTTCTCGCCAAATCCGTTCTCATTAAGTGGTTGGGTCCCCTTAATAGGTGAGGTCACAACTTTATTTCCTTCACGCTTTAAGAAAAGTTCGGGCGAAGCCGATGCCATAGCCAACTCTGGCAAAGATAAATACGCGGCATGTGGCGCTGGATTGGATTGCAGAATTTGCCCAAAGAGTGATGCCAGCTCATCTCCAGAGAAATCTGCAGTTAATACTCGACAGGCATTTACTTGATAGACCCATCCACTTGCGATCGCCTCTTTGATTTTTGTCACGTAATTGCAATACCCACTTTGATCGAGTGATGTCTTCCAATTTCCGGTAATTAAACCGCTTGCTGATCCACTGAAGGGAAAGCGCGCCTTCATAACTTGACTAAATCGCGCTAATCGAACCTGTCCTTCAAAGCTGACGCTAACTGCCCAGAAGTTGCCATCATCTAATCGTGATAAATCATCAGTTACATCAATCAGAGATCTGGCATATCGCCCGCTCATCCAGAACGAGTCATCACGCAAATCCATGCCCTAACGCTACGGTGAAATTGCTCGCTTTGGCGGATAGCCCCATGCTGCGCTAGATTTGCCCACGCACGAAATGCGGACGTAGCGCAGCTGGTAGCGCGGAACCTTGCCAAGGTTCAGGTCGCGGGTTCGAACCCCGTCGTCCGCTCGGA
>Ga0209550_10006548_pt1 | contig 10844 bp, 9 predicted proteins | sample LauGreSuBDMM15SN_2_FD_187567 | JGI IMG/M metagenome (GOLD analysis project Ga0209550, IMG submission 187567) | Freshwater lake microbial communities from Lake Michigan, USA - Su13.BD.MM15.SN (SPAdes) (version 5) | ecosystem: Environmental > Aquatic > Freshwater > Lake | place: Lake Michigan, USA... | reverse complement strand
ATGACATTGAAACCTTGTTTGGCTTGGTAGCTCAGTTGGTACGAGCGAACGACTGAAAATCGTTAGGTCGCCGGTTCGATCCCGGCCCAAGCCACAAAAATCTATTTTCAAGATATAATTGAGCTCATGCGAAAAGCATTAGTTCTCGGTGCTGGTGGCTTTATTGGAAGCCATATGGTTAAGCGGCTTGTTTCTGAAGGATACTGGGTTCGTGGCGTTGACCTTAAACAACCTGAGTTTTCTACCTCTCGTGCAAACGATTTCAAATTGCTAGATTTGCGACAAATAGACTCGGTACATGATGCGTTTGCACTTTTAGATGAAAATCAATTTGATGAGGTTTATCAATACGCGGCCGATATGGGTGGAGCTGGGTTTGTTTTTACAGGTTTACATGATGCTGAAATCATGCATAACTCAGCACTCATTAATTTGAATGTCCTTGAAGTTTTACGTACCCAAAAACTAGTTAGACCTAACAGTAAGACGAAGGTTTTTTACTCGAGCTCCGCATGCATCTACCCTGAGCGAAACCAATCCGACCCAGACAATCCAAACTGTGAAGAAGGGTCGGCCTACCCTGCTGATCCAGATAGTGAATATGGTTGGGAAAAACTGTTTAGTGAGCGCCTCTATCTTTCTTTTAATAGAAACTATGAGATTCCAATAGCAATTGGAAGATTTCACAATATCTATGGCCCAGAAGGAACCTGGGATGGTGGTCGCGAAAAAGTACCAGCTGCAATTTGCAGAAAAATTGCCCGCTTAAATCCTGATGGTGGAGCAATCGAAGTTTGGGGTGACGGGCAACAAACAAGATCATTCTTGTATGTAGATGAGTGCATCGAGGCGACACGTAGGCTTATGAATTCAGAACACACAGGTCCAATAAACATCGGATCCGAAGAGATGGTTACTATAAACACGTTGGTTGACATGATTTCTGAAATTGCCAGTAAACCAGTTGTTAAAAGCTATTTAGTTGCGGCACCTACTGGTGTGCGTGGGCGAAATTCTTCGAATAAGTTAATTCGTGAACTTTTAGATTGGGATTATTCCACAAGTCTACAGTTGGGACTTGAAGAAACATATAAATGGGTATTACAACAAGTTTTGTTAGAAGAATCTAACTCTTCAGATTAATTCAATCAGTTTATCCGCGATGATATCGTCCGTTATCATGAATTTTTCTTTTGCAATTTGAAAGTTTTCTTCTATAGCAAGTGCACGAGAATTGTAGTCCTCAACAGAAAGTTGCTTTAGGATGTCTGGAATTTCTGAAGCTTCTTCAAATTGGATTATTCCATCTGGATTAAAAATATCCCCGATACTAGGGCACCCCCAAAAAATCGGAACGCACTTATAGATGAAGCAATCAATTAATATTTCAGTGAAGTAATAGTCATAAGAGGAGTTCATTACGGCAATTGAATAAAAATACTCGGATAAAGGTTCTCTTTTCGAATCAAATTTTCTATAACCGCTTCCCCACAAATCTATTTCTAAGTTTAATTCTGCTATCTCATGCCTCAGCTTATGACCGGTTGTACTGGTTTTGCTTGAAGCAATGAGCGAAACTAAATGAGTTTTGTTAAATAATACATCTAGATCTTCGTCTTCTGCCCGACTAGACCCAACATAAACTTGCTTGAAGTTCTCGCCACGATCAACAAGATCTTTATCATGAGTTAAGACGTATTCAAATAATCTATTGAGTCGTCTAATCCTTCGATAAGCCTTCGGCCTAATTTCCTTCGACTCAATCAGCCAAGCTATTTTGTGTTTGGCAACTAGTTTCTTAACAAAGCGCCTATTAAAGTATCCTTCGGTTATTACCGCCACTTCTAAATCGTTAATTTCATCTTTAATCCAACTAATTTTCTTGGGTTTTCTTGGCCAAGATGAAGTCCAAAACCCACAAACATCAAAGACGTGTGCATTTTCTTTATCGAACCAATTTACCTCAAGCACGCGAATTGCTCTCAATTATTTCAATCATGATATCAATCCCATCCTGGAGTTCTATTTCTGGTTCCCAATATTTCAAAATATTTTTATCAGGTTCGTTCCTAGTCGAATTTTGGATTGAATCTACATTGAGTGATGGTGTCACTTTAGAATTTGTCTTACTCGCGATGACTTCGGCCACCTCCCTGATATTTGTCCATTTAAACCTTGCTATGTGCAACTTCTCTTCTTTTGATACTCGCTCGAATTCACATGCTAAAATTAAAAGAGCTCTACATGCATCATTGGCGTAAAGAAAGTCGCGCTCTTCGGTGCCGTTAGTCCTCATAATAATCTCACCACTTTTTAATGCCATGGTAATGAAGTCAGTCACTACGTGAGATTTATTTTCATCTCTTTCAAAACCGTAAACATTCCAAAAATGGACTGTGAGTCCACCCAGAGTCTTAGTCAAATTCTCCCCTAGTAGTTTGAGAACTCCATAAGGTGAATGGGTCATATTTGACATTTGACTGGATGCGAAAATAAAAGGCTTCTTGGTTTCCTTCAATGCATCGAAGGTATTAATCATTATTCTCATATTATTATCAATAAACTCGTAAGTTTGTTGATATTTTTCAAGGTAACGGGACCCACCAACATCAAAAGCTAGAAAAAAAACAAAGTCAACCTCTTTAATCAACTGAATAAGACCTGGGGAAAATTCGCGTAAATCTTCTTTTACATTCCTTGCTAAATCATACTCAAAGACTGCGACTCCTTTTTCTTCGCAGAATTTGACTAAATGGCCTCCAACTTGGCCTGAAGATCCAAGAATAAGAACCTTATTGATTTCTCCAGGCATAGCACTCCCTCTTTTGTTTGTGAGAATAATCTACCAAAACTATTTATTGTCTAAGGTGATTTGAATGGCTCTTTTGAATGTTAATTTCCTAAAGCTTTACGAGTGGCTGATATAGAATATGCCATGACTGCTAATGTTGGATTCATCCAACCATCGCTTGGAAAAATTGCGGATGACGCAATGACTATTTGAGGGTAATCATGCATCCTGCCATAGCAATCTGCTATGGCAAGATCTCTTTCGTTGTTAACTTTTATGGTTCCGCTCGGGTGCGCGGCTTGAAAGTTTGCAACTGGTAATTCAATTAAGGAGTCTAAATCTATTACGCAACCAAATTCTAATTGAAAAGTATCCAGCCAATCTTTAGAAATTTTGGCTACCTCGGCAAAGCCTTGAATGTCGCTAGAATTCAGTTGCCAGGTAGATGCAATGTAGTCTCCTTTCAAAAAAAGGAGCCTAGATTCATCTGGTGCTTGCTCAAGTTGGGCCCAGATCACAAATTCCCTTACAAACAGGAAATTAAACACGGTAGTTGGTAAAAAGTGGCGAAAAGCACTCTTCAATTTGTTTCTAAATAGTTCGGTAGAAGTTAATTTCTTCAGCTGAAGTTCACCATTCAAGATAAACTGATTATGAATTTCTTGAACTTCAAATATACCGGGTCTTCTGTTCCTACCTCCAAATTTAGAGCAAACTTCATATTTCACTTTCCTGCTTACAAATTGTCCGAAATTAGGGGTATCCGTAGCAAACCTCTTCGTCTTAAAGGTGTATAGATACGTTGCGGGGTGGTCACGTACGCCAACACCAACCTGAAAATTGTGAGCTGCAATTGGAAATGACCGAAGTATTATTTGCGTTGTCTCAATGCAACCAAGAGCGATGATAAGCAAGGTATTTTCTGGAATTTCAATTAACTCTTCGTTAGAAAAAAGCTTGAGACAATTTTCAAAACAATCGATTCTCGTTACTCTTTTTTCCACTAAGGAGAACCTCGAATCATTTATAACGTCTCTATATCTGATTTCTAAATTTTTTTCCTCTGAATAATATGTGTAACTCTTATTGATTTGATTACCTTCCATATCTTCAAAGATAGGGTTGATTTCAATCAATTCACTATTCATTTTAATCAAATCAAAATCGCTTACTAACTCCGCCGAGGCAAGTCGCAACGCTTTTATGGCATCTTCGGAAAAACCATTGTCATGACTCTGCCACTCACTTAGTGTTTCTAGACTCAGTTCTGCTAACTGTCCTCCCCAGCCTCCCGAAGTGCTCCCCCCTATACCTCCCGTCGAATTCTGAAAGTTTAAAAGAGGCGCTAGGCAAGAAGAATACGATGGCAGTGGATGCTTGCCTTGATCGTACATTTCGACTCTGGCAATTCCAAATTCAAAAAGTGCTACCCTCGCGGCCGCTAATCCCGCTGGCCCTGCTCCAAGAATCACTACACGATTAAACTTTGTGAACATCAACAGCCTCAATCTGTGTAAGGTACCTTTGTGTCTTAGATACTACAGGAGTTCAAATTGAAATCAATCATGTACGGTGGTCTAGGAAATCAACTCTTTAAGTTTATGGCTGCGTATAACTTGTCAAAAAGAATAGATCAGAAGCTACTTATAGACATTTCTTGGTTCAAATCTAATGAAGTGAGCATTCGAGCAAAAAGGAATTTTGGGCTTTTGGACTTTCCTAAAATCAATGAATTCATAAGCGTAATTGAGTCGAAGAAATCAATTAGGCGAAGCATTGGGATGCGTATTCTCAGTGTAAACGCAGTAATACAATTGCTTTTTGGATTTTTCACAGAGAAACACTGTCACCAGGTAAGGCAATGGCCGTTCTTCCATACAATTATTGGAGACTTTGAAAACATTAAATTCCTACCGTCAAATTCTGAAGTTGATAGACTCTTGACTTTTCCCGTGCTTAAAACTTTAGATTTCACGAATCTGCATCAGGAGCTAGTAAAGAGTAAGAGTAGTGTCGTTGCAGTCCATATTCGATTAACAGATTACATGCAGTTATCAGAAATCTATGGTGTTTTATCACATGATTACTATAGGCGCTCGAAAAATCTAATCGAGCTGCATTTTGAAAATCCTATTTACTGGCTCTTTAGCGATGATTCCGACAGAGCGAAGTCAGAGTTTTCTTCTATTTTTGAATTTTCTCGGGTAATTGGGCCGGCTGATTTAGAAAAAGACATTGAGGTACTCGAATTGTTATCACTTTGCCAGGGTTTGATCACCGCAAATAGCACTTTCAGTTGGTGGGCCGGCTACATTGCGACAATAAGGAATAAAGACGCTTACGTATGCGCCCCAAGGCACTACAAAACTTTTAAGAATTATGATCAGTACTCAAATGGTCTACAAGTTAAGAGCTGGCACATAGTTGATAATTGAAAGCCCTGGATAATCCCTTCGGGTCTTAATGCTCGGCTTAAATATCGCCCCATTTCTTGTTTAATTTTCGACCCTAACGCAAGATAGCTTTTATTAGTCTCTGGCGGTGTCGCCGTAATTTTGCAAGAGACATCAGAGCGTAGGCTAAAAAACGTAGGTTCATGATTGATTTTCTGATTGGAGTACCAAAGAAATTTGTTGTACGAGCCAGAGACTTCAAAACTAGATAAGAAAAATCCAATCTCCATAATTCACATTCTGGTGCACAGCTACCAGAAAAGTCTAAAAAAAGTTGACTCAGCTGGGGCGACTCCCAGATTAATTCGATATTATGATCAAATGCTGGAATTTTATCTTGAATAATCCATCCCCTAATCAATAGTGATGCAGCCATGCGCTGTAACTCATGCTTATTAGAAATCTGGTTTGGGTGTACGCGGTACTCTGTCAAAACTTCATCTAAAATGTAAATTTGATTTTTTTGTAGAATCCTCGCCCATAAATAAAAATCTTCTGCAATCGATGTATTGCCTACCCGACTAAACTCTTTGTAATTTCCGCTTTCAAGTATTTGGCTACGCCTCATCATCACTGAAGGGTGGCCTATGTGGCATCCAATTTTCAATAGCTGCTTTGTTTCACTCAGGTATTTCTCTGAAGTACCTACACTCCTGCCATTCAAATCTATATAATTCATTCGGCTAGCAACTAAAGCAATTTCAGGATTACTTTCCAAAATTCTTAACTGTTTAGCCACCCTTCCCTGAATAATCAAATCATCCGCGTCAATTCTCATAATATATTCACTTGAGCTACTGAATACACCTAAACCAAGTTTTTGTGCCAGTGATAGGCCATCTGCGTTTAGGAACCGCAAGTTGCCATGACTCAGTATTTGCTTTACTAGATTAATTGTGTAGTTGCTAACGTCAGAATAGACAATGCATACAGACAATCCATCTGCGACTGATTCTCTTAAACTATTAAGGGTGTGTTCAAAGTATATGCAATCTCCCCTGATTGGGATTAATACTTCACACTTATTGTTGGGTAGATTCATAGGTTTTATAGATCGTCGGTGTCTAGTCCCGAATTACTAAATATTTCTTGAGGTGTCCCTTGATTGGCAATTTGCCCATTAACAATGTAATAAATTCTATCTGCATATTGAATTGTTGAATGCCTATGCGTGACAACAATAACAGTCATTTTTCCCACTAATGTTCTTAGAGCAGAAGTGAAATCAGATTCTGTTTGGGTATCCAATGCGCTAGTTGATTCATCCAATATTAGAATTTTCGGATTACTGTAAAGAGCACGAGCTAAACCCAAACGTTGTTTTTGCCCACCACTTATCAGTACACCATTTTCTCCAACTTCCGTCCAAAAACCATTTGGAAGCTCCTTGATAAAATCTGAAAGCTGTGCAATATCTAGAGCTTGCCAGACTCGATCTAAATCAATCTCAAAATTTTCTTGGCCAAGGCAAATGTTGTACAGAATTGATCCCTCAACAATTGCAACCTCCTGTGGGACATAGGCAACCGCGCCTGGCCATATTTTGTAAGTTTCTAGAGGTGGCAAGCCGGAAATAAAGGTTTCACCTTTAGATAACGTTATTACTCCCAAAATTGCGTCAATCATTGTGGACTTTCCAGATCCTGAGGGTCCACAAATACCAATAAATTCACCCTCGGTTATTCGCAGAGAAATCTTAGATATTGTTGGATGCTGTTTCCCTGAGTGCGTGACTGAAATATCCTTTACAACTATCTCCTGCAAAAATCCTGCATGCTGATAATCTCGTTGCGCTAAGTGGCTGTAAAAGTCCTTTGGCGTACTGCTCAGTTTGATGAGTTCAAGTGTAGAGTCAATCATTCCTAAACTACTTCGAACTTGTATTGCGCCTTGCTGAATTCTGAGTACTGCTGGTGAAATTCTTAAGCCAGCCGCCAAAAAAAGCGCAATTGTTGATGCCGCGGAATCCGAGTTCCCAAAGTATACTTGCGTGAAACCAAGTAGCGCCGCACCTACAATCACCGTTGATTCGATGACATATTTACTTACATACGGCAAGAATGAGATGCCTGCTTGGACATTAGCCAATTCGTTTCTAGTTTTACCAAAAACCCCGACATAATGCTCAATGCGATCCTGTATGAGTGATTCTCGATACAGGGATATCGATTCCACAATTTTCTGATTACTTAGAATGTTGAGACTTGAATTTCTTTGGCCTAGTATCCCGCTTGACTTATGCATGAACTTATACAAAAGTAGTCCTACTATTCCGAACATTACCGCCGTGCCTAAGGCTATTTTAAAATCAACCCAAAGCAGCCCTATTGACATAATAATTAGTAAATAAGTGTCTGAAAGAATAATTAATGAAGTACCGATGACATGAAGAAGAACTATTTCAACCCCACGAGTTACGGCATAGACGTTTTCTTGACTATTTTTCTTGTGGATGTGGTGTATCGGTTGAGTTAGTAAACCATGTAATAAGTTAGTTGAAATCACAGCGCCACGAATAGATAAGAAAAATAGAGTTTTTTTGGTGAAGAAAATTGAAAGTAAAGTCCTCGTCACTAAGCAAAGAACTGATAGGACGGCAATTGCTAGGATTTGATTTTCTTTTGTCCAACCGTCAATATTTGTGACCCGAAATAACCCACTCCAAATACCAGTAATAGATGGGTTACTACTATCAGACATTAGCAATCCACCTAGTAAACCAATTAGTAGGACACCAAATAAGTCAAGAAAATTGGATATCAATTGCATAATTGACAATATAGATAACTTTGCTCTGTCTTGGCGACTAAGCAAGCTAAAGCAAGTTCTCAAATTTCTCAAAGGACTTTTGCTTGCCACTCTATACCCCATCTATTGATTATATCGTAAGAAGTTCCTATAAACGAGAATTGAATCTAAAGCGAAATCGGTAAAAAGATTCGAATAGTGCATTTTAAACTATTAAATAAATCACCAGTCTTCATGAATGTCTTAATGTATGACCACTGTAGCTTATTCCAAGTTTTCCTGTTTCTAAGATAATTTGAATCTGACCCCAGTAACAACATTTTGCGGACTGCCTTACAATTACCATCATAGTAATCGTGAATCGACGAACTACTCATGTTGTTATCATGTCTTCTATAATGTACTAAGCTTTCGGCGATGAAACCCACATTTGCATAGTCACAGTAGCGTCTGAAGAAGTCCCAATCTTCAGATGCATTCTGGAATGTAGTGTCAAATATGCCGGTGAGTGGGAGAAGCGATTTTTTAAAGATTGCACTACTGCATCCCAAAATAATAACCGCCGAAGTCGGGTTGTCATGAAAATGAACACTGCAGTTCCCGGAGAATTTCGGGATATAAACCGTGTGATCTCCTTCTTTTCGACCAAATTCTAAACCGCCACAATAAACTAGGTCAAAAAGTCCTTCCTGAAGATGTGAAACCTGGAGAGTGAGTTTATTTGGCATCCATATATCATCGGAGTCCATCAGGGCGATTAACTCTCCTTCTGCCGCAAGAATGCCAGCATTCCTTGCCGCGCTAGCACCTGCATGAGAGTTCTTGATAGTTTGGATATGCTTCCCATAATTCTCAAGAACAGATAGGGAATCATCCGTTGACCCATCGTCCACAACAATCACTTGCTTGTTGGGATAATCTTGGGCGAGCACACTTTCGAGCGAATCTTTCAAATAAACTGCATTGTTATAGTTGGGTATCACAATTGAGACCAAAGGCAACATAATGGAATCTTACATGCTAAATCAATATCTTGATCTCTGAGACTAATTTGAATTTAACATGGAAAAGGTATTTAGAAACCCATTCCACTCAGGATTCACAAAAATACGAAAACCTAGAGGTAGACTAAGGGAATGCGAATCCTTTTGACTGGCGGTGCAGGATTTATTGGATCCCACCTAACAGAGGAGTTAATAAAGTTGGGTCATACCGTAACAGTTTTGGATGATTTCTCAACAGGTAGCTTATTGAATCTAGATGCCATCAGAAATTCACCCTTTTTGAAGTTGTCTGAAGGAAGTATTCTAGACAAAGAAGTGTTAGCCGAGCTAATAAATACAAATGACTATGTCTTCCATCTAGCAGCAGCAGTCGGAGTTTTTAACATCGTTAATAATCCTCTAGGAAGTTTGATAACGAATGTCCGAGGAACTGAAAATGTCTTGGCCCTAGCCAATGATTCGAGAATCCCTGTCTTGCTAACAAGTAGTAGCGAAATTTATGGTAAAAACACTTCAAAATCTTTGAAGGAGTCGGATGACAGAATTCTTGGATCACCAACAACTTTGAGGTGGTCATATAGCGAGGCCAAAGCAATTGATGAGTCACTGACACATTCGTACCATCTCCAATATGGACTAGAGACTAGAATTGTCAGGTTTTTCAATACGGTTGGACCTCGCCAATTAGGTACTTACGGAATGGTCATACCCCGATTTATTGAGGCAGCTTTGAAAGATGAGCCAATCAATATTTACGGCGACGGAAATCAAACTCGATGCTTTGCGCATGTATTTGATGTCGTGGAGGCTCTACTCAAGGTCGCCTTCTCAAAAAATACTGTAGGTAAAGTAGTAAATATTGGTAATGACTTCGAAATTTCGATTAAAGATTTGGCTGAAACAATTGTCAGGGAAACTAATTCAAAAAGCAAAATTATCTACATACCTTATGTAGAAGCATATGGCAGCGGTTTCGAAGATATGGAACGTCGTGTTCCTAACATTGATTTGATTAATCAATTAGTTGGTTGGAAACCCACACGTAACCTAACTACCATTATTAGTGACATTGCCACTGAGATGAAGGGGAAGTTCTAGAGAGATTCTATCTTGGGGTGGTCAGGAAATGTATTCGTGCAATCTAGAATTTTAACGTTTCGTGCAATTAATGCGTCAATGTGAATATCTGATTGCTTGGTCGTAAGAATTGCAATATCGCAATCCCAAGTTAAATCTACTGGTGTTGATTTTTCCCAAATTTTTACAAGGGGGTCAAACCATGCAACTTTAGCGCCCCTTGATTCTAAGTAACTTCGAAGTGCAGAGGCTGGAGTCTCACGAATGTCGGCAATTCTGGACTTATATGTAACACCTAGAATTAGGACTCTGGGTATCTTAGCTAACGACTCCACCATAATTAATGCACGTTCTCCTACATACTTTGGCATATCTTGATTAATCGAGTCTGCTAATTCGACAAGTCCCGCACTCTCACCAAGTTGACGAGCCCACCAAGTTAAATACAATGGATCGACTGGAATGCAATGACCACCAACTCCAACACCTGGTGTGAAAGGCATAAATCCGTATGGTTTTGATGATGCAGCTTCAATGACTTCTTGAACATTAATTCCTGCTGCTGAGCACAATTGTGTGAACTCATTGATTAATGCAATATTGACTAAACGAAAAGTGTTCTCAAGAAGCTTTGCTGCTTCTGCAATTTCAGGTGTTGAAACTAAAATAGTGGCATCGCAGATTGATTCATAAAACGCAAGCGCTTTGGTTTTCGATACCGCGTCAGCTGCACCTACTAAACGTGGCGTGTTTTTTTGGTTCCATATCAGG
>Ga0209550_10006547_pt1 | contig 10844 bp, 7 predicted proteins | sample LauGreSuBDMM15SN_2_FD_187567 | JGI IMG/M metagenome (GOLD analysis project Ga0209550, IMG submission 187567) | Freshwater lake microbial communities from Lake Michigan, USA - Su13.BD.MM15.SN (SPAdes) (version 5) | ecosystem: Environmental > Aquatic > Freshwater > Lake | place: Lake Michigan, USA... | reverse complement strand
TATATTATATATTTTATTTATATAATATATTGTCTGGACATTTATTTATTAGATAGAATTTATTTATTATATAAAGTTGTATTATTTTTTTTATCATCCTCTTCATTATTATATCCAATGTTATTTATTGTTAATAAATATACAACAGTTATCATTATAGCTAATTGATGATCATGTATACTTAAAAATATGATTAATAATATTATTAAAATACGAAATACAATATTATCATATAATAAGCGTACTGTTTTTGGTACTTTAGGAGAAAGTGTGAAATATAAACCAAATAATATTAAAAGAGTTATTTTAACATATTTATTTTCATACATCCATGACAAAATTTTTGTTGATTCAATATCAAGATTGTTCATATATTATATTACTATATATTTTTTTTAAATTATATTAATATAATTTAAAAAATAGTTTTATTCATAACCATCTAATGCCTCAGTACTATAATCTATATCATCGTATTTCGCATCTTCTTCATCAACATAATCATCAATATCCAATGCATCAGATGCATTTTTAATATTATCTTCATCTTCTTCCTTATTTTTTTTATCATCATCAATTTCTTGTTGTGTTAATAATTCTTGATAATGTCCAACCATTTTGAGAGTTTCATCAATATAAGGTGTTTCATTAAGTAATAAATAATCAAACTTTCTAATATTATAATTAAAATATGGTCTATAATACATATTGAATAAAAATTTAATAATTTTAACTAAAAGATGAGCTAATTCAGATTCTATGGCTGGTTGAGTATTATAGTCTAGTAATTTATTAAAATTTTCAATTAAATAAAATATTAATTTAATATCAGTATTACCTAATGAATTAATAATATTAATGTCTATATAATTTTTATTTAAATTAATATTAAAATTATCAGGGATTTTATAATTAATATGTGTATTAGATAAAATATATTTAATATTCTCAAAAATATTATTTTCATTTTTAGTATCTGAAATATTAAATTTTTTTAGTTTTTTAGTAAATTCATTTACAATTTCTTTTTCATTAATACTATAATTTGATAATATTTGACCACCATTTCTAATATTGTTGATCATGGATTGTGCTCTGATTATAATTTGTTTAAGATCATTAATTCTTGTTCTGATTATATTAAGTATAGATTCTTTATCTAAAACTGTAGGTAAATTATCTTGAAAGTTTTTATTAACATGATATACATTATAATATTGATTTTCATAACCTAAATATATAATACTATCTTTAATAGATAATTCAACTTGAAGCGATGGGTTATTTTTATTTTTTTTAATATGTTTATTATCTTCAGAATAACCTAAATATTGCATTGTGATTGAATCATAATAAACATATACATTATTAGATTTATCTTTATAATAAATAATATCTTTATTAAATGATAAATGTTTATGAACATATTGAATTTTATTATCTGATGATAAAATAATAATAGAAGATTTTATTGGATTACCTAAATAATCATGATCAATAATATAAGATGTTTCTTTTAAATATATAACTTTATCATTAACTTTAATTTTATTACCTAATATTTTAATTAATTTATCAATAAAAGTATTAACATAATTTTCTAACTTAAAATTTGTTATTCGTTCATATTCTTTATTAAAATTACTAATAATTTCTTTAATATCATTAGATAATTTAGTTTGTTTCCTATCATTTTCTTTAATCTTATTAATTTGTCCTAATAAAATATCATTTGATTTTATTTCTAGATTTTTATCAAGTTGTTTAAGTTCTTTATCTGTAGGTTTAAATGTATTTACATCAACTTTACATTTAACACATATACCAGAACTATCAAGTTCATGTGTATCACCACTAATACAATATTTTTTAGATAATTTAGTAATATTTATATTTTTTAGTTTATCTAAATATTCATTTGAAACATTTTCAGATGTTGTAGTATTAACTGTTTTTAATATTTTATTATATGAGTTATTACATACACTACATATTAAATCATTATTTTTAAATGTCCATTTATGAAATTTGCCATCTGAACAATTTGATAAATTATCTATTGTATTATTATCATTAATTACAGATTTTTTATTAAATGATATTGTTTTTAATGAACAGTTATCATTATATTTATTTAAATTATTAAAATCAATATTTAATTCAATAAAATTAATTTTTTTTGTTAATAATGTTACTTTTTTAGTATTTTCATCAAAAATAATATTTTTTAATGATTTTGTTTCAATTCTTTTTAATAATTGTTCATCATTATAAGTATATTTTATTTTAATGTTAATTCTAGTTGTAATAATTTCATACATAAAATTTTTAGTTACTTCAAAATTAGCTTCAATTAAAGTATTTAATAAATCAATTACTGTATGTATCACAGTTTTTTGAACATTAATTAAAAAAATTGGTTTTTCTTTTACATCTATTGTTTTATCATTATATAACCATAATCTATTTGCAACCATCATTCCAGATAAATAATAAATAACATAAGAAAGTAATGGTAATTTCATCATAGGGATTTTTTCTTTTTGATTAACTCTTAAAAATAAATTTGAAAATAAACTATTGCTAATTTTTTGAAAGAAAAAATAGTTAATTTTTTTATCTTCTCTCAAATTTAATAATTGACCTGAATTTAATTCTGTTATTATAATACATATTAAATAAGCCATAATATTATTATATTTAATAATTTTATATTGATCAGTATCAGTCGAACTAGTTAAAAATATATCATCTTTAAGTTCAAAAAAGAATAAATTTGTTAAATCTTTACCAATACCATATTTTTGACTATATTGTTCTATTCTATTTTTAGGTTGATTTTTTAACCATTCAGTATGAATAAGAATAATATCAATTACATCCTTAATTATTGTTTTACGTTTTATTCTTGGTATTGAATCATTGCCTATGAAAGAAGTAAGATCTACTGAATAAGCAAATTTTTCTATATTTTTTTCTATATTTCTGATTGTTCTTATATATTTAGAATATTTTGGTATTTCTTCTAATTTTTGTGTAACTGAAATTGAAGTAATTATAAAACTGTTTAATTCTTCATCATATGTTCCTTCAAACTTTTCGATTTTAACAAGTTCATTACAACTTTTACATAAATATTCACCTCTTTCATCTGTTTTAACATATTGTTTCACAAAATCAAAAACAGCTTGATTAAAATCATCTGTTTTTTTCCCCATACTATTTATATTACGCCATCTTATATAATGTTGACAAATTGGGAAATTTTTTTTAGACATTTCTAATTTAACATCTATTTCAGTATCACCTAATATAATAATATTTTTTTTTTCTTTAATAACTTTTAAAACTGGTAGTTCTATTAAATTATCACGTTTACCAGGAATAATTGAATCAATTTCATCTGCTATAACTTCTAATTCAGTCACTTTATTAATTAATATATATTCAGTTAATTCATTTTTAATATTTGGGATTAAATCAAAATTAAAATAATTCTTAGTATATCCTTTAAAAATATTATATAAATCCCAAGTAGTAATTTCATCAATAGATTTAATATATTTTTTAAATTTATGTGTTACTAACTTGATATAATTATTATATATTTCTTCTAACATTAATTTTATATTATTTTGCGCATTTTCAGCATTATAATTAATATATTTATCTGATTTTGGTTTATCAGTTTTATTATTAAATAACCAATAATATAATTTATCAGTCTTATTATCAAAAGTTTTATCAATTATTTTTAAAAAATCATTATATCCATTACTATCATGTTTAGTTTTTACATTAACTAATTTAGATTTATTAAAACATTCTAGTGGTTTTTTAGATGGATTCCATGCAACACCTATAATATTCATATCGATATTATCATGACCAATTCTAGTTTCAATTGGAATATTTTCTTTTTGAATTAAACTAGTTTGACGTATACCTTCAATTGTTTTTTGAGGACGAAATTTAATGCCATCTTTTGAAAAATTTTTAAAATTAACATAGGTATATTTACGCATATTTGATAAATCAATTAATAAATCATAATCACTTGCATTTTCAGATTTACTAAGTTTTTGTATTATTTTAACTTCTTCATTATCATTATATAAAACAGCTAATTTAGGTTGTAATGGTTTAAAAAATAATTTTTCAGTATCTAATTTTAGTTTTGGATTTTTTTCTAAAAGTGGTGAATAATAATTTCGAACATTATTCATTTTACTAATAATATATTTTATTTTTGTTGCATCACGTTCTTTAATATTACTAGATTCAATCAAATTTTCTGGATCATATTTTTCTGTATCTTTATGATATCTTAAAAAATCTTCAGTAATTGGGATTATTATTTTATTAGTAAATAAATAATTAATAAATTCTTGACTTTCTTTAAGAACTATCTCTTTTTTATCTCTATTTTCTTCTAAATAATTATATATATCTTCAGCTAAACCTGTCTTTAATTCTGATATATTTAAAAACTTTTGAATAATGTTAAAATCTACTATTTTTTTCTCATTTGCCGTTACTATTTCTATATATTTATATTCAATATTACTTTCATCTTGTTGATTTAATATATTTATAATCTCATTTTTTTCTTCTTTTTGATAAATTTGTTTAAATATAATCGCTTTTAATATATTATGAAAATTATCTTTGATTAAAAAATAGTCTACTATATAATCTTCGCCTAAATCATTAAAAAGTATAATTGTTGTTTCATACCGTTGAGGATTATTAGATAGTATAATTTTAATTTTATCTATATCTTTTAGTTGAATTAGTGAAATAAAATTTTTAATATCATTAAAAAAAGTAATTATTTTAGCATTATTTTCACTATTAAAAAAATGGGGAATCTGGAATATTGCATCTTTTTGATATCTACTTGTTTCAATAATATTAGTAATAAATAAATCACGTCCACCTTCATAATAGTATCCAATGCCTAAATATATATAAAACGCACAATATCTTTTAATAATATTATTAAAAGTTTCATAATAGCTTTCTTTTTTAATTATATCAATAATATCTTTCTTTGGTATTAAATCAATAAAATTTTTTATACATTTTAAAATATCATTTTGGTATTTAACAAAATTTGTATCTAAAATTAATTTTTTAAAAGTTTTTTCTTTTTGTAAATAATCATTTAACTTATTTAAAATACTATCAAATAATTCATCTATTTGATTAACATACATTATATTAATATACTTTGGATAAAAATAATATAAAAACACAAATTTTAATTTCTAAATTAATATATATATAATATGTCTGACTTATTTCTACAAAATAGTTTAAATAATATTTTTGATACTGTAACTGAAGCAAATAACGAATTACCTCAATGGATTAATATTATAGATATTAAAAAAAATGATAATATTAAAGGTGTATCTAAAATTAATAATCATGTAACATCATCTGTCTTTATGACACAAGATGGAGGTGCCAAATCTAGATCTAAAAAAAATAGGAATAATAGTATAGATTCTGCAACATCATCTGCATTTATGGGACAACTTGGCGGAGCAGTAGATTCTGCTACATCATCTATCTTTATGGAACAATCTGGATCAGTAGATACTGCAACATCATCTGCATTTATGGGACAATTTGGTGGAGCAGTAGATTCTGCTACATCATCTGCTTTCATGGGACAATTTAGTGGAACAGCAGACTCTGCTACATCCTCTATGTTTATGGGACAATATGGTGGAGCAGCAGATTCTGCTACATCCTCTATGTTTATGGGACAATTTGGTGGAGCAACAGATTCTGCTACATCATCTGCTTTTATGGGACAATTTGGTGGTTCCAACTCAAATAAAGATATTAATAAATTAGTATCTATGTTAACTTCAGAATCTAATAATGAAAATGGTCTTTCTGAAACTACTACAGAAACTTTAGAAGCACAATTACGTGACATTCTTAAACAAAATGGAGGATCTAATAAACATAAACAAGTAAAAGCACAATGTGGTGGTTCAAACTTAAATGTTAATGATATTAATAATTTTTTCACAAATTTAAAATCTCAAGGTGTTGATGTTAATGTTAAATTAAATAACAAAACATTAAGTGAATTTTTTGATTTAGCTCAAAACACAACAACTGAAATATCTGAAATTAATATAAATAATATTATTGGCGGTGCTGCTAAAGGGAAGAAAAAATCATTTAAATATTCAGAATCATCTGAATTATTAGATGGTGGAACAAATGCAGGATTTCAAGCATTTTTAGATTTTAAAAAACATGTCGCTAATAAACTAAAAATATCTAATGGACCTATTGCAGCTAAAATTGCAGGATCAGTAAATACTGAAATGAAGAAAAAATACTCTGAATTAAGTGCAGTAGAAATTGCTAAAAAAAATGCTGAACATTTTGATAAAAATATGGATAAAATTAAAAGTGAATTTAAAGAATTAATTGAAAAATCAAATAAAAAATAAAAAATATTTATTTAATTATAAAAATAATTAAATAATTATTAAACAAATAATTATTAAACAAAAAATTATTAAACATTTGCATAATCATAATCATCCCATCCAGATATATTAACTGCTTTAATATCATCACATCTATTTGATGGTGGTATATTTGGTGGTATTAAATTATTTCCTGTAGAAGGAGGAACTTCAGCATAAAGTACTTCTGAAGCTTCAACAGATAAACCTTTAATACTATCATTTAGAGTTACATTATTTCTTAAATAATCATTAGCAGTTTGTTCACTTATTATTGCTTTTTCATAGTCATCATTATGTTCTGCATCTAATGCTAATTCCATATAATTATTATAATTTATTATATTTAATGTATTATTTAAATGTTTTTCTGCCTTATTTAAAAGATCATTAGAATCTTTTACTGATCCATTATTTTGCAAATCTAAAGCAGATGATTTTAATACATCTGTTTGAACTAAAGCATTAGCTACATTTGCATGTGACACAGCAATTTGATTTAATTGTTCAGCTGTAGTATTATCTCCTTGTTGTAATGCATTATTTGATGCATTATTTAATAATTCTGATTTTATCAAAGATTTTAGTACATGTTCATTTGTTGATACATTATTATTATTTACAATAGATATTACAGCATCACGTGATACTGCTATTTTATCTGCAGTATTATTAAGTTCTTGTGAAACTATTTGATCAGAACTTTCAATAGCGCGATCTCTTAATGTTTTTTCATTGCTTGTTGTAATATTTATATAATTATCAACATCATTTTTTATGTTTGAAACAATATTATTAACATCTGTGTTGATTGCTTTTAATGTAGATATTGTTCCTTTTGTAATATTATCAATAACTGGAATTTTTGATCCATTTATAATATTATCACGCATAGATTCAGAACTTGCATATATAGATGCAACACCTATAGGTATACTTGGAACAAAATTATTAACTGATGATTTTTGTATAATAGGTGTATCTTGTTGTATAATATATTCTGCTTGTGGTTGTTGCATAATAGATTCTGGTTGTTGCATAATAGATTCTGGTTGTTGCATAATAGATTCTGGTTGTTGCATAATAGATGCTGGTTGTTGCATAATAGATGCTGGTTGTAATTGTTGCATAGTAGGAGATGGTTGTAATTGTTGCATAGTAGGAGATACAATAGTTTGTTCGCTTAATTTATTTACAATATTTTTAGTTTTCATATTATTAATAATAATAAAATAGATTATTAAAAAAATTAAAGCTATTGTAATATGTTTATTTGCAAGTAAAATAATTATAATTATAAATATTAATCTAAAATAGATAGTATTAATAAAATTAGTAGTTGATGATGTTAATTTTGGAGCAACTAGTACTGTGAACAATACTAATAATAATGCACTTACCGGTCCTAATATATTATTATTAGAAATTGTTGAAAGAGATTTATTTAAATAATCAGATCCTTTATTTAAGATATCCATATTATATTAACATGGAAAAAAATTTATATTATTTTTTATAAATATTGAAATTTAAAAACTAAATATATATATTTTATAATAATAAATGAATAAAACTATATTATGTAAAGAAGGTTACTTAATTCCAAAAACAGATAAGTATAGAGATCAAATTGATATATTAAAAAAAGAACTAAATGTAGAACCATATCAACCATATACTTTCTCAAAAAATGATACTAATATTAAATTTAATGTCTATCAAGAAAATGAAAATTATTATTGCATACCAAAATATTATGGTCTTAAAAAATTTGGCAAACCAGATGAAAATAAAGAACAAATAGGTAGTGAAATTAATATTAATTTTAATGGTGATCTTAGACCTGTACAAAAAGAAATTATTGATAAAGTTGTTCCTCATATAAAAGAACATGATGGTGGTGTTCTTGTGTTACCATGTGCTGCTGGGAAAACTGTTCTATCATTGTATTTAGCATCATTATTTAAAGTTAAAACATTAGTGATTGTTCATAAAACTTTCTTATTAAATCAATGGAAAGAGAGAGCCGAACAATTCACAAATGCAAAAATAGGTATAATCCAACAAAATAAAATAGAAGTTGATGGAAAAGATATAGTTATTGGTATGTTACAATCAATCGCAAAAGACAAATATGATGATGAAATATTTAGAGATTTTGGATTAGTGATATTTGATGAAGCACATCATGCACCATCACAATATTTTTCAAAGGCATTACCATTAATTGCATCTAAATTAACAATAGGTTTGAGTGCAACACCAAAAAGAACAGATCGATTAGAAAAAATTTTATATTGGTATTTTGGTGAAGTTATGTATAAAGCTAATGTTGAAGAAAATAATCGAGTTCTAGTTAATATTGTTAATTATGATATTGAACATGAAAAATTTAAAGAGTATCTTATGTATACTGGCGATGTTAATCGCCCAAAAACCATAAATAAAATTACTACGATTGGACGTCGAAATAAGTTTATAGTTGATTGTATTGAAGAAATATTACAAGAAGATGGAAGAAGAATATTAATATTATCAGATCGTATTGAACATTTACAAACATTAAAAAATAGACTAGATGAAAGAGAAATTGCATCATCAGATTTTTATATTGGTGGAATGAAACAAAAAGCATTAGAAAAAGCAAAACTTGCACAAGTTATTTTTGCATCTTATGGAATGGCATCTGAAGGTCTTGATATTCCTGAATTAAATACATTATTTATGGTTACTTCTAGGAAAGAAGTAGAACAAGCAGTTGGACGAGTAATTAGAAAAGTAAATCCTTTGATAAGACCATTAATCTATGATTTTACAGATCAATTACCTAGTTTTGTTAATCAAGGTAGACATCGTCGAAAATTATATAAAAAAATGGGTTTTGAAATTAAAATTACAGAAGTTAAAAATAATGTTATTATTCGTGAAGAATGTATAAGTGAATTAACTAATATTAAAGAACATGTTTCTGTAAATAATAATGATTGTGAATTTTTAGATTAATTTTATTTATCTACACAACTACATTTTCCATCATCATTTACTTTAATATTACAATTAGAAGAACATAATTTTGAAGTACATTCACCAGAATTATTACAGTTAGATGTAAATAATTCTACATTATTTGATTTATTACATATCAAATATATTATAATTACTAATATAATTATAGATAATATTAGATTAAAATTCATATTATAATATATTATATTATAAAAAAATTTATAATATATTATATAAAAGAATGAATTTTATAAATTTTATTAAAAATAATTTTACATCTGCAATAATTATTATAACTTTATTTTTAGGTTTTCATTATTTTTATTTTAAATTAAATTTTGATAATAATCAAAAATTTAAAAACTTAATTGGTACTTATGCATCACTAAGTATAATCTTAACAATTTATACTATTTATAAAAATAGTCAAATTAATTATTCAAATATCATCAACATGGAATTAAACTCTTTGAATCTAATTTTTCAAAATATAATTGAAAAATGTAATAGTTTCTTTATAGCTAATCCTAATATGAAATATTACTATAATGAATTATTCAATGGAATTAATAATGAGGATGAACAAATTAGGAATAAAGATTTAGAACAAATTTTAAGTAATAGTTTATTAAATTATATTGATGCGTTTATTAATTATGTTGATGCATATAAAATAGCAAATGGTCCTAATTTTCAATTAGAATTAATGGAAAAAAAATTATTAAGAATCTTAAAACAATTTGTTAAATCAAAAATATTTTTAGAGAATTGGTATATTTTTAAAGAAAAATATGCATTAGACTGGACAAAAACCTACTTTCAAATTTATCTAAATCATTAAAAATAATTTTTATAACATAACTAATTAGCAACAGATGAACTTAATATCATTCCACAATATTCAATTGGTTTACTAGTATAATCATCATAATTATATATTTCTAATTTAATTGCAACTTCTATAAATTTTTTAAAAATTTTTTGAAATAATGCACCATGACCTATTTCTGGACATGCAAAATGTGCCATTTCATGAATCACAACATACATTAATAAATTAATATCATGTAATTGTCCTGAATTTTTACTTTTTAAACATACTGATAATTCTTCACCTTTATTAACACTATAAGATGTTAGATCAGATGTTGGATCTGTTTCATGTATACTAGTTCTATTTTCATTAAAATTAACATCTAAATTTTTTATATAAGATGCATAATCTTTAAGATTATCAGTCTCTATATTTTTATTTAGGTAATTTTTAAGTATGCACATATTTTTAACAATTGTTGCTAAGAGGTTTGATTTATCTTTACTTAATTCATCATTATAGAC
>Ga0209550_10006546_pt1 | contig 10845 bp, 10 predicted proteins | sample LauGreSuBDMM15SN_2_FD_187567 | JGI IMG/M metagenome (GOLD analysis project Ga0209550, IMG submission 187567) | Freshwater lake microbial communities from Lake Michigan, USA - Su13.BD.MM15.SN (SPAdes) (version 5) | ecosystem: Environmental > Aquatic > Freshwater > Lake | place: Lake Michigan... | reverse complement strand
ATCATGGCTTGGTGATTAACAACACCGTGACCTCTACCGGCGGCAACATCACCGCCACAGCGTCTGCTGCCAACGGTCAAAAAGTGGCGTTGTTAATTTCTGGAGGAGGCGCGCTGATTGCTAGCGGCGCGAACCAAAACATCACCCTGAAGGCCAACACCATGGACTTTAGCAGTGCAACAGCAACTAGTGCGATTAATGCTGGCACCGTGAACATCACCACCAAAGACGCGGACAAGGCAATCAATATTGGTGTGGGTGATTTTTCTGGCTCCTCTGTGGTCCAAAGGTTGAGCTTAGATCAGGCCGAGTTGAATAAAATCACTGCTGCAAAAACAGTGATTGGCGATAGCTTAAACACAGGCGGTATTTCCGTTGATAACGTCGCTGTGACGACCAATGCATCTACAGGCAACATCACCCTTCTAACGGCTGGCAATATTGCAATTAACAGGGCGTTGACAGTGGGTGACACTGGTGCAACCAAAAACCTGACCCTCAATGGCGCTGCTACTGGTGCTAACACAAGCGTCATCTCACAGACAGCCGCCATCAAAGCTGCCGGACTGGAACTACTCGGCACCAACGCCACGCACACCCTCACAAACACAGGCAACGACATCAAGAAACTGGCAGGTAACACAGGCACTGTCAGCCTGACCAACCAAGGTAATTTAACGGTAGGTGTTGTCAATGGAACAACAGGGTTAACAGCGGCCAATGATATTAAGCTGACAACCACCGCAGTAACGGGTACAGCTCTTACTATCAATAATGATATTAAATCTGTTAACGGGGATGTTAGTTTGATCGCCGTTACTTCAGACACCAACAGCGCACCTAACGCCGCTGTGTGGTCGAAGGCGCATGTACAAGGCAGAGATGTAACCATGAGCGCTAAAGCTCAAGGCGGTTCAGGCCGAACACTGGGTTATCGCGGCACTACGACCGGAAAATTTACAGCGTCGCGTGACTTGAAGCTGAGTGGCTCAACCCAAAATGAAGCCAGTGGCTTCTATATGTATGGTGGAGCGCTCTCTGCGGGCAATACGCTAAGTATTGAAGGGACATCCGCACAAGGCCAAGGCGTAGGGTTTGACAAGGAATCAACCTCGCCTAATGTCAGTATTACTAGCGTTAATGGCATCACAATTAAGGGCACTGCATCAAATTCAAGTGTTCCTCAGGCTGCGATTAATCTGAAAGATGTTGACCTGACGAATTCAGCAGGTGCCGTTACCTTGGAAGCCATCAAGGGCGACATTCGTACTTTGGGAACGGGCACCCTCATCCAAAACGGCAATGGTGATGTGAAGCTCACCACGGTGGACCATGGCAATATCACCGTACCGAAAATCATCAACAATGGCACGGGCAATGTGGTGATTGCTGCAGGCTCTAATTTGGCGGTGGGTGATGGCACTGGCGGTCAAGTCAAAACTGTTACAGGCAATACGATTACACAAACAGCGACTGGTAAAACTTATATTTACTCAGGAAATGCCAATGACACCGGCTCATTGTCAGCAGTCGGTGGTTTTGCTAACGGCTTGTTCTTGTCCACCATTGGCACAGACACCGTGAATGCTGCCTCAAACACAGAATATAAAACCAGTGGAACTCAAAATACCATTGCCGGCGGTGCTACAACACAAGTCATGTTTCGCGAAAAAGTGGCTCTTACCGGCGCTTTTAACAATGCAACAGTGACTTATGGAGACAGTACAAATAGCACCGCTGTGAAGGCAGCATTGCAAGCGACCAACCCAGCAAGCGGCAGCTCAAATATTATTTCAACCACTAGCAACGCAGGGACTTTTAAAATACTAAATGCTGACTTTTTTGCTGATATGGCTTCTGGTAAGCCTTCGGTTGATACAGCGTTAAGTTTGGCTACTAACAAAAGTACCTCTGGCAATTTAAAAGCCAACAGCGCTGGCTACAACGTTGATATTGCAGGGACTAAATACACCTTGAGCACCACGGCTAAGTTGGTGGTTAACCAGAAATCTCTCACCGCCCTCTACGCAGCCAACGACAAGGTCTTTGATGGCAACACCAACGCCACCGTCATAGGCAGCTTGCAGAACGCCATCACGGGAGACTTGGTTAGCCCTACGAACACTAACGCTACGTTTGACACCTCTGCTGTTGGTACCAATAAACTTGTCAGAATCACAGGGATATCGCTTGCAGGATTTGATGCTGAAAACTACAAAATAGACCTAGTAGCCAACCCGACTTTTACCGCGATAGCCACGGCGGCTATTACCCCTATCGCACCAAAACCGCCAGCGCCAGTGGTTCCAACAGGCACCACTTCCGGCGGGGTAAAGATTCCCTTGTCGGCAGCTAATCCGTTTCAACTGGCATCTGCGGAAGATCTCGGCGGCGAAGACTTTTGCAAAAACACAAGTATTGACCCGCTTAATGAGAGCAGTACTGCCACCAGCAATTCCAGCTGCGCCTGCGAAGACTCAAAACTAACCCAAGACGCTCAGATTTGCTTTGAAAAAGATACCCAAAAAGTTTCTCTGCAGTAATCTAAAATCTTTAACCATACCCATAACCACTAATGATGCGTAAATCCATGTTCAAAACCCACACCCTTGCAACGGCCTGCCTGGCCCTTTTTGCGGCGAACGTGGCGTTTGCGCAAACCACAAACAAATCAAGCGCAGCTGACGTTCAACGTAACGTGGAGAAAAACCTCCCCGGCCCGGTAGCGCCCGCGCCTAAGCCCGCCGCCAAAACCGTTCCCCCCACCACAGGCGAGCAGGGTTTTGCCAGGCTCAAAGAGGTTCAGGTCAATAGCACCATGTACCAGCAAGAGCTTGCAGATTTTTGGTTAGGCGATATGAACCAGCCCGTACCGCCTTCGCGGCTCGCAGAATTTAAAGCGTGGGCCTGGGATTTATTTCAATCCAAGGGCTACCTGGCTTACCTCACCACCCAAGCCCAAGCCACGGCAGAAGGCACTGTTCTGACCATTACCGTAGCCATGCCTTCAGTCGGCAAAGTAACGGTGGTGACCGCTGAAGGCACTGCAACTTCGCCTTATGCCGAAGAAGTTGCCAAACGCTTTCGCGCGGCCTATCCCTTAGGCGCTTTGGTCGATGTGGCAGGTTTTGAAGCCAATCTCAATGCAGCGAGTTACGATTTGCCGGTGGAGTTGGATGTCAGCTTGCGCCAAGTCAATGAGAAAGTCGTTGACGTCGTTATTAACCTGCGGCCTTTGGAGGTCACCACGGGTAAATTTTTAGGCGGAGTAGCGCAGCTTAATAACTATGGTTTGCCCTCTTACGGGCGATGGCAAGGGCTTGGGAATCTCAGATTTGCGGGCTTGACGCCGCAATCAGAATTAGCCCTGACAACCCAGCAGTCTGAAGGCGTTCAGTATTACCGCGCTGAGTACGACGCGCCTTGGGTGAATACGGGAATGCATTGGAAGGTGTACGTCAGCGACGTTCGCAACCAAGCCAGCGGCGGTATCAAAGGTATTTCTACCGAGGCCGGCTTAGGCTTATCCAAGTTGATAGCCACAGACCGAACCGGCAAATGGCTTGCGGGCTTAGAGGCTTCGCAACGGCAAACCCAAAACTGGGTAGCAAGCATTGAAAACGCCAACCGGGTAGACCAACAACTCCGTGCCAAGTTACACGCCGAGTCTGCCAACGGTTGGGTGGACAACTTTAGCAACGACGTGGTTTTAATTACCGGCGTGATGGATTTGAACCGCTTCGCAGATGACAAGACCAGCGATTCAACCTCCTTAAAAGTTCATGGCGAATACCAAAAGCTTGAAGTCAGCGGCGGCTTATCCCAAGCCCTAGGCAAAAGCAAACTACTGACTGGCTCGGTGCGCTGGAAAGCCCAAGTAGCTTCTAAGAACTTAGATACCTACAACCGTATGTCTTTAGGCGGGGTTACAGGAATTCGCGCTTTAAGTTCGGTAGACGGTGTGGGCGACCAAGGCGCTCAACTCTCTTTTGACTTGGTTCACCAAACGACCCCAGAGCTTTATACCGGGCTTTTTTACGACGTAGGAACCGTCAAAAATAACCGAATCAATCTCAGCACAGATACGGATTGGTACACCTTGCAAGGCGCAGGCTTCCTCTTAGGCGGCAAGGTCAGCAAGGTCATTTGGTCTTTATCGGTGGGTGCTTCTTTTGGAAATACACCTGCAGTTTGGAACGCTTCTAACACACCGATTGGCGAAGCCCGTGCTAACTTCGCAGCGACGTATCCGTTTTAATTTAGCCCGTCGATTAGCGAACGAGGGCGGCGGCGTTGGTAAGTACTAAGCCGCGCGGAGCGCATTCAGGGCAATGGGCATCCGGATTCACGGCGCGTGAATACTGAGGCAAGCGGGCTTGGAACTCGGCCGGAGTCATCATGGGGCGATGCGAAAGCAGTAGCGAAATAAATCCCGAGACCAAAGGCGCGGCATAGCTGGTGCCAACGCCCCGCGCCAGTCCCACGGGGTTCTCTTCGCCTTTGGCATCCACATCAAAGCTTGCGACTTTGAGTTTGTTAGCTTGCCAGCTAGAGTCATCGTTAAGACGGCGTCCGCCGCCAGGCGCGTAAATCACAGTTCGTGCGTCTAACGCCGAGTAACTTTCGATATTGTTTTCTGGGTCAATCGCACCCACCGAAATCACACCTTCACAGTTGGCCGGTTCGGCTAATTTTTTACCGAAGGTGTTTCCTACGGCGGCCACCACAAAAACTTTCTTTTGCACCAAACGTTTAACCAAGGCTTGGAGATCAGGACCACACACCGCCCCGCCGCCAGAAAAACTCAGGTTAATCACATGCGCCGGATTGGGGTTGTTAGGCACCCCCGCCACCGTCAACCCCGCAGACCACGACATCGCGTCGAGTAAATCAGCGCGGGACATATTGCACGCGCCGAACAAACGCACAGGCAATATTTTTGCCAAAGGGTTCACGCCATAGACGCCAGATTTTTCGCGGCCATTGCCAGCGATCAAACTGGCGATCTCGGTGCCATGGGTTCTAAAGGAAGTTGAAAGAGTTGGCCCAACGCATTTGGTTTCACGCGGGTCGGGCGAAAAGTCTGCCGATCGCCCACCCTTGGGGTTATGAGGAGCATGAAGGAAGTCGTAGCCCGGGAGCAAGCGGCCTTCCAAGCTGGGGTGGCCTTGCAAAACGCCCGCATCAATCACGGCAACCACCACTTCGTAAGGCCCAGGTTTTACGCCTGCGGTATTGATAGCTGAAGGGGCGTTGTTGGCACTGGCATTGAGGGAGCCCAAATGCCACGGTGTGTCTTGCGCCAAAGCGGCTCCCACCACCAGCGAAAGGCTGGAGAAAAGCAACTTACCAAGAAACCGGCGATCAGAGACCAAGTTGAATGGTTATCGCGCTGCAATGCGGGGCACTGCAAATCGATAAAAATGTTAAGACCTAACAATTTTATCAACTGATAACCAAATTCAACTGCTTTTTTGGTGTTTTTGTTTAATCCGTTGTTTATCGGTTTAATTACCGATTTAAACAAATTTTTACTACTTTTTGGGCAGCGCAACAGCTGCATTTTTCGGCGTTACCGTGAGCGTGACCAAAGTTCCGCTGAGCATATTGGACTCATGCATTTCTACCGTGGCGCTGCGGTCTTGTTTGGTAAAAACCAAAAGGCTGGTTTTGCCGCGGATGGCGCTTAACAAGGTCCAACCTTGTTGCGGGTATTGCTCTAAAAAGAAGGTGTAGGCAGCCATGCTGTCTTTGCCCATGTCGAGCATCACGCGGCCCACCCAGTTGTCGCCCGAGCCGATGATGAGCGATTGGTCATACAAAATTTTGGTGCCCGCAGGCAATTGGGTTTGGCCCATGAAGTCGGCGCTCTGCAAGGGAACTGCGGCATCGTTCATCGGCGTGCCGACTGCGGCGCAGCCGCCTAATGCAAGAGAAAAGACGAGGGCTGAGCTCAAAACAAAGGAAGGGGTTTGCATGGTCGGATCCTAAAAAAAGGAGTTAAAACACATGGAGATTATCCGCTAGTCAGACCACTCAAAACCATGGCATTCAAGAGGCGCTTGGCGTATCATGGAATTTAAATAAACGGGTTGAAATTTGGAGAATTCTTATGGATACGGTTTTAGTGGTTTTGGTTTTCTTTTTTCTCTTGGTGCTGATGGGCTCGGCCGTTTTTTATTACCTGTCCTTGCAAAACCTCGCCCAAATGAAGCTTGAAATGGCCGCTTTGAAAGAGGGTGCTGCGAAAAGCGCTTCGTCCAGCGCAGTGCGCCACGAGCGAGCGCGCTGCCACCAACAACTGCAACAACTCGAATCGGAATTGGCTTCTACCGCTCGCGAAACTTTAACCCCCGAAGAGCTCAGCCTGATTGACTACGCCCGCGATGAAATCAAGAAGTGCACCGACACCTTAAAACAACTCAACGATTGGATGGGTTTGCCCTACGACCAAGAGTGGGTCGAGATGCTAAAAAAACTCCCCTGCCTCAATACCTTGTACCGCGCCGCGGCTGCAGCAGCTGACGCGGCCAACACTGCCAACACTGCCAACGCCCAAGCAGCATTAGCGGTTGCAGGACCTGTAGCCGCTGCCCAAGCGTCACCTGCAAAAATAAGTTCCCCTAGCAATCACCGTTGAATCTGTCGCGATGAAACCATTTGTAAAACGCAGCTTGGCTGCATCAGCCCTTACTTTGAGCTTAATCACAAGCATGGCCAACGCTGGCCCTTGGGAAGAAGGCTACGAGGCCTACCAGCGCAAAGACTACGTCACTGCGGTGCAGTTGTGGCGCATCGTCGCCAACGAAGGCAACCGCGAGGCGCAGTCGCTCCTTGGCGAAATGTATGCCTTCGGCCAAGGCGTTCCGCAAGACTACGCCCGAGGGATCAAGTGGCTCCTGCTGGCGGCCGAACAAAATGAGCCCAAAGCGCAATACAAACTCGGCATGATGAATATGTACGGCCAAGGCTTTACCCGAGACTTCGGTCGCGCAGCCATGTGGTTTATCTTGGCCAATGCATCCGGTCACGCCAAAGCCAAAAAACAATTGGCCGTCGTTTCCGAGGAATTAACCCCCACCCAAATCGCCACTGCCCAACGCTTAGCGCAAACGTGTATCAAGCGGGAGTACAAGGGCTGCGAGTGAAGTAACGCTTGCCTAAGTAAAAATTTTTTGAATACATATTGACTCGTATTTGAATTGATATAGAATCAATTTATGCGTCAAAATTACAAGCCACCCTTCATTAAGTTTGTAAAAAAAGCGCACAAACCTTTACAGCTAGCCGTAGAAGACGAAATAGAAAATATTTGCTTAAACCCCGACGCCGGGAAAGAAAAAGTGGGGGATCTCGCGGGGATTTGGGTGTCTAAATTCAAATTTAACCGCCAAGAGTATTTGATCGCTTACCGCCCTTCTCCCCCAGGAACAAAAAAGGGAAAAGCCCTAGATGTATTGTTGATTGACTTTTACCAAATCGGGCAGCACGAGAATTTTTACAGCGAACTCAAGCGCTATCTGAAATCTGAGGATTAAAAATGGCACACGCAATGACTGCAGAAAATTTGTACCAAGATCTCAAAAGATTGCACGCCGCAGAGCGTCAAAAGTTTTTTGTGATCTTGTCTGAAAACGCGTTTCATGGCGATGATCTGAGCCATGAACAGCTATTTGGCCACCTTGCGAATGATGAATTTACCGCGCAAGAGGCTGCTCAATACCTTGAAGTTTCAATGTCAACTTTCCGGCGCTTTGTTGCCAACAACAAACTCAGCGCAAGTTCATCGGTTGGACGCAACCAAATGTTCATGGTCCCCGAATTAAAGGCTTTTAAACGGGCCATGCAAATCACTAAAGCGTAATCACTCCTGCTTTTTTATCGTGATGCTGACGCGCCGGTTGCGGGGGTCTTTGGGATCGTTGGGGTTGTAGGGCGCGCTGTCGGCGACGCCTTCAATCTGGGTAAAGCGAGATTCTTTAATGCCGCTTTTTTGAAGCACGGAGCGCGTGGTTTCTGCCCGTTCAGCGGAGAGCGACCAGTTGTTGCGTCCGTCGCGGGCAAAGGGAACGCTGTCGGTATGGCCGCGCACGCTCACCTTGTTGGGCATGGCCGCCAATGTTTTTGCGATCTCTGCCAACAAGGCTTTGGCCTGGGGCTGCAGTTTAGTGGTTCCAGAAGGGAACATCGAGAAATCGGCTTTGTCGATCACTTCAATACGCAGTCCTTCTTTGTCGCGCACAAACTGAACTTTGTCTTTGATCTGGTCGAGGTTGGGGTTGTCTGCGAGCTGGGCTTTGACTTCTTTTTCTAGCTTCTCGAAGTTGGCGTTGTCAGCCGCTGCCGTTCCGGCTCCCGCGCCTGAACCTTCGCCGTCAGACGATCCTTGGCCTTGGCCAGGGGATTGTTTTTGGGTTTTGGCGTCGTTGTCGCGGGCGTTCTCGCTGTTGGGCGAGGGGTCGTTTTCGGTCGGGCCGCCTTCGGAGCGAGGAGTTAAACGCTCCATGGCTGCCGTTTGTTTCGCGGTGTAGGGAAAGCCGTCGGGGTCAATGATGGAGCGGCCACCCAAAATACCATTGGAGCCTGCGAGTGCGCCCATGGTGATTTGGCTTTGGGAGGTGGGCTTGAAGTAATCGGCCACACTTTTACGTTGCGAGTCGTTGGTGGCACCCAAAATCCACATCAACAAGAAGAAGGCCATCATCGCCGTCATCATGTCAGCGAGCGCAATTTTCCAAGCGCCGCCGTGGGCTCCGCCGTGACCGGCAGCAATCTTCTTAACAATAATCGGCGCAAGCGCCTCGGCTTCTGGAGCGGCGGCTTCAGCACCGCCTTCGGCCCCCGCCGCCGCAGGAGGCGGAGTCGGCAGATCGTCCGGCTCAGCAGGGCCCGCTTCAGCAGTCGCCATACTTATTTGCCTCGCAAGCCGTCAAAGACTTCGGCAAAGCTGGGCTGGTTGTGGTGGCTGATACACACGCGAGCGGCTTCCAAAATTAAAGGCATGGGGTGGCCGTGCATGGTTCCAATAATGATTTGTTTGACGACGCCGTACATGCAAGATTCGTCTTCAATAATTTGTGACAAACGTTTGGCCCAGGGCTCGAAGAATCCGTACGCCAAGAAAACGCCAATAAACGTTCCCACCAAAGCCGCACCCACCAAACCGCCCAAAATTGCGGGCGGTTGGTCAATCTGCTCCATGGTTTTAACCACGCCCATCACGCAGGCAACGATACCCAGCGCAGGCAAAGCCCCGGCCAAAGTGGCAATCGCATCCGAGGCTTTGAGTTCGTCGTGGTGGTGGGTCTTGATAGAGCTGTCCATCACTTCTTCAACTGCCATAGGGCTCAAAGTTCCCTGCGATACCACCATCAAACGCACCGTGTCGGTGATGAGATGCAACAAAGCGTGGTCAGCCAAAATTTTGGGGTATTCGCTAAAAATCGAGCTAGATTCTGGGGTCTCGATGTGGGCTTCCAAGGCCACCGCGCCCTCGCTTTTGAGAACCTTCATGACTTTAGAAACACAGAAAATGGTGTTGAGGTAGTCGTCCTTGTGGTATTTGGAGCCTTTGAAGGTACGTCCAATGCCGGCAAATACGGCTTTAACAACGTCTGGGCTGTTACCGATCAACATACCGCCGATAGCTGAACCCAAAATACACCAACCTTCGATGGGAGCGGCGTGAATAAAGGGGGCTAAACTTCCGCCGCCGACAATGAAGCTGCCGAAAACGCAGACGTTCATGAAGACAACACCAAAGATACCAAACATAGGAACTCCCTGTAGGACGGTTGATGATTCCCGAGGAATATACCAACCTGTAAAGGCCACTCGAAAGTGGCCCGCATAAAAACCTTAGCCTTTCACAGCCCGCAGCCCCTTGGCTGCGACCCGCTGCTGTGGGCGGTTAATGCACTTGCTCGATAGCGCGAGTTGGCAACAGGGCCGGCACTTCTTGCCAGGCTGAGCGAATCTCGGTCATCAAACCGTGCACTTCTTTCAAAGCTTCGATATCGTTGTGCGCGTTTGCATGAATCAAACGGCGCGTGACATAGGTATACAAATCATTCAAATTGCGGGCCAAATCGCCGCCTTTGTTGAAGTCCAAAACCCCTTGCAAACCAATCACAATGCGGCTGGCGCGGGCAATGCACTTGCCTTTTTCTTGGATCGCGTTATGGGCCATATGGCCTTGGGCGGCGACGACTGCATCAATCAAGCCGTCAAAAAGCATCTGAATCAGGGCTACGTTATTAGCCACTGAGGCTTGGGAAGCCAGGTTGTCTGAGCCATAAGACTCCATCGCTTTGAACTGCACTCGCATGTCGGTATCTCCTACTGGGTTGGTGTACACAGTAGATATCGGCGCAGTTTCTAAAAACTTGAGAATTTTGGGCTTGTCAAAGTTTTGCATGGCTAGAACCGTTTGTTTTGGCCGCTTTGTCTTCAATTTGAAGGCTGACGCGCAGCTTTTTGACAATAGCAGTCAGGAGTTGGCTGATGCGGGACTCGGAAACCCCGAGGGTTTCTCCAATTTCTTTCAAATTGAGCTCTTCAACGTAATACAGCGACATCAGCAGCTGGTCGCGCTCGGGCAACTCGGCAATGGCCTCCGTGACTGCCCGCATAAAGTCTTGGTGTTCCACGATGGCATCAGGCTGGCGTGAGCGGTCATCGGCAATACCTAGAACTTCATCGGTCATGATTTCCATGGAGAAGGTCTCAAAACGCTTGGCATTGCCCCGCTTCTTTTGAAACTCTTCGAGGTCGTCGCCCATGTGGTCGGCAAGCTCTGACTGGGTCGGCGCCCGCCCGAGTTCACTGGCCAAGGCGTTGGTCGCC
>Ga0209550_10006545_pt1 | contig 10846 bp, 12 predicted proteins | sample LauGreSuBDMM15SN_2_FD_187567 | JGI IMG/M metagenome (GOLD analysis project Ga0209550, IMG submission 187567) | Freshwater lake microbial communities from Lake Michigan, USA - Su13.BD.MM15.SN (SPAdes) (version 5) | ecosystem: Environmental > Aquatic > Freshwater > Lake | place: Lake Michigan... | reverse complement strand
AGCCCCAAACTGGTGTGCCTGCGGGTGGATGCCAGCCTGTTTTTTGCCAATGCACGGGGGGTGGAAGACCGCATCAACGCCGAAGTAGCCGCACGCCCTGAGCTGCAACATGTGCTGTTGCAATGCTCGGCAGTGAATGACATCGACGCCAGTGCTTTGGAGAGCTTAGAGACCATAGCAAGCCGCTTGAAAGACTCCGGCATCGCCCTGCACTTCTCGGAAATCAAAGGGCCGGTGATGGACAAACTCAACACCACCGCTTTCTTACAACATCTTCATGGCCAAGTGTTTCTGACCAACTACCAAGCCATACAAGCGCTCACACCAGAGGTGATCTAGCCCCATAAAGGGTGATGGCTATAATTTTTTTACAGCTATTTCACTTTAAAGGGGCAACACCTTGGCACAAACTTCTTGCTTTGCAGCCCTCTCCAGCGACCAAGACTTGGTCCCCCACCACATACAGCGCAGAAGCATTGGCCCTAAAGATGTGGGCATCGACATCGCTTTTTGCGGCGTGTGTCACACCGATTTGCATTTCGCCAAAAACGACTGGGGGCGCAGCAACTACCCGCTGGTGCCAGGCCACGAGATTGTGGGGACGGTCAATGCGGTGGGCGCTGACGTCAAAAAATTCAAGCTCGGCCAAAAAGTAGCGGTTGGTTGCTTTGTCAATTCCTGTCACACCTGCAGTTCCTGCGCAGTCGATTTAGAGCAGTACTGCCTCAAAGGTGTCACCGGTACCTATAACGCCGCTAGCGCCGACCCAGGCGGCTTCACTTACGGTGGTTATTCCAAAAACATCGTGGTGGACGAGCATTTTGTTTTGCGTATGCCAGAAGGCTTGGACCTGGCGGGCGCAGCGCCCTTGCTGTGTGCGGGCATCACCACCTATTCGCCGCTAAAGCATTGGAATATCCAAGCGGGCATGAGCGTGGGCGTGATTGGCTTGGGTGGCTTGGGCCATATGGGCATCAAGTTTGCTCACGCCATGGGCGCCAAAACCACCATGATCACCAGCTCTGCCCACAAGGCGCAAGACGCCCTGCGTTTGGGCGCTGACGGGGTGCTGCTGTCAAGCGATGCCGCCGCGATGCAGGCCAGCGCCAACCAGTTTGATTTTTTGCTCAACACCATTCCTGTCTACCACGACTACAACGTCTACCTGCCTCTTTTGAAGGTGGACGGCACCATGTGCATCGTCGGCACGATTGGCATGAACGCCGAACTCAATGCGCGTTCGCTGATCATGGGTCGACGAAAAATTGCCGGCTCGTTGGTGGGTGGTATCAAAGAAACTCAAGAAATGCTGGACTTTTGTGCCCAGCACCAGATCTTGTCAGATATCGAAATGATTCCCATGAACGGCATCAACCAAGCCTATGAACGAATGCAGCACAGCGACGTGAAATACCGCTTCGTGATTGACATGTCCACCCTCGCCTAAATCCCTTTCACCATGACCAACTACACCACCTTGCGCTACGAGGTAGCCGACCACATCCTCACCCTCACCCTGAACCGACCAGAGCAAATGAATGCGTTCACGGTCGAGATGTCGCATGAACTGATTCACGCGTTCAACCGCGCAAGCGACGACGATGCGGTGGCCGCGATAGTGGTGACCGGTGCGGGCAAAGCGTTTTGCGCAGGCATGGACTTGAGCATCGAGGGCAATGTGTTTGGCTTGAACGAGCACCTTCACCCTACCTTGAAAGACATGCAAGACAAGCTGAATGACCCCGCCATGGTTGATGGGGTGCGGGACTCGGGCGGCAGGGTAACCCTCGCCATGTTCGAGTGCAAAAAACCCATCATCGGCGCGATCAACGGCGCGGCGGTAGGAATTGGTGCCACCATGACCTGCGCCATGGACATCCGCTTGGCCTCTGAAAAGGCACGCATCGGTTTTGTGTTCAACAAAATTGGCATCACGCCCGAAGCCTGTTCAAGCTGGTTTTTACCCCGCTTGGTGGGCTTGCAAACCGCGCTGGAGTGGTGCTACACCGGCGACATTCACAGCGCCGACACCCTGCTGTCGGCAGGCTATGTCAAGGCTGTTTTCGCTGCTGATGTTTTGCTGGAAGAAGCCTACAAAATTGCTCGAAAAATAGTGGTGCACAGCCCGGTAGCCATCGCCTTGACGCGACAAATGCTTTACCGCAACGCGGCGCAAGACCATCCTTTGAAGGCGCACCAAGTGGATTCGTTGGCTATCTTTTACGCCAGCCAAACCAGTGGCAAAGAAGGTGTGGCCTCGTTTCGTGAAAAACGTGCTCCTGTTTTCACCGACAAAGCCTCCACCGATATGCCCGACTTTTACCCTTGGTGGGCTTAAAGCCAACGCACACCCATGACCTCGATCTATGAGCAAGACTTTGGTAAAACCTCGGCCAATTTCGCGGCCCTCTCTCCCGTCAGCTTTTTAGAGCGCAGCGCAGATATTTACCCCGACTTGACCGCTGTGGTTCACGGCGATCGCCACTACAACTGGGCGCAGGTGCGCGAGCGCAGCGCCCGCCTTGCAAATGCCCTCAAAGCAGCGGGCATTCAACGCGGCTTTACTGTCAGCGTGATGCTCTCCAACACCCCCGAGATGCTGGAAGCGCACTACGCCGTGCCTGCGGTGAATGCGGTGTTACACGCCCTCAATACCCGCCTTGACGCCGCGCTGATTGCTTGGCAAATGAACCACTGCGAGGCAAGCGTTCTCATTACCGACCAAGAATTCTCAGCCACCATGAAGGAAGCTCTTGGCATCCTTCGCGGCCAGTACCAACGCAATGTGCTGGTGATCGATGTGGACGACAGCGAGTACACCGGCGCAGGTGAGCGCCTAGGCGAAATGGAATACGAAGCTTGGTTGGCCAGCCACCCCCCCGTGGCTCAATTGAGTGGGCCGCATGACGAGTGGGACGCCATTGCGGTGAGTTACACCTCGGGTACCACTGGCGACCCCAAGGGCGTGGTCACCCACCACCGCGGCGCTTACCTCAACGCGGTCAGCAATGCGGTGACTTGGCACATGCCCAACTTTTCGCGCTACCTTTGGACCTTGCCGATGTTTCACTGCAACGGCTGGTGCTTTCCTTGGACCATCGCCATGCTGGGCGGTGTGCATGTGTGTTTGCGCAAAATCGACGCAGCTTTGATATTGCAAGCCATGGCAGACCACCACGTAGACCATTACTGCGCCGCACCTGTAGTACACAACCTGTTGATCCAAGCCCCCGCGCATTTGCAAGCGGCTGTCACACAGCAAGTCAAAGGCATGGTGGCAGGTGCCAGTCCGCCCGCTTCCATGCTGGAGGGCATGGCCAAGCTGGGCTTTGACATCACACACGTTTATGGCCTGACCGAGGTCTATGGCCCCGCTTCGGTGTGCGTTAAGCGCAGCGATTGGTCTGACCAAAGTTTGGACGAGCAAGCTCTGCTGAATGGACGCCAAGGCGTTCGCTATCCCTTGCAAGAGGGTATGGCGCTGAAAGACCCGCAAAGTTTGGTTGACACACCCGCCGATGGGCAAACCATGGGCGAAATCATGTTTCGCGGCAATATCGTCATGAAGGGGTATTTAAAAAACCCCAGCGCCACTGCGCAAGCCTTTGAAGGCGGCTGGTTCCATTCGGGCGACTTAGGCGTGATCGATGCCCAAGGCTATATGAAGATCAAAGACCGCAACAAAGACATCATCATCTCGGGCGGCGAAAACATCAGCAGCATCGAGGTGGAAGATGCGCTTTACCGCCACCCATCAGTGCTCGCCTGCGCGGTGGTGGCCAAGCCCGATGACAAGTGGGGCGAGACACCGTTGGCCTTTGTGGAGTTGCATACCGGACACGCGGTCGACGCCGAGCAGTTGCAAGCGCATTGCAAATCCTTGCTGGCAGGCTACAAAGTGCCGCGTACATTTGTCTTCGAAGCCATCCCCAAAACATCCACAGGCAAGATACAAAAATTTCAACTCAGAGAAAAAGCCAAAGCGCTTTAGGCCTCACCAATGGAGACAACCATGCTTGACCATTTCCCCCTTTCTGCCTCTGAGTTTGACGGCCCCGTGTTGGTCACTGGCGCGGGAGGTTGCATTGGCAGCTGGGTGTTGGCACTGCTCACCCATGCCGGTGTGCCCGTGAGCGCTTTCGATTTGAAAGCCGATACCCGTCGTCCTGAACTGCTGATGTCGCCAGCGGACTTGAAAAAAGTGCATTGGTACGAAGGCGATATCGCTGACACCGCCGCAGTCAAAGCCGCGGTGCAGCACAGCAAGGCCCGCGCCATCATCCATTTGGCGGCGCTTCAAGTGCCGTTTTGCCGCGCCAACCCTGTGGGTGGCGCTTTGGTGAATGTGGTGGGCACGGTCAATGTATTTGAAGCCGCCAAGGAAGCAGGGATCAAGCGCCTAACTTACGCCAGCTCGGTGGCGGCCTATGGCGCTTTGGAAAACGGCGGCGCCATGGCAACGCTGTACGGCGCTTACAAATACTGCAACGAACAAACCGCCAAGGTGTACTCTGAAGAAAACGGCTTGCACAGCGTGGGCATTCGACCTGGGGTGGTGTATGGCGTGGGCCGCGATCAAGGTATGACCTCCAAAACCACCATGGCTTTGCTGGCTGCGGCGGCGCATCAGGCCTACGACATTCCCTTCAGCGGCCATGTGTCGTGGTTGTTTGCAGCAGAGGCCGCCAGTGCTTTCATTCGCAGCGTGGCCAAAGAACGCATGGGCGCACCGGTCTTTGACTTGAATGGCGTCTACGACTCGGTGGAAGAAGGCATGGCCATTTTGAAAGCCATCGCACCAGACGCCCAAGTGGGCATCAAAGGCGAGCCACTGGCGTTTCCCATGGACAAATCGGATGAGCCTTTGAAAGCCTTCATTGGCGACTACGGCCAAATGCCCTTGGCCCAAGGCATAGAAGCTACTTACAAAGCCTTTGCCCAACTGCTGCAAGACAAGCGCATCAGTGCCGCCGGCATTGCTTGAGTGAACTGGAAATGGATTACTCCTCAGTTTTGGGGGCAGGCTTGGCAGGTTTCCAAGCAATATCGCGTTGCAAACGGATGGCTTTGAACATGCAATCGCGTTTGAGTTCGCCGTTTTTGATCTTGTCGCAATAGGTGCCGCTAGCAGAATAAGTGCCCAAACAATAGTTCTTTTTGTCCGGGCTGCTAATCTTTGAGCACTCTGACAAATCAGCCCAAGCAAAACCCCAAGTTACTAACAAAAACACACAGAAAACCGCTGATCTTTTGACCATCATCAAACCTCAAGAAAAAAGCACAAGAAATTATTCAAACTTACCCGTTTAGGGTCGATACTAGAAGTGCGTAGCGGGTTTTTCAGCTCCCAACTCAATAGAATCTTAACCATTACAAACCTTCATAAAAGAGGAAAGTTTACGCATGCAACTCATGGACACGCCAGACAACAAAGAAAAATTGGTCGATGCCATCAAAATATTCTATGACAACGTCATGGAGCAAAAAGATCTGCGTCACTTTTTCTTTGGCATGAACATTGAAAATCTCGTCAAAGATATCGAGCTGTACCAAGATTTTTTCATGCCCAAGCCCGAACGCTACTTCAGGGAGTCTTTTTCCCAAACGTCCCCCTCAGCTATTCAAATCAAGGCACCCCAATTTGATGAGTTGCAAATCACCTTGCAAACCTCTTTGCGCTCTGGTGGTTACCTCAAAACTCAAATCCCTGTTTTGTCAGCCAAGTTACTTGAGTTGTTTGAAGAGTCACGCGCCCAAAAGGCTGATGAAAACATCAAGGTTTGGAAACCTTTAGAGGTGACCAACCAATTGGTGTGCGACCTTTACAACGTCAATCGTACAGATGCGCGATTGGAAAAAAATGGCGATGTTTATGGTTCGCGCGGTTTTATGTATCCCTTTTGGACGCGGGTTGCCAACGACACCAAGCAGCTGATCTTCATTGGCCAAGGTTTCTCCACCAGTGTGGACACCCCATTGGCAACTATCGAGACGTTTTGCAACCAAGTGAATGAAAAATTCACACACCAAAAATTTCAAGTGCGGCAAAGCGCCAAGGGGCCGGTGCTGTTTGCGCGTCACGCCATCTCTTATGCCCAAGGCGTCCCCACACGAATGCTCATGCGTGCAGCCAAACAATTTGCCACAACATTTGAAGGGGCTATGAACATGGACCCAGACAAGCTTCTCAAAAACATAATTCGTTGATTTTGATGATTTTTTAATCAATTATTATTTTTCGCTTAAGATGGCTCATAACGATACAGATCGTTATGAATTTTTTTGTGAAAATAATATAAATGTGGGACTTAAGTTTGTTAGATGGTTTGTTTTTGACAACCATCATCTGTTCCATTGGCATTGGCGCTTACCGCGGCTGGTTGCCCCAAGCCCTCTCAATGGTAGGTTTTATGGCCGCCTTTGTGGCCGTCGTGAAACTCGGCCCTTTTATTGGCGCTTGGCTGCCCCTCGGCGGCCCAGGCGAGGTGCTGCGGGACGATATGGGTGCGCTTATCGCATTGATCGTTACCTTGTTCTTGGGCCACCAAGCCGTGGTCTTGCACCGCAAATTGTTTACCCGCAGCGGGCCGCAACCAGCGCACCGCACTTTGGGCGGCATCTTTGGCATGGTGTCAGGGGTGTTTGTATTGCTTCTGGTGTCGGCCATGATTGACCTCACCGCTTGGCGAGAATCAACATGGTGGAAAGGCAGCTCTGAGGAAAGCGTCACACGCTTTTTGCTGGAGCACATGAAGTCCAGCGTCAAACCAAGTGAAGTAAGCCCACCTACTTGATAGACTCTCTCATATAGGTCTGGGTGATTTTCACCGCTTTATCCAGCACAGAAGCAGCACCGCTGACACCCACGGTGGCCACAAAAATGCCGAGAAAAAACGAAATCAGGTAGCCCATGCTGATGCCTTCAAAGTGGGTAGACGTTCTTTGGAACCTCTTGACCATCAATAGATCGGCACCAGTTGGCAGAACATGAACGTGGGCTAAACGCTGTTTTTCTTGATGAAGTCGCCCATGCGTTGCAAACCTGCATGAATGGCTTCATCCGACGCCGCATAGCTGAAGCGTATGTGCTGCCCGTCACCTGGCACCCGTGGCCCAAAGTGAATATCGGCCAACACCGCCACACCAGCTTCAAGCAGCAAGCGCTTGCGAAACTCCTCGGAGTCGGCGCAACGCGTCAAGCGGCAAGCTTCGGTGACGTTGGGCCAAGCGTAAAACGCACCGCCTGGGCTTTGGCACTTCACGCCAGGGAGTTGGTTCAGCAAACTCACAATCAGGTTGCGACGCTTCAAAAACACCTCGCGCATGTGGTGTGCATCGTCTTGCGGACCGTTCAAAGCCGCCACACCTGCCCACTGGGTGATGTGAGAGGCACAGGACTCTGTGTTGGTGATCCAGTTGGTGAAATAAGGTGCCAGTTTTTTGTTGGCGGTAAAGCCCAAACGCCAGCCCGTCATGGCCCATGTTTTGGAGCAGCCGTCGGAGATGATGGTTCGCTCTTGCATGCCTGGCAAAGAGGCGATGGAGTTGAATTCACCGTCATAAACCAACTGGCCGTAAATTTCATCGGCAAACACCCAAACTTGGGGGTGCTTGCGCAAAATCTCGGCAATCGCCTCAAGCTCAGCTTTGGGGATGATGCCGCCCGTGGGATTTTGCGGAGAATTCAGGATCAAAAGCTTGGTTTTGGGCGTGATCTTGTCGGCCAACTCTTGCGGGTCAAAACCAAAGTTACGTGACTCACGCAGGTAAATGGGCACACCCACCGCGCCATTGGCTTTGATTTGCGAGTCGTAAATCGGGAACCCTGGCACGGGGTAGATGACTTCGTCGCCAGCACCATGGTCGGTGACCGACTGAATGGTGTAGCCAATGAAGGGCTTGGCACCTGCGCCCACCACCACGTCGTCGGCATCTACCTTTATGCCACGGGTGCGTGAAAAATAGTCTGCAGCGGCTTGGCGCAACTCGGGGATGCCCGCCGAAGGGGTGTAGCCGTGCTTGCCTTGCTGGATGGCAGCAATGCCTGCGTCTTGTATGTGTTGCGGGGTGGCAAAGTCGGGCTGACCGATGCAAAACGAAATAATGTTGCGCCCTTCACGAATCAGCTTATTGACCTCTGCCAACACCACGAACGCGTTTTCTGTGCCCAAACTTTGGGCTCGCTGACTCAAAGCGGTCATGCTCAGACGCCTTCGATGATGCGCATATCCCGCACCACCGCGTTTTTACCCAAAGCGACCAAGGCTTCTTGGTAGCCAGGGCTGTCGTAGACCGCCATGGCGGTGGCAAGGTCAGCGAACTCAACCAGCACGGTACGCTCCATCTTGCCGTTTTCCTTCACAGCTGCAGGCATTCCACGGGCTAAAAACGTACCGCCGCCGGCGTGGATGGCTGGCAGTGCCAACTTGGCATAGGCAGCGACAGCGTCGGTATCTTTGATTTCTTGGTAGACGCTTAACAAATAGGCTTTTGGCATGGTGAAGTCCTTGAAAGAATGTCATACAGTTTAGAGCCAAAGCTCCTCAGGGTTGACCCCATGTTCTCAGCGAGAATGAAAGCATGAACTGGTTGATAAAAATCTTTTTACTATTGATAGCAGTCATGCTGCTGTCAGTGGTGTTGCTGTTTTCTTTGCTGGGTTTGGTGGTGGGCCTGCTGCGCTGGTTGATCACGGGGAAAAAACCACAAATGGCAGTGATTTTCAGCAGCTATAGGCAATGGAAAAAGCAAACAGCGCAACATATGCGAGGGCGCAGATCAGACGAAGACATCATTGAGGCCGAGGTGCGCGAAGTGCCGACCACGCCCATAGAAGACAAGCGCTGATCAGTTCAACCGAAGACGCCAAGCCCAAGCCGGCAAGGTCAACCAAGCGGCTATAAAGGCCATGCCGCCATAGGGCGTCAATGCTCTGAAAACCGTGATACCAGCAAGTTGGATCAGGCAAATGTTGAGGCTGAACATAAGCAATCCCAACAAAAACAAAGCCGCAGATAACAGCAAGGTTTTGCTGGCGGTGTGCAGCATGGCAACGGCACACACACCCGCCAGTGCCAAGGCATGGATTTGCTGCATTTGCAAGGCCGAATGCACCGACTTCAAAGCTGAGGGGCTCAAACCCTCACCCATATGCGCCACATAAGCGGCCAACAAGACCGATGCCGCAGCAATCACACAGGCGACAACAAACAGAATACGGCTAGCGATTTTCATGAGGGTGATACACAGTCATAGGGTTATGATTTTCGGCATGACGACATTACACCGCTTGCCCTTTGCAAAGCTCTTATGCAGCTGCATGTTACTGAGTGGCTTGGCAGTCACTGCCCAAGCTGCAGACCCTTGGCTCGACGATCTGCAGCCCTTGCCAAAACGCGAGTGGAACTACGAACGCGCACAACATTTGCTTGAGCGTGCTGGCTTTGGCGCAACACCGCAAGAAATTGAACAGCTGGCCCAATTGACACCCGCGCAAGCGGTGCGAAAGCTGGTGCGCTATCAAGCCACGCCCGACAAGTTCAAACCCTTTGAAGACTCGGGTTCGCATGATCCGGGTCTCGAGCCTTTTGCAGCGTCCCGCCTCGCAGCCACCGACTTAGCCAAAGCCTCGGGTCAAGCCTTGGGCGTGAAAGTCAAGCCCGCAGGCAACCGGCAAGTGCAACAAGTGGCCGACCGTTATTTGTATTGGCTCAGGGCTTCGCGCTTGGAAACCCAACGCTTGAGCTACTGGTGGGCCAACCGCATGCTCACCTCACCGCGTCCTTTTCAAGAAAAAATGACTTTGTTTTGGCATGGCCACTTTGCCACCACCGAAGAAAAAGTACGCGACTACCGCAAACTGCATGTGCAAAATAATGTGTTGCGTAAACACGCCAACGGCAAATTTCGCCACTTGATGGTGGCTGTTGCAAAAGACCCCGCCATGCTGGCCTTCCTCGATGCAGCGGCCAACCTCAAGGGCGCACCCAACGAAAACTTTGCCCGTGAAATCATGGAGCTGTTCACCATGGGTGTGGGCAACTACAGCGAACAAGATATTCAAGAAGCTGCTCGGGCATTCACTGGTTGGAACTACCAAGATTTGAAATTTGTCATCAACCCAGCGCAGCACGACGACGGCTTGAAAACAGTTCTGCAGAAAACCGGGCGTTTCAACGGCGAGCAGGTCATTGATATTTTGTTGGCTCAGCCCGTCACTGCTGAGTTTTTAGCAGGCAAGCTCTACCGCTACTTTGTACGAGAGGATTTATCACCCCTTTACCAGCAGCAACTGGGCAAGTTGCTTCGCGACTCAGACTACGACATCGCGGTCTTCATGGAAAGAGTTTTGTTGTCCAAAGACTTCTACAGCGATGCAACGGTGGCCACACGCATCAAACCGCCAGTAGAGTTATTGATTTCCACCTATAAAAAAATGGGTCTCAAAACCGTGCCGGGTCTGCCCGACTTCAACCAGCAGTCGGAGATGCTGGGGCAAAAGTTGTTCTACCCTCCCAATGTGGCGGGCTGGGCGCATGGGCGCAGTTGGATTACCCCTGGGCTGTTGTTGGCGCGGGGCAATGTGATTTATGACACTGTTTACCCGCCCATCGACTTTGTAGCACCCGACAGAGTGCCCAATGGTCTGTACCAAATCACTTCAGTGGCAGACCAATTGGCACAAGGACAAGACATCACCACCGCCACCAAGCCCGTAGGTAAAAACATGGGCGAAATGTCTATGTCGAACCAAGGCGACCGCGATGAAGATTTCAATACGCGCTTGGCCAGTTACAACGCATGGCGCAAAGCCATAGAGAACGTCAAGCCCATAGACCGAAGCCCT
>Ga0209550_10006544_pt1 | contig 10847 bp, 12 predicted proteins | sample LauGreSuBDMM15SN_2_FD_187567 | JGI IMG/M metagenome (GOLD analysis project Ga0209550, IMG submission 187567) | Freshwater lake microbial communities from Lake Michigan, USA - Su13.BD.MM15.SN (SPAdes) (version 5) | ecosystem: Environmental > Aquatic > Freshwater > Lake | place: Lake Michigan... | reverse complement strand
ACGCCCAGCCGCAGCACCCGCCGCCCGCCCGGCACCGGCGCCCAGCAAAGCCTCCAGCGGCTTTGACGACATGGACGACGACATTCCGTTTTGAACGGCGCTTTGGAGATTGAAAAAGCCCGCTGAATGCGGGCTTTTTCTTTGGCTGACGTCTCGGGTGAGGCTTGCAAGCCTCGAACATTCGCCGGCAGGCCGGCTCCTACAGGGGCATGAGGCTTGTTTTTGCAGGAGCTTGCCTGCAAGCGATTCGTGGCGGGCAGCGTGATTCACAGACACAACACCCGCTGCGCCCACTTACAAACCAGGTCCCCGCCGCCCCTGCTCCATCTCCCGAATGAGCTGCCGCGCCTCGTCCCCTTCAGGAATTGGCCGGCCACTGTCGCGCCATTCCACCGCCGACTTGAAGCCTTCGGTCTGCGCATGGCGGCGAAACCACAGGCCCTCGGGGTTGTGGCGGGTGATGCCATCAAACAGCGTGGCCATGGCCTGGGTTTGCTCCAGCCCCATGTTTTGCAGCACTTGGTTGACCACCATTTTGTGCATGGCCAAGTGGCCCGAGGGCACGCCGGCGATGCGCTCAGCCAACTCGTGGGTGTGCGCCTCCAACTGGTCCAAGGGCACGGCGGCGGTGGCCAGGCCCCACTCGGCCGCGGTTTTGCCTGAGAGCACATTGCCCGTGAACATCACCTGCTTGGCGCGCATGGGCCCTAAGCGAAAGGTCCACATGGCGGTGGTGGGGCAGCCCCAGACGCGGGTGGGCATGTAGCCTATGCGCGCGTCCTCGGCCATCACCAGCAGGTCGCAGCACAGGGCAATGTCGCTGCCGCCGGCGACTGCCGCGCCGTGCACCTTGGCAATGGTCGGCTTGGGGCTGCGCCACAGACTCATGAAGTCCTCGGTGAAGCGCTTCATGTGGCGGTAGTCCAGCATGGGGTCCCAGGGCTGGGACTCTTGCTGACAGGGGTGCTCTTGCTGCTGCTCGGCGTAGTCCGTGAGGTCATAGCCGCCGCAAAAGCCCTTGCCTGCGCCCTCGACCACGATGACGTGCACCTGCGCATCGTCGTTGGCCCAATCGACGGCGGCGCGGATCTCGCCGGGCATGTCCTCGTTGATGGCGTTCAGGCGCTGGGGCCGGTTGAGCAGCAGGCGGGCGATGCGGGGGTTGCGTGCGTCGTGCTCAATGGAGACGGTCTTGAAGGCGGGCATGCGCGGGCTCCTTGAGACTAAAGTGCAAATTTTAGGCATGCAGGACACAGGGGGTAAGCTCGAAGCCCGAGCGGCCAGGTGGGCGGCCGTCGTCGTCGGCGGCCACAAATAGTGAATGGCACACCACGGAACAGATACACAGGGTGCAAACGAAGCAATACCATTGCGTTGATCTTGTTGATTATTTTGATTTCAAGGAACTGTCATGCTGATTCAAATTTCGGCCCTTGCGTTTCAACAAAATTTGGACGAAATGCTCAACCAAGTCCAGCACAGACAGGACCATGTGCTGATCTGTAAAAACGGCAGGCCCCTGGCCGCCTTGGTGGATATGAGGCTGTACGAGCGCATTTGCCGCAAGCGCAGCCGCTTTGATGCTTTGAGTGGGCGTTTGGCGGCGGGTTTTGCGGGCCTGCCCATGGCTGAAGGGGAGGCAGAAATCGAAGCGGCCACTCGCTATCAGCGCGCTTCACCATAAGGGTGCTGCTGAGCGTCTACGTAGTATGAAATGAGCTGAGGCGGGCCTGCCTCGCCTGCAATCAAGGAATAGCACCAGTCAGACCTAAATCGATGATCTGGTGGATGGATTGAACTTTGAGTCTCAATCGTGGCGCAAGAGCCCGCTTGCGACCCGCGGCTGAACTGGCGCGCATCCCTTGCCGGCCGCTAAGCCCGTGAAGGGCTTGGCAGGCCCTCTTCAACCCCGTTTGGTGGCGATCAGCGGCTGAACATCGTGGCTGGGCAGCCGGGGGCGGTCGGCTTCCAGGGCGCTCAAGGGCGTGACCTCGCGCATGGTCTGCAGCGAGCGCACGGCCAGGTCTTGGTACACGCGTGTGCCCTCGGCCTTCCAGGCCACTTCTTGGTCGCTGAGTGGGCGCTTGACCTTGGCCGGCATGCCGGCAATCAGGTGGCGGGCGGGCAGCTTCATGCCGGCGGGCACAAAGGCGCAGGCCGCCACGATGGACTCGGCGCCGACCTCGGCCTCGTCCATGACCACGGCGTTCATGCCGACCAGGGCGTCTCGGCGCACCACGCAGCTGTGCAGCACCGCGCCGTGGCCGATGTGGCCGTTTTCCTCGACCACGGTGTCTTGCTTGGGAAAGCCGTGCAGCACGCAGGTGTCCTGCACATTGGCGCCCTCCTTGAGCACAATGCGGCCAAAGTCGCCGCGCAGGCAGGCGGCCGGACCCACATAGCAGCGCGGGCCGATGATGACGTCGCCGATCAACACGGCAGTGGGATGCACATAGGCCGTGGGGTCGACCACAGGCACAACGTTGTCAATGGCGTAGCAAGGCATGGCGAGTCCTTCGGTATAGGGTTTACCCTTGACTAAAAGCGCTTGATTCAGGCAAGGGCGGGCGTTTATTATCCAACCGATCGGTCGGATAATTCATTGTCCCGTCGTTTTCCCTCCCACTCATTTTGCGGCCTGGCCGCCCAGGAGCCCCATGTCTGACGCACTGATTCTCAGCCACACGCACCACGCGGTGCTGACCCTCACGCTCAACCGCCCCAAGGCGCTGAACAGCTTCACCACGGCCATGCATGTGGAACTGCTGGCCGCGCTCAACCAAGCCGCCAGCGATGCCAGCGTGCGCTGCGTGGTGCTCACCGGCGCCGGCCGTGGATTTTGCGCCGGCCAAGACCTGGCCGACCCGGCCGCGGCGCCCAACTTGGACGGCGGCCCTGCCACCGACTTGGGCGCATTGATTGACCGCTATTACCGCCCCCTGGTGCAGCGCCTGCGCAACATGCCTGTGCCGGTGGTGGCCGCCGTCAACGGCGTGGCGGCGGGTGCGGGCGCCAATGTGGCGCTCAATTGCGACCTGGTGATAGCGGCACAGTCGGCCAATTTCATTCAAGCTTTTTCCAAGATTGGCCTGATCCCTGACGCGGGCGGCAGCTGGCTGCTGCCCCGCCTGGTGGGCCGCGCCCGCGCCTTGGGCCTGGCCATGTTGGGCGACAAGCTGCCGGCCGAGCAGGCGCAGCAGATGGGCCTGATCTGGCAATGCGTGCCCGACGCCGAGTTGGCCGCGCAAGCCCAGGCCCTGGCCGAGCGCCTGGCCGGACTGCCCACGCGCGCCTTGGCGGCCACCCGCCAGGTGATGGACGCCTGCGGCGAGATGAACATGGACCAGGCGCTGGTGGCCGAGGCCACGCTGCAGGGCCAGCTCGGCAGCGCGCACGACTACCTCGAAGGCGTGGGCGCCTTCATGCAAAAACGCGCACCCGTCTTTACCGACCGCTGAACCGGAGAAGCCCGCATGGACACGCAAGACGCCCAAGCCACCGCCGAGATGGTGCGAGACAGCATGTACCCCCAGGACCACGCCACCAAGGCGCTGGGCATTGCCGTGCAGGCCATAGGCCCAGGCACGGCCGTGCTGACCATGACCGTGCGCCGCGACATGCTCAACGGCCACCAGACCTGCCATGGCGGCATGATCGCCACGCTGGCGGATTCGGCCTTTGCCTTTGCCTGCAACTCCTACAACGAGCTGACCGTGGCTTCGGGCTTTTCCGTGGACCTGCTGGCGCCCGCGCGCGAGGGCGATGTGCTCACCGCCACCGCCAGCGAAATGTCCAAGTCCGGCCGCACCGGCGTCTACGACGTGGAGGTGCGCAACCAGCGCGGCGAGCGCATCGCTATTTTCAGAGGCCGCAGCTACACCCTCAAAGGCAAGCCCGTGGTGGCTGCCTGAATCCGACAGCACAACAGCGAGGAGACCCGACCATGCCCGTCAAAAGCCCCGCTCCGGGCGACCTGGAGCCCATCGAACGCGCCAGCCGCGACGAGATAGAGGCCCTGCAACTGAGCCGCCTGCGCGCCACGCTCAAGCGTGTCTACGAGCACGTGCCGCATTACCGCCAGGCCTTTGACGCCAAAGGCGTGCACCCGGACGACCTCCAGCAGCTCAGCGATCTCTCGCGCTTTCCCTTCACCGTCAAAAAAGACCTGCGCGAGAACTACCCTTTTGGCCTGTTTGCCGTGCCCAGAAGCCAGGTGGCGCGCATCCATGCATCCTCAGGCACCACGGGCAAGCCCACGGTGGTGGGCTACACGGCCAATGACATCAGCCACTGGGCCGACCTGGTGGCGCGCTCCATCCGTGCGGCCGGTGGGCGGGCCGGCGACTTGGTGCATGTAGCCTATGGCTATGGCCTTTTCACCGGCGGGCTGGGCGCGCACTACGGCGCCGAGCGCCTGGGCTGCACCGTCATTCCCATGTCGGGCGGGCAGACCGAAAAGCAGGTGCAGCTGATCCAGGACTTCAAGCCCGAGATCATCATGGTCACGCCCAGCTACATGCAGGTCATCATTGAAGAGTTTGTGCGCCAAGGGCTGGACCCAGCGGCCTCCTCACTCAAGGTCGGCATTTTCGGCGCCGAGCCCTGGACCGAAGCCATGCGCCGAGAGATCGAGGGCAAGGCGGACATAGACGCGGTGGACATCTACGGCCTGTCTGAAGTGATGGGCCCAGGCGTGGCCAGCGAATGCATTGAGAGCAAGGACGGCCCGGTGGTTTGGGAGGACCATTTCTACCCCGAGATCATCGACCCGCTGACCGGTGAGGTGTTGCCTGATGGCAGCGAAGGCGAGCTGGTGTTCACCTCGCTCACCAAAGAAGCCCTACCCATCATCCGCTACCGCACGCGAGATCTCACACGCCTGTTGCCGCCGACTTCGCGCAGCTTCAGGCGCATGGGCAAGATCGTGGGCCGCAGCGACGACATGCTCATCATCCGCGGCGTCAATGTGTTCCCCACGCAGATTGAAGAAATCGTGCTGGCGCACCAAGCGCTGTCGGGCCAGTACCAAATCGTGGTGGACCGCGACGGCCACCTCGACCAAGTGCAGGTGCGCTGCGAGCTGCAGCCGGCCGCCAGCCACATGGACGAGGCCGGCGTGCGCGAGGTCGCCGGCTGGGTGACGCACCGCATCAAAACCCTGGTGGGCATCTCCACCGAGGTGCAGGTGCTGCCCTCCGACAGCATAGAACGCACGCTCACGGGCAAGGCCCGCCGCGTGCTGGACAAGCGCCCGCGTCAAAACGCCTGAATTCCCTTCTTCACTAAGGAAACCCTATGTACACCCAAGCCATGGACACCCTGGCCCGCGAGTCTGGCGACGCCCTCAAGCCCGTGCGCAGCACTGAAGAAAAGCTGCTGGAAGAGCGCTTTGACGCCCGCATTGACGCGGGCGACTTCATCGAGGCCAAGGACTGGATGCCCGCGCACTACCGCAAGACCTTGCTGCGCCAAATCAGCCAGCACGCGCATTCTGAAATTGTGGGCATGCTGCCCGAGGGCAACTGGGTCACGCGCGCGCCCACGCTCAAGCGCAAGCTGATTTTGCTGGCCAAAATTCAAGACGAAGCCGGCCACGGCCTGTACCTGTACTCGGCGGCCGAGACCCTGGGGACATCGCGCGACCAGATGCTGAACGCGCTGCACACCGGCAAGGCCAAGTACAGCTCCATCTTTAACTACCCCACGCTGACCTGGGCCGACATGGGCACCGTGGGCTGGCTGGTCGATGGCGCGGCCATCATGAACCAGGTGCCCATTTGCCGCTGCTCTTATGCGCCCTATGCGCGCGCCATGATCCGGATTTGCCGCGAAGAAAGCTTTCACCAGCGCCAGGGCTTTGAAGCGCTGCTGACCATGATGCAGCAGGGCACCGAGGCCCAGCGCGCCATGGTGCAAGACGCCGTCAACCGCTGGTGGTGGCCGTGCCTCATGATGTTTGGCCCGCCCGACGCCGAGTCGCCCAACTCTGCGCAGTCCATGCGCTGGGGCATCAAGCGCGTGAGCAACGACGAGCTGCGCCAAAAGTTCATTGACGCCACCGTCGAGCAGGCCAAGCTGCTGGGCGTGACCTTGCCCGACCCCGAGCTGAAGTGGAACGAAGAGCGCCAGCAACACGACCACGGCCCCATCGACTGGGCCGAGTTTTGGGCGGTGGTGGGTGGCGACGGCCCTTGCAACCAAGAGCGCCTGGGCGCACGCGTCAAAGCCTGGGACGACGGCGCCTGGGTGCGCGAGGCGGCGCTGGCCCATGCCCGCAAGCACACGCCTCAGCAGCAAGCGGCCTGAACATCCAAGGAACACCATGAGCACCCCCGAACCCTCCACCGAATGGCCCCTTTGGGAAGTTTTTGTGCGCAGCAAGGCCGGCCTGGACCACAAGCACTGCGGCAGCTTGCACGCGGCCGACGCCAAGCTGGCCATCCAACTGGCGCGCGACGTGTATGCCCGCCGCCAAGAAGGCATCAGCATTTGGGTGGTGCCCTCCAACCAAATTGTGGCGAGCGATCCCGGCGACAAGAGCAGCTACTTCGACCCCATGGAAGACAAGGTGTACCGCCACCCGACCTTCTACGCCCTGCCCGACGCCCTCAACCACATGTGAGCCCGGCATGACCGCCTCTGTCCACCCCCGCCAAGACGCCAGCGCGCAGTACCTGCTGCGCGTGGCCGACACCTGCCTGATCTTGGGCCAACGCCTCTCTGAATGGTGCGGCCATGCGCCCATCATTGAAGAAGACATCGCCCTGAGCAACACCGCGCTGGACCTCATCGGCCAGGCCCGCGCCCTGCTCACGCACGCTGGCCGCAGCGAGACAGGCCTGAGCCTCGATGAAGACCAACTGGCCTTTTTGCGCGAGGAACGGCACTACCTGAACGTCACCTTGGTGGAGCTGCCGCGCGGGGACTTTGCCTTCACCGTGCTGCGCAACGTGATGGTCGCCACCTTCTTGAAGCTCTTGTGGCAGCGACTGGCCCGCTCCAGCGACGCCGAGCTCGCCGCCATTGCGGGCAAGGCCGTCAAAGAAGCGCGCTACCACCAGCAGCATGCGGGTGACTGGGTGCTGCGCCTGGCCGACGGCACGGCCGAGTCGCGCCAACGCACCGAAGCCGCCCTGGCCCAGCTGTGGCGCTACACGCCCGAGCTGTTTGAGGACGACGCGGTGGACGAGCAAGCCGCCGCCAGCGGGCTGGGGCCACGCTGGTCCGAGCTGCGCGAGGATTGGCTGGCCGACATGGGCCAGTTGCTCACCGAAGCGCAGCTGAGCGCGCCCAAGGACAGCGCCTTTCGCAGCACCGGCAAACGCGGCGTGCACAGCGAGCACCTGGGCCACCTGCTCACCGAGATGCAGCACCTGCAGCGCAGCTTTCCCGGAGGCGTCTGGTGACACTGGCCGCGCCCGTGCACGAGCGGTGCGAGCAAGCCTGGGCCGTGCTGGCCCATGTGCTGGACCCGGAGGTGCCTGCCCTGTCGGTGTGCGACCTGGGGCTGGTGCGGGACATCGAGGTGGATGCCGCAGGCACGCTGGCCGTGGTGCTCACCCCCACTTATTCCGGCTGCCCAGCCACCGAGCTGATAGAGCGCCAGGTGCTCGAGGCCATTGACGCGGCCGGCCTGGGTCCGGCCCGCGTGGAACTCCGGCGCGCGCCTGCCTGGAGCAGCGACTGGATCAGCGAAGAAGGCCGGCGCAAGCTGCGCGAGTACGGCATTGCGCCGCCGCACCTGGCCACCAGCGACACGCAGCCCGTGCGCTTTGTGAACCGGCAGGCCCTGGCCGAGCCGGCGGTCGACTGCCCGCACTGCGGCAGCGCACAGACCACGCGTGTGTCGGCCTTTGGCTCCACCGCCTGCAAGGCGCTCTACAAATGCCTGAGCTGCCTGGAGCCGTTTGAGTATTTCAAGCCCATCTGATTTCTGTAAAGACACCCCCATGAGCACCCTGTTCCACACCCTCACCGTGCGTGACGTGCGGCCCGACACGGCCGACGCCGTGGTCGTGTCCTTTGAGGTGCCGCCCGAGTTGCGCGAGACCTTCAGCTTCACGCAGGGCCAGTACCTCACGCTGCGCCAGCAGATTGCTGGGCAGGACCTGCGCCGCTCTTATTCCATCTGCGCCGGTGTGGACGACGACGAGCTGCGCGTGGGTGTGCGCCGGGTCAAGGGCGGCGTGTTCTCCAACTGGGTGCACGAGCAGGTCAGGCCCGGCCAGCAGCTGGAGGTGATGGCGCCGCAGGGTCGCTTTTTTGTGCCACTGCAGCCCACGGCCCAGCGCCACCACCTGGGCATTGCCGGCGGCAGTGGCATCACACCGGTGCTGTCCATCTTAAAGACTGTGCTGGGCCGCGAGCCGCTCTCGCGCTGCACGCTGATCTATGGCAACCGGCAGCTGCGCTCGACCATGTTCAAGGAAGAGCTGGAAGACCTCAAAAACCGCTACATGACGCGGCTGGTGCTGCACCATGTGTTTTCTGACGAGCCCACCGACTCGCCGCTGAACAGCGGCGTGATGAACCGGGACAAGATTGGCGAGTTCCTCAGCGGCCTGGTGAATCCGCAGCAGATCGCCCACGCCTACATCTGCGGCCCCTTCCAGATGAACGACGAGGCCGAGGCCGCGCTGCTGGCCGCCGGTGTGCCCGAGGACCGCATCCACATTGAGCGCTTTGGCGTAGCGCAGCCCGCAGGCGGCAGCAAGGCAGTGGACGCCGTGGTGCACCAGGCCCAGCCGGGCGACGCCGAGGTGGCGCGTGTGACCATCATCCGCGACGGCCTCCAGCGCGAGATCGAGTTCCGCAAGGACCAACCCAGCATCCTCGACTGCGCCTCGGCCGCTGGCCTGGAAGTGCCGTTTTCCTGCACCTCGGGCGTGTGCGGCACCTGCCGCGCCAAGGTCATGGAAGGCGAGGTCCGCATGGAGCGCAACTTTGCCCTCGACAAAAAAGAGGTGGCCGCCGGCTTTGTGCTGACCTGCCAGGCCCACCCCTTGAGCGAGCGCGTGGTACTGTCCTTTGATGAACGCTGACCTGCAAACACCCTAAGCCATGGCCAGACCCCGCTCCTCCGGTTACGACGAGCAGCGCGAGATGATCCTCGCGCGTGCCGCGCACCTGTTCGCCCGGGGGGGCTACCCCGGCACGTCCATGAACCAGGTGGCCGAGGCCTGCGGCCTGTCGAAAGCCACGCTTTATCACTACTACAAAGACAAATACAGCCTGCTGGTGAGCATTGCCGAGGGCCATGTGTCGGTGCTCGAACAACTGGTCATCGAGGTGCAGGCCCTGGGGCTGGCGCCCGAGCAACAGCTGCGTGAATTGATACGCCGCATCTTGCAGGAATACGCCAGCGCGCAGGACGCGCACCGCGTGCTCACCGAGGACGTGCGCTTTTTGGAAGACGCCGACCGCGAGCGCGTGCTGGGCACCGAGCGCGCCGTGGTGGCTGGCTTCGCCCGCGCCCTGGGCGAGGTGCATCCGCGCCTGCAACAGGCGCTGCTGGCCACGCCGCTGACCATGCTGCTGTTTGGCATGATCAACTGGATGTTCACCTGGATGAAGCCCGACGGCGAGCTCGGCTATGACGAGATGGCCCCCATCGTGGCCGACCTCTTCATGGGCGGGCTGCCGGCCGTGCAAATCCCGGCCTCGCCCAAGGCTTTTCCCGGTCTCGATCGACCCCCAGTGGCACCTGCCACCAACGTCCCCTGAGTCACATGACAAACATTCTTCAAAGCCACATTGCCGGCCGCTGGATCGGCACGCAAGCCGCCCAAACTCTGCGCAGCGCCATCAACGGCCAAGCCATCGCCCAGACCCACCTTGACGCCATCGACTTTGGCGAAGCGGTGCACTACGCGCGCACGGTGGGCCTGTCCAACTTGCTCAAGCTGGACTTTCAAGAACGTGCCCAGCGCCTCAAGGCTTTGGCCAAGTACTTGGGCGAGCACAAAGAGCAGCTGTATGCCGTGTCGGCCCACACCGGCGCCACCCGTGCCGACAGCTGGGTGGACATTGAAGGCGGCGCGGGCACGCTGTTCGCTTATGCCGGGATGGGCAGCAACGAGCTGCCCAGCGGCAACCTGATCCACGAAGGCCCGGCCTTTGCCCTGGGCAAAAAAGGCGGCTTTGCCGGCACGCACATTTTGGTGCCGCGGGGCGGCGTGGCGGTGCACATCAACGCCTTTAACTTTCCCATCTGGGGCTTGCTCGAAAAATTCGCACCCAGCTTTTTGGCCGGCATGCCCTGCATAGGCAAGCCCGCCACAGCCACCAGCTACCTGACCGAGGCCATGGTGCGGCTGGTAGAGCAATCGGGCATCTTGCCGGCGGGCAGCTTGCAGCTGGTGATCGGCTCCACAGGCGATTTGCTGGACCGCCTCAACGGCCAGGATGTGGTCACCTTCACGGGTTCTGCCGACACCGCCGCCAAGCTGCGCGTGCACCCGAACGTGGTGCGCCACAGCATCCCCTTTAACGCCGAGGCCGACTCGCTCAACTGCGCCATCTTGGCACCCGACGTGACGCCGGACGACGAAGAGTTCGACCTGTTCGTCAAGGAAGTGGCGCGCGAGATGACGGTCAAGGCGGGGCAAAAATGCACGGCCATTCGCCGCGCCATCGTGCCGCGCCAGCACTTGGACGCCGTGGCAGAAAAGCTCAAGGCGCGGCTGGCCAAGGTGGTGGTGGGCGACCCTTCAGTCGAAGGTGTGAAGATGGGCGCGCTGGCGTCGCATGCGCAGCAGGCCGACGTGGCCGAGCGCGTGGCCCTGCTGCGCCAAAGCACTGAGCTGGTGTTTGGCGGCGGTGAGGGCTTTGCGCCTGTGGGTGATGGC
>Ga0209550_10006543_pt1 | contig 10847 bp, 10 predicted proteins | sample LauGreSuBDMM15SN_2_FD_187567 | JGI IMG/M metagenome (GOLD analysis project Ga0209550, IMG submission 187567) | Freshwater lake microbial communities from Lake Michigan, USA - Su13.BD.MM15.SN (SPAdes) (version 5) | ecosystem: Environmental > Aquatic > Freshwater > Lake | place: Lake Michigan... | reverse complement strand
GATTAAGTGCGACCACTTCTCCGCAGACAGAAACGTTTGGATACGGACGTTGTGCTCGACGAAGGAACGTTTCTCGATCGTTTGAACCAACTTTATAAAAATGCGTCCCAATTTCCCAAAAAAATCCTCTGATCGCTTCCACTTTGGGCAACGAGGAAAGACTGAGGGCTTCTTTCAATTGCCTCGCCCACATTTGTCTATTCTCGTGAGTATTTCGAATAAAATCTTTTAAATGCAACGCATTGGCATTATCACTATATGCAATCATATATACATTCTCGTCAACGCGTGAAATCTTTTGTAAAGGAGTATCGACAATGGTTGTTCCGATTACCTTTGATTTCATTTCTCTCGAGACAACCTTTCCGTATACTCGTAGAAAAGGTTGTCCTCCAATTTGTTTGTATATGGGTTTTTCCGGTAAAAGTTTTTGGATCGTATCAATCGTTGTCGCTAAAATACAATGTCTACCTTCAAATATTCCATTTGAAGTGTTAACTGCAACGCTCTTCTGCAAAATAGATAGGGATGTCACTTCCGTTCCTAAAAGAATATTCTCGTGACCAATTTTATTAGCGAGTCGTTGAACCATTTTCTTCCATGGAACATGGAACGCTTGCCACTCATCATCATTATCATCGAATCCATAATGATTCAGTGCGTCTGAAATAGCAGTGTTTTCGAAATCGCTGAATCCAGAGGTTATGACAAAGCCGTTGTATTTTTTGAGAGAAAGGAAACGAAGCGCAAAATCTCGAAATGTCAAATTGTGTAAAGACGGATTTTCCGTTAATTTGTTTTGGAGTAGCTTCAAAATGGATTTCATGTTCACTCGAGAAGAAGACGCTTTTTCGCTGAACGTTTTTTTGGTATAAAAGAGAGGAGCGGAAAGTCCTAAATCGATCAAAAGTTGCATTAAGAGTTTGTCTTTGGCTAGTCTTCCGATTCCTGCTCCAATCATTATTTCCGTATTTTGGAAAGTTACGTTTCCCACTCGTCCGCCTATATGATCTCTTTCAATAATTAGGAATTTTAGATTCCTATCTTTCAAGAGGGACCCAACATATAATCCAATAGGACCCCCTCCGACGATAATGTAGTCGAGCATTTATACAAGAGACTGTCAAAATATTTTTTCCTCGAAAAAACAAAAAAATTGAACTTTTCCCGCTTTTTTTATAAAAATTAAATAAACATGATTTCGTCCGAAGAATTAGATTCGATTTACGACGAGCTCGACATATTAAATGATTCAACCGAATCAGACGAACCCATTTATTCCATAGGTCTTTGCATGAGTATTCAGGACGATCTCTCGCATAAAATCTTGATTGGCATGAAAATAAACGTTTCACTATTTTACAAATATCCTATTTCCATTATTCAATCTTATTTATCTGATTATTCCAACAATGCAAATATACGCGTAGATCCCTTATCTTCCCAGATCAATATTTTCCAATTATTTATAGATAAAAGTGGATGTTATCTGGCTATCGTAAAAACGCATTGGTTACGTTTGATTCAACGGCACTGGAAAAAAATATTTCGTTTAAAACAAGAACAAATAAAGAAACAAAAAGCATTTGCACATTTGAAATATCGGGAAATAAAAGGCCGAATTCCTTTCCCCACATATGGGTTACGAGGGCTCATGTCGGTTTATCAATGACTTTCATTTATCTCTAAAAAATCTTTCCTTTTTTATTATTGATTTTGTATTACACATTTTCTCATTCAAATCGCCCGCTTTGCGGGCAGAAATGAATGAGGAAGGTGATGCTGATTGCGCATTTTCAATGCGAAATGGTGTAAAACAAGACAAGATATGATATTTGAATATAAATGTATAAAATTAGAATATAAAACCAACTATGTCAACTGTTTACGGGTCCAATTATTTACTTCAAGAAAGAGAATTTATCAAAACCGGCGAAAAAATATATAAAATTGGAAAGACGAAACAAGAAAATGGTAAGAGATTTAGTACTTATCCGAAACAAAGTAAACTAATCTTTCAAATAGCTTGTGAAGATTGTGACAAAATGGAAAAAGAAAATATACAAGCATTCAAAGAAAAATATATTCATCGCAAGGATATTGGCAGTGAATATTTTGAAGGTGATTGTGTAGAAATGATAAATGATATGTATCTAATATGGAATAAATGTCACCTAGACCAAGATGAAGAATTCAAAAAACGTACTAAATGTATACCTGTTCGCAAAGCGCAAGAAGAAATTAAAACACACGAAAACAAAAAAGAACTTAAAATAAGGGATACAGAAGTACCGTATTGCAATATGGAAGAATCAAAACATTTTTGTGACGTTTGTAAAACCTCGTTTGCGCGCAATTATTTTTTAGTCCAACATTTGAAAACAAAGAAACATCTAAGTCGAGTGACAAATAAAGACTTTCAATTTGTTTGTGCTTGTGGGAAAACGTATTTACATCGCCATACACTAGAAAACCACAAAAATAAATGCAAAGTTACACCTACTTCGAGTATAAATGATCAATTGGAAAAAATGCGTCTTCAATTAGAATCACAAAAACAATTGTTTGAAGAAGAGCGGACTTCATGGCAAAAAAAATTTGACCAACTGTTAGAACAAAAACCAACCATTATTCAAACCATCGAGACTCAAAATATTCATAACAACATTACCATCCAATATTTTGGTAAAGAATCTTTGGATCATGTTACACAAAAAGATCAATTAGACGCGATTTGTCGTATTTACAATTCGATTCCTGCAATTATAGAAAAAATACATTTTGACCCAGAACATCCAGAGAATTTGAACATCAAAATACCAAATTTGAAAATGCCTTATGCAATTGTTATGAGTGAGGATAAAAACTGGACAACGGTCGATCGAAATGTCGCAATTGAATCCATGATGGATAAAGGATATTATTTAATGGACGAAACCTTCACTATCAAAGGTCACACCTTGTCAGATCGTCTCCAAACTCATTTCAAAGGATTCCAAGAAAAATACGAAGCGGGAGACAAAGAAATGATGAAAAATATAAAAAAGAAAGTCGAATTGCTTGTGATAAATGGCAGTCGGAAATAGTTATAAAAAAATATAAAACGTTTTTTATAAAATTAGTAATGGAGAAGAAAGGATTATCTACGTTAAAGCAACTTATTCCATCCTTATCTGTCGTGCATGAATATAATCCCACTCATTTTTTTTGTAAATGTACTGTCTCTGACATTGTATTTATTCAATCCTCCATTTCTAGGTGGGAACATAACCGACCTCCCGATGCGATTCGATACAAAGAATTGGCCGAAAAAGTGTTTTACAACAAAACGACTTTGGATACGTTTATTTTGTATGTCGCCTTGGACGATTCGAATCAATTGAAAATTGTCGACGGAATGCATCGGTTTTCCGCTTTGAAAGAAATACAAACTCTCTGTTCACCAGAATTGTTATCGAATTTCATTATGCTGAGTATCCGATTATATCCTTCGAAAGGAGAATTAGTCGATTGGTTCCAAAACTTGAATAATATCATTCCTGTACCCGAGCTATATATTCATGATCATAGCAAACAAAAGCGAGAGATGATAGAAGAAATTGTCAAGGAATGGACGACACGATATAGTAGCCATTTTACCAAAGGATATACAAAAGCGGCTCAAAGAGCATATCGCCGTCCCAATATGAATGTAGACACATTTCGAGACGTTTTGAGCGAGTTGTATGATAAACAGACGCCCGAAACGACAACCGAGTTTTCTTCGCGTTTAATGCAGTTGAATGAGACATTAAAAATCAAGGAGCATTGGAAAAATAAAACCATTAGCGTAAGCATGCTTGAAAAATGCAACAAAACAGGCTGTTTTTTATTTTTGTATAAACCCGACACATTGATAGATTTAGCATGAAACGCGTTAAGACTTTTATTTTCTTTTCGTTTACTATAATGCAAAAATACGCCGAAGAATCCAGAAATCCGATTTTCTTCAACATTGTTCCCTCCCCACCCGATATTCGCGATTGGAATTGTGAGCCCATTTTTGAAGCGACCGCGTACGTTCCTCGGACGTTGGATTTGACTAACCGTCTTAATCCAATTCGCAATCAAGGATTTCAAGGCACGAGCGTCGCACAAGTAGCAGCATGTATCAATGAATGGCAAGTGAAGAAATTTAAGCAATTAAAGACGCAACCCATGTCCCCTCAATTTATTTATAATAATCGACCGAACCAAAATAGCCCAATCATGTGTGGACGCGAAGTCATGCATATATTGACACACATTGGTTGTTGTACGGAAAACAGTTATCCATATGATAAAGTGGAACCTTGTTCCGCGATTGAAGCCGTTTATTATAATGAAGCGAAACAGTTTCAAATCCAAGGATATGCTCGTGTGAATACGATTAAATCGTTGAAAAAGGCGCTTTACATAAACGGACCCTGTCTCATATCTTTTCCGGTGTATAACCACAATGTGAAAATGTGGGTGCAAAACAAGGGCGAAAAAAGTTTAGGCGGTCATGCGTTAACGGTCGTCGGGTATGATAAGAAGGGATTTATTTTGAGAAATAGCTGGGGTGTATTTTGGGATAAGAAAGGATATTGCCATTATCCATTCAAGGAATGGGGATGCCACTACGAGGTATGGACGACGATTGGAGATAAAAGTTTCCGTGCTCCCCCTTATCAATGCGTTTCCTTTGCGATGAAATATGCTCAAAAAATAAAAAAGCTTGCGTTGAGAGCATACAATGGAGGAAAACAAGAGCTAGACAATTTGGATTTTCATTTGGCCAAATCGCTTCCACAAATCGGCGAAGGAGCAGAGACATCGTTCGATCAATTATTTCGTCCTGATATGGGATTTTCTCTCAAAAAAGATACCAAGAAAATGAAGAAAACCACAAAAAAAATGGTTGCCCCTCCTTTATCTGCGGAAGAAGCGCCCGCAGAAGAAGCGCCCGCAGAAGAAGCGGTAGCGGAAGAAGCGGTAGCGGAAGAAGCGGCAGCGGAAGAAGCGGCAGCGGAAGAAGCGGCAGCGGAAGAAGAAGCGCCTCTAGAGGAAGCGCCTGCAGAGGAATAAAGATATTTGGTACATTATATATATTATATATCAAATAAAATGAATTCTTTTAGTTCTATGTCAAGTCGAGTACCTAACGTAATACCCGACAATTTCAAAAACGGATCACGCATTGTAGGTTTAGGTGGTGAAATAATAATTTATTACACGTCAAAGCAACCCATTGTTCCATATACATTAACTGGTTTATTAAGCACTGAAGTCGTAGACGGAAATCTTACTGGTAATTTTACGAGTCCAAATTATTCCACTACGATCTTTATAAATAGCGATGCGACAAGTACAAGTTTCACTATGACAACGAGTAAACGAAGTATATCCATTCAAATTGTGGATGGAGTATATATTGTCGGAGTCAGCGGACAGTTGTATTCCGCAAATCCTAGTTATTCTAACGGGGTTTTTATTGCTTATGAAGGTGCAGCGCGCACGACATACATGAATATTTATAATAATAATCCTGCTACCCAAGTTTTATTGCCAGGACTTACCAATATATCAGTTACTGGAATGACGACTGATAATTTGGGTAACTTTTATTTTGGAGTAAATAATTTAGGCGGAGCCATTTGTAAAATAGACAGCGGAGGAGTTTTTAGCGTGTATGCATACCTCGAAGGTGGCGAAATTGGTTTTTTTGTCAATGGAATCGTTACAGATGAGTCAAACAATGTTTATTATTCAAAGACAGCGAATGGATCGTTTTTCATGAAACGCCTTACTGTATCTTCGTCTATAAAGTCCATTACAAATTCTTCGACATTTATGTCTATGTGCACAGACTATTCCAAACGAAATTTATATGCCATGGATAAGGCAACCTCGAGGATAGTAACAAATACATTTGGAACTGCCGTTCTTAATGGAATAAGCAATAATGCCACAGGCAACAATCAAAATTATACAAATTATACAAATAATATTTATTTCAATACGACTTCGTTATCAACCGCTAGTTTTTTTACTCATCTAGACACGAGGCCAGGTACACAGTCAAAAATGGTGATTGACAGTTCGAATAACTTTTATATATGTCAAGCGAATTGCATACGACGAGCAATTAATATTACTGGCGCAGTAAGTTTAATTGCTGGAATCCCAGTCGTCGCACCCAATTCTATAACATACAATGGATTCGATCCATCTGGAGTCGCGTGTATAGAAAATTCCGTCATTGCCATACAGGTGGATTCATACAACGATATATATTTCATTGATTCTTCTAATACGACATATAATTTAAAACAAATATCTTACCCAAATACTACAAATCGCAATATTACTATACTCAAAACATTTACCTCAAATGATGCACCGCAAGACATGTTCATTAGAAATAATTTAGTGTATGTCGCATTAAAATACGGGATTGTATCGTATCCTTTGTCAAGTAGAGTTGTTCCACTATCGCCGAGTTCTTTACGAATTCTATCTATTGCTTCTAATTCAGCAACAATCACATTTGAACCTCCTGCTGGAAAAATTCTATTTTATTTAGCAACCATCGGATCTCTTTCACAGCGAGTGATTCCTGGATCTCAAATCTCTGGATTGTCATCCTTGTTGTCAGCAACTTCGTATACATTGAGCGTCGTTTCAATCAACGCAACGGGGACTTCTTCCCCATCCACTGTATTATTGCTTACAGTGCCAGCGGCTCCGACAAATGTAAATGCAACATCCACATCTGACTCGATCGCAGTGACATTTAATCCGTCCACGGGCGCGAGTTCCTATATTGCAACTACTACATCTGGCATTGTTCTACAACCATTCAACTCTGGCGATTATATCACAGGATTAACCGCGGGCACTTCGTATACTATCAACATTCTCGCGACTAATGCTTCTGGAAATTCAGTTGCATCGTCGTCTGTAATAGTACCAGTCCCTCCAACGGCATTAAATGTTACTGCATTTACTTCTACTTCTGTTACCATCGCATTCACCGCGTCCACAGGCGCTACATCGTATATCGCATATGCAACTGCCGGTGAAAATGCGATAACTCAGGTTGTATCATCTGGAACTGCAATTACAGGATTGTCTTCTAACACACAGTACAGCATTGTCATTCGCGCGAGAAATGGTGGCGGCACTTCAGGACCTTCGACTGAAGTAATTCAAACTACTCGCAGTTATGACATCACGACTAATGCAACTATTGATTCGTCAACGGTGCCTGGGTATACTCTTTATAGATTTCCCAGTTCCTCTGGAGTTCTAGTTTTTGTAACTTCTTCGACACGCACTTTAAATGCGAGTATCTTATGTGTAGGGGGGGGCGGTGGCGGAAGAGAAACAAATGGTGCGGGTGGTGGCGGTGGCGGTGGCGAAGTGAATGTATTATCGTATTCTTTACAGTTATCAACAACCACAACACTGAATGTAACGGTTGGAACTGGTGGAGCGGGAGGAACTTATGCTAGTAATGGAACTAATACGACAGTTCAGATCGGCGCAACTACTATACTTAGCGCTAGCGGAGGAGGTAATGGCGGCTCAACTACTGTTCCACCTAATTCGGCGCCGGTCACTGGTGGTGGCAAAGAATATCAAGTCGTTCAGGGCACGAAATACAGCGGTGGAAATGGAAAACACTTTGCTGGAGGTGGAGGTGGTGGGGCGGGTGGAAATGGTAGCAACGGTGTTGGAACCAGCAATGGGTCAACAGGTTATAAAGGCGGAAACGGAGGAAGCGGCAGAACAGTTTCAATGATTGGGTTACCTGGCGTAACATATGGTGGCGGTGGAGGTGGTGGAACAAAAAACAGTACTTTTAACACAGGCGGAGGTAGTGGAGGTAATGGCGGTGGTGGACTTGGATTGTACTGGTCAGGTTCTAACCCTATGCCTACCATTCAACCATCTAATAATGGAACCGCAAACACTGGTGGTGGTGGTGGAGGAGGAGCAGAGATTGGACATGCAGGAGCTGGTGGCTCTGGTTATTGCATCATTTCAATTCAAAACTAATTCTCCGCCTCATACGCCATTTCTTCCAATGGATGTTCCCGTTTATGACTTCCTCCTACGTATTGGACATCTTCAAAGTGAGTCGGTGTGTTCTCATACCAAGCCCCATAATTCTTAAACAACGAATCGTCAATGTCTGGATTTGCAGGGATCGCCGCATTTTGGAAATTCGTTTTTTTTATGGGCCGAATGCCTTTTGTCTCGAAATACTTTTGAACTCGTTCTGGGTATAGTTTTTGATACACATGAACCTTTTCGTGCATAAGCAGTCGACACAAACTGGTCATACTTCGTTCGTCCACTGTTAATGGAAGAATGATCACTTGACCTCGAGTATGAGGCAATCCGTTTTCGTATTTTTTGTTACGCACACATCCGATTTTCCACGGAATCTGCAAAAACAAATCCATGTCGATTCCTTTGACTTCCTTTTGGTTCACTTGTTTGATTGCCGTCGTTAGTTTCTCTTGCAAATCCAGTGGAACATTGCAAACGCTATCTTTGATCTTTTCCAGATATTGAGAGACCGAGGTCACGTTTCTGACTTTAAGATCGTTTTTGTGAAATCGGTCGTAATATCCGTCTTTGTTTTCGATTAAATGGGCGTATAATTCGTCCTTGGTTAAGTAATGAATGTCGGTGTCGAAAAAGAAGTAAGCAATAACGAAGAGTATAATAAAAAAAGCAATTATAAAAAGAAACATTTATAATCCATTCCTAAAAATAATACCAAAGAATCGTATTATTTTTTTTGAGGTCTTCATTTCATTTGTGATCATTTCATTTGTGATCATTTCATTTGTCCATTTCATTTGTCAAGTGTCAACAAATACAAAAACTGATTGACTTGAACCAGCATATCATCTCGAATTGTCAACAAATCCAAATCTTTTTTCGAAAATATTTTATCTAAATCGACCAAAAATTGTCTAAACTCAAACATTTTGTTCTTCAATGTATCCGTTGTATTGTAATCATACAAGTGGATATGTTTGGTGAGCATGTCAATGCGTCGAGAAGATTTCCCCAAAAGTACTTCGACAAAAGTATCTACTAAATGCGATAGTTTGGAATGGAGTTCATCGGTTGCCTTGTGTTGAGAATACGATTCCGTTTTCCAGTGATATAGTTTGATCGAGTCTAAAATTTCGAGAAAGGATTGCACGATCTGGGATTTTTGCGCGTTCGTTAAACTCTTTTTCTTGGAGGTGCGCCGATGATTTCGCTTTAGTTTGCGTTTGATGCTGTATTTCATTTATATAGAGTACGATCTTTTTTACATAGATTTTATAATATTTAGACAATGTATACAAAAAATGTCGGAACAACTGGATTATGTATTAGCCACAGAAGTCGTAGCAGGCAATAAATATTATATCAAGAAAATGAAAAACAATGCAATTGTCTACGAATTGAAGATCTGTAAAAACAAAATAAACGATTCTAGTTTTAGTTTCTTTAATAGTAGTCACCAAGATGAAGAAACTGTTAATCTAGAAAACATTTTTAGACCAGTTTACAGTAAATTTCCATCTTCTGGAGGCCGCAACAAAACTGCAAAACGCAGAAAATGAGTTTGTTTACTTTCTTTTTGCAAATAAACACGCAACTTTTTATCCTTTCAAATCCGCAAGAATAGATTCCGCAGCATGATCAATTTCCGTTTTTTCCGTTTTTTCCACCATTGCAGAAGAAATGTCTATATTTGAGACAACTTCTTCTTGGATTTCTTTCAAAGGTTTCAAAAAGAATTGCGTGGCATTCTGTTGTTGTAGAAGATAAAGCGCTAAATGACGACTGTTGGCGAGTAAATTCGCAGGAGTGCTGTACGTCGCGCTATAAACTTGACAATGTACATCGGTAAATTGAATGCTATACCACCAATAGGCAGGGACAAAAAGAGTATATCCAGGTTTCACTAAAAAATCGATACAAGGAGGCACTTCTTTTTCTTGTAAAGGGGACCACCATTCGTAATGTTCATAATCGTATTGGACCGGTTCAAACTGGGATTTAAATTTCCACGGAATCATTTTGACTCGGATTCCTGCCGTTGATCCACTTTTTTCATCTGCCTTCTGAGACACACTGAGAAACCGTCTACTCTCGGTATGAAACATAAACGGTGTATTTGACTTTCGCGAACCAAACAAAATATCATATTTTTTATTGACAGTAAAAGACGGTTTCAACGACATGTCTATTTCCACACCTAAGCTGTCGACTTGATTGCGGTCCGAGAAAAACACACCTTTGGTATCCGTATCCAATAATCCTTGTGCGGAAGAACTCGACAACTGAAGCGATTCAACGGATATAGGAATCGGATGTTTGTAATAATCGCGGATATCTTTTATGTTTTGAAACGAGAGAATGGGTGCAGATTCAACGGGAAGATGAAACAAGACGGGTTGTTTTAGTTCGCATATTTCTTGTAGTTTCATGTTCGAGACATAATCGATTTCGTATATTTCCAACACATCACTTGTTTTATATTGATGCTGGACATGAAAGTATAAAAACGCGACCACGACAAAGATAAAACTAAATACCCAGAACATGGTTTTAGGAGTAATATATAGTAATTTTTATATTTTTTTTATTATGTAATAAATGGACGTTGTCAAGAATTTTTATTTATTATTATAATGTATAAAATGGAACCCGAACCAGAAGTCGAAGTCGAAGAAGTGCCCGTCGAAGAAGTGCAAAAAACCTTGATCTACGATGACCGCGACGTTTCACAAATCGAGAATATCCTTTTTATTGATGCCAACGTCAAT
>Ga0209550_10006540_pt1 | contig 10850 bp, 14 predicted proteins | sample LauGreSuBDMM15SN_2_FD_187567 | JGI IMG/M metagenome (GOLD analysis project Ga0209550, IMG submission 187567) | Freshwater lake microbial communities from Lake Michigan, USA - Su13.BD.MM15.SN (SPAdes) (version 5) | ecosystem: Environmental > Aquatic > Freshwater > Lake | place: Lake Michigan... | reverse complement strand
GGCGATGGTTGTAACATCAGGCGCATAGCCAATCGAAAAGGTAGCAGACCCAAATAAGAAAATGCTAGTGATAAGAACAGGTTTGCGACCTAGTCTGTCAGCAAATATACCGGCACTCAAACTACCAATCGCCATACCCATTAAACCACTCGCAACCGCAATGGAAAATACTCCACGTGTGACATCCCACTCTTTCATGATCAGTGGTATGGCATAGCCTATCATCTGACCATCAAAGCCATCTAAGACAATCGCTAATGCAGCAAATAAATAAGCCATTTTTTGAATGGTAGTAAAACCACCTTCATCAATCGCTTTCGTCACATCAAATTGTGTGCTTGATCCTGCTGATGTTGCTTGTGTCATGTCGTCTCCAATGGCTGATTATAATCAGCTCGATATGTCAATAAAACTAAATGCTTCAATAAAATGAAGTCTCTTAAAAAATCTATTATTTAATTTTTTACAACGCCATAAGCCTAGCTAGTTAGGTCGATATCAAGGTAGCTAAACCAGATAGGCTTATTCAGAGTCTACTTGACGTGCTGGATGTGCCGCTGCAATCGCTGGGAGTGCTTCACATGCTTCCACAATAGCCTGCAAAGTTGGATATTGCTTCGTATCGATACCAAAGCGTACTGCACTAAACATTTGCGGAACCAAAGCACAATCCGCCAGGGTAGGCGCATCACCAAAACAAAATCGTCCTCTTGTTGATGAACGCGCAAGATCAGTCTCTAATGCTTCAAGGCCTAGTGTCAACCAATGCTGTATCCATGCAGTCTTATCTTCTTCCGACACGCCTAATTTTTGCGTGAGGTATTTCAATACACGTAAATTTTGTAAAGGATGAATATCACATGAGATTGCCAATGCTAATTGTCGCACTCGTGCTCTACCCTCTAAAGAAGCGGGTATGAGACGCACTGCTGGAAATTTTTCATCCAAGTATTCAATAATTGCAATCGACTGACTGACTTGAAATCCCTCATCATCCAACAAGGGGACTAATTGCTGAGGATTTTTAGTTTTATACGACTCTTGAAATTGCATGCCACCATCACGCGTGAGATGCACTGGCACATAGTCGTAACTTAAGCCTTTCAGGTTCATTGCAATACGAACTCGATAAGCTGCGGAGCTACGAAAATAATTATGTAGTACTAAAGGCTGTATCATCATTATTTTATGATCTCAATTCGCTAGTTTCACTTCACACTTCAACAAAGACGCACGTTCCTTCTATTTTAACTGGATAGGTTTTCACATCTTCCGTTAAAGGAGCGCACATGGCTTTGCCATTTCGTATATCAAACTTACCTTGATGTAGCGGACATTCAATTTCATGTCCTTCTAAAAATCCATCGCATAATCTTGCATTACCATGCGTGCAAATATTATCAGTGGCATAAATCTCACCATCTACCTGATACAGTGCAAAGCTCTTGCCTTCTGCATCAATACCGATAACATCATCTTCAGGAATTGCATCGACTGCTGCCAGTTCTATCCATGTAGCGCTCATGATGACCTCTTTAAATAGGGTAAATAATGGAGTTAGGTATCATTTCGCTGTCATAAATACATAAGCGAGACACAAACTTCAAACCGTTAGCATCGCGTTGTATACGATCCAAATAACGACCTACATTAAATACCGTTGATTCTTCTGATAGCTTAGTTCTAAAGACAGCATAATTTGCTTCAGCCACAATTAAATTATTATTGATTTCACGTATAACAGGTAAGCCAACAACATGTCGTTGGTAATAAGGATCGTGATACAGCGTTTCATGTATGCCATATACACGATCTTTCAGCATATTTTTACTAAGTAGTGCGAGTGTAGATAGAGGAAATCCACGTTCATAGTTTTCACGTGGCTGAATTTTATATTCACAATCTTCAACAAAAAACTCTACCCACTTATCCCATTGCGCACTATCGACTGCTGCGGCATAGTCAGCATAGAGTGTAATAAGATCAAGCAAAACTTGAGAATCTATTTTGTTAGACATAGTCATCAGATCTCCATCACTTTACGCCAATAGTTATACATCCCTCTGATTAAGGTTTCAGTCACCATGTGATCAGTATTTTCGCATTCATAGCCGCCCAGCTCTGCAACAGCTCTATGCGATGGTTTTTGTTCAAATCCAAATTGCGAGAGTTCAATCACTTCGCCATCATCTGCTGAAACAAAACCTGCAGGACCAAATAAGTTAGCTTGTATCAGACGACGTTCTGTCATTTCTGGCGTGTCTTCTTCAAAGCCAAAATGCGTCCACACAAAATCAAATGATCCATGACCATTCGGTTGAATATGCCGAGTCGACACACTATTGACTTGCTGTTGAATAATCACGCTAGGGAAAATTGTCATCATGACGGCAGTGGGGCCGTTCCACCATGCTTCAGGAACGATATCAATCAAACGCTTATCTAGCACTTCCATATTTTCTTTAAAGCTGGTGACGCCCTTAGTTACTTCTTCTTTTGCTCCACCTGTACCACGCGTAGAAATCATAGCTGCATGACGAAACTTCGCATCCATTTTTAACTCTGATTTATTATCCGCACGCCATAAGCCATAGGTGACAAACCACGTATGGAGTAAGCCAGGATGATAAGGATCTTTAATGTTTTCTTGCATCAGTTTCCAGTTACCTGGAATGCGCTGACGGTTATAACCCAGAATCGTTAACTTACGACCGTTAAATAAACGATCAAAGTACGACAACATATCAGGACCTAGATAGTCTTCAAAAGGTTCGACATCATGATCAAATGAAGCAAACACAACACCACCACGCGTTGCGACTTTTAGTTTATTCAGTCCATGATCTTCTGTCTTGAATTCCTTGGGCATGCCGCCATTAATTTTTCCATCTTGTTTTACACCCCGACGAAATGGCACACCTTGTAAATCACCTTTGAGCGAGTAATTCCACTGATGATAAGGACACACTAATTCTTTTTTATTGCCATGACGCTCACGACAAAATTGCATACCACGATGTGCACAAACATTTTCAACAACGTTAATCACGCCATCCATATCACGCGTCATCACCACAGAACGTTCACCAATAACGGTACGTTTAAAGTCACCCTGATTCGGCACTTCCGCTTCTAAGCCTATGTAACTCCAATGCGCTTTATAAAAAAGACGATCGAGTTCTTTTTTATAGATAGCTTCATCTGTATAAGCCCAGAAGGGAATTCGACTTGAACCTTCGGCTTCCCACACATGTGGCTGATTGAATACTTGTGTCGTCTCACCCATGTTGCTCTCCTCGCGATAATTACTTAGCAACCTTAACGATGATTTCACCTAAACCATCGATATGCGCATGCATTACATCACCTGCAACCACGGCGCCTACACCTTCAGGTGTACCTGTCATGATGATGTCACCAGGTTCTAATGTTTCATATTGCGAAAGATAGGAAATCGATTCTGCAACTGACCAGATAAGTTTATCTATGTCAGAAGATTGACGTGGTTGATCATTAACTGTTAATGAAATCATCGCAGTAGATAAATGACCAATCTTGGCAACTGGAGAAACAGGTCCTATTGGTGCAGATTGTGCAAAGGATTTACCAAACTCCCAAGGGCGACCTTTATCACGCGCATCTAATTGCAAGTCACGTCTTGTCATATCTAATCCCACTGCATAGCCATGCACATGCGCTAATGCATCTTCCACCGCAATATCTTTTCCACCTTTAGCGATGGTGACAACTAACTCCACCTCATGATGAAAATTCTTGGTCATCGGTGGATAAGGTATTTCTATTCCTTTTTTATCAGCTTGCACCACAGCACAGGCTGGCTTCATAAAAAAGAATGGTGGATCGCGATCAGGATCTTTTCCCATTTCACGTGCATGCGCTGCATAGTTACGACCGACGCAATAAACACGATTAACTGGAAAAGCTTCATCGCTATCTGCAATTGCTAGTGTGTAAATGGGTGGTACTGGGAGTGCGTATTTCATAGGAATTCCAATGTAGTGAAATGTTAAAGACGAGCTTCGCGCCACAGTCCAATTGACTGCAACACAGGGCGATCTGAAAAACTAAAGAGTGTGGTGTCGCGCTTGGCGAGAAATTTCAGTGGCTGCCACGATGGCACAACAAAAATATCATCGGGTTGTAATTGCCATTCTTGCTCACCCACTGATACTGTGGCTTCGCCTTCCTGACAAACATAAACAGTGCCATCTGTACTGCGATAAGCTTGAGTTTCAAATCCAGCTGGCAGTCTTTGCGTGAATGCACCAATGGTGGGCATAGGTGAAGCACCGGTAGCGGGATTCACATAGCGTAGTTTGTATCCTAAGTGAGGATCCGGCTTTCCACTTGCAATTTGATTCAGTGATTCCATGGTGCGACTAAATGGATACACAAAAACACGCGTAGGCTCAGCCGGTGTTTGATAAAAATCGACAGGTAGCATGTTGTTACCATAACGCGCTAATGCATCACCTTCAGCACGTGTGGTCTCTTGTGATGCACTAACTCCATGTTCCGCAAAACCTGCATCAAAGAATCGCACGGTAGGAATATCTAAACCATCTAACCACACAACGGGTTCATTCCCTAAATTACCGTGATCATGAAATGTCCATGATGGTGTGATGATGAAATCTCCACGTCGCATGGTGGTACGTTCACCATCTACTGCGGTGTAAGCACCTTCACCATCCATCACTAAGCGTAGTGCTGATTGTGTATGTCTATGTGCTGGTGCGACTTCACCAGGAAGAATCAACTGCAAGCCTGCATATAAAGATTGTGTAATCGCGGATTGACCTTGTAAGCCTGGATTTTCTAAAATTAATACACGACGTTCTGCTTGTTCAGCAGTGATGAGTTCTCCTGCTTCCATCACTTTGTCGCGTAAATTTGCATAACGCCACAATGCTGGTTGAGCAGGGCTGTTGGGTGACTTAGGTACTAACGCACCAAGCACTTCCCACAATGGCGTCATATGATCTTTTGCAATGCGATCGTAATACGCTTGCTTTGCATTGTTTGATTTTTCTTGCATGCTGACTCCTTATTAGGTTCCGCTGGCATAAAACGCATCGGCATAGACTTGTTCTGCTTGTATGCCACGCTGTTTGACGAGTACTGCTGCTGCTTCCACCATAGGTGGAGCACCACAGATATAAGCTCGCCAGTCATTAAAATTGGGAATGTCTTGTGCGATGACATCAGTAACAAGACCAACGCGATAACCTGAATTTTCTTCATTGTCTGTTGTGACAACAATTTCAAGTTTTAAATTCGGATGATTTTTTTGCAGCGCTTGTAATTCAGCGAGACCATAAATGTCTTGTGGCGAACGGACACCAAAGTACAAATGAATAGGATTCTGCATACCAGCTGCTATCGCTCCACGCACAATTGATAACACTGGCGCAAGACCAGTACCACCCGCCACACACAACATAGGACCGGTGTGTTGTGTACGTAGATACGCTGTGCCCAAAGGACCTGAGACACGCACTGCATCACCTATTTTTAATTCATTAAAGAGATAACCTGTTACACGACCATCCGGCACATAACGAATATGAAACTCTAGTTCTTCGTCTGTACATAAGCCCGCCATGGAGTAAGGACGACTGCGGTCCTTAGTAAATTCTAAGGTGGCGTATTGACCCGGTGAGTACGACAGGGGTTTATTCGTACGTAAGCGCAAACGTTTTATGTCATGCGTGACATCGTCTATCGCTGTCACTGTCGCTTTGAGTATGCGTGCTGGATGAGTGACGATTTCATCTTGCTCAGGTATTTCAATCGCACAGCTCTCGGTTAGCACACTAGTACAAGCGAGTATGTAATCCCCTTCTAAAGGATTGGTGATTTTGGCTTCACGCCCTGTTTCCAGTAACTGACCACTCACCACCTTGCAGCGGCAAGTGCCGCAACGCCCTGACATACAGCTATAGGAAATCGGCACGTCATTGGCGCGCAAAGTCTCAAGCAGATTGGCACCTGCTGTGATGGGCAATACCCTATCCAAGGGATGAACGACTAATTCCATGGTCTCCACGTTTTTTTATAAGAATACGGAGATGAGTATAGGAATCTGACTAAAATTAAGATATAGAATTACCTGAATTATATATATTCATATTTTAAATACTACTCACGTGAACCTTAAAGATATAGACCTTAACTTGTTGATAATATTTCAACAACTTTTACAAGAACGCAGAGTCTCTGCGGTAGCGACTACGTTGGGACTGACTCAGCCCACCGTGAGTAATGCCTTGAATCGCCTGCGTAAGCAGTTAAACGATGATTTATTTATACGCACCTCCAAAGGTATGGAGCCCACCGCCTATGCCATGCAGTTAGCCGAACCTATAGGTTATGCCCTCGCCTCTATTCAAGAGACATTGAGTCAGCGCACACGTTTTGAAGCGACAGAAAGCAAACGCAAATTTATTGCCGCTATTACCGACATCGGTGAGATTTATTTTTTACCGAAATTGATGGACTTACTGGCAGAGACTGCACCGGATATTTCACTCAACACCATACGTTCTACGGGAAGTAATTTAGCCGACGATATGGAAGCAGGCAGAATTGATTTAGCGATCGGATGGTTGCCACATCTTAAATCCGGTTTTTTTCAACGCAGGCTATTCGTGCAAGATCATGTTTGTATGTTTAGACGCGGACATCGGTTAGATAAAACAGCCGCACTCACGCAAGCAGAGTTTGAAGCAGAAAATCATGTGGTGGTGTCAGCAGTAGGAACAGGACACGCTACTGTTGATGCCTCGATTGAAAAGCTAGGTGTACATCGTAAAGTGTCACTCACTGTGCCGCATTTTGTGGCAGTCGGTCACATCTTATCCAGCACCAATATGATAGCCACTGTGCCAGAGCGCTTCGCAAGACATTGCGCCGCACCTTTTAATTTGACTTATGTTGCATTGCCTATGCAATTGCCTGAAATCGGTATTAATTTATTTTGGCATTCGCGATTTCATAAAGAAGTGGGCAATCGTTGGTTACGCAATTTAATTTTTGATATGTTTAGCGACTGATATTACAACTACCTAAGCCACATGAGGAATGGCATCCCAGTCAGTTGTATAGCTGGGTGATTTTCTTTCTTGTCGCATGGCCCAACCACCGGTTGTACTATTCATTAATCCTTGCGTTGAGACGCGCAAAGTCGCACGTCCATAGCGCGCATTCACACCATCTAATGCTTGCATCAATGCGTTGTTGTGCGTTGTTGCTGGTGTAAGTAAATCTCCCTGCCATTGCGTTAATGGCGTAATTTCACTCAACATCACCCCCGCTTTTTTATACGCATACTCTGGCTTCCATATTTTCTCTAACAGCCAAGCAGCCCAACGATTGATCATCAAACTATCATTCGTAGGTTGTGGCAATGCTATCGAGAGTGTGGGGTTATATTGTGGCAGCTCAGGACGAAATCGATTCGTCATTAAAAATACTTGTACTACAGCAGTCTGACTATCTTGCGCACGTAATTTACTGCAGGCATTCGCAACAAAAGTAGAAAGTGCATCTTTCAGCACATCCAATTCATTCACCATCTCACCAAATGATCGACTCGCAATGATTTGCTGCTTGGGTGGTGTAATGTCTTCTAAATCTATACACGCAAGACCTTGTAATTCACGCTGTGTTTTTTCCATCACCACACCAAACTCTGCGCGCAGTGTTGGTGTATGCGCCTCTCGCAAATCGCGTATGGTTGTGATGTCGTATTGCGCAAGTCGCTGTGTGAGACGTCGCCCTACTCCCCACACTTCTGATACTGGCCATTGCGATAACAATCTACTTTTTTGATCTTCTGATAAATCATTAAAGTTAAACACACCTTTAGAACGTGGATGTTTTTTCGCGACTTGATTGGCTAGCTTTGCAAGTGTTTTAGTAGGACCTATACCTACACAGACTGGAATGCCTACCCAAGATTTAATCCGTGCATGTATAGCATAGCTCACGCTACGTAACTCGGGCATGCCGGTTAAATCTACAAAACACTCATCAATGGAATACACCTCTTGTCTTGGCGAGAAGGTGCTTAACACTGACATCACGCGATTAGATACATCTGCATATAAAGCATAGTTAGAACTGAGTGCTAATACGCTGTGTTCTTCTGCGAGTGCTTTTAACTGAAACCAAGGCTGTCCCATGCCTATGCCGAGTGCCTTGGCTTCATTCGAACGTGACACCACACAGCCATCATTATTCGAGAGCACGACAACGGGACGTCCGACTAAATCCGGTCTAAATAAGCGCTCGCAACTGACATAAAAATTATTACAATCTACTAAAGCGATCTGGGCAAGGCCTTGTTTCATGGTCCGCTTTCAATACAGCTTATGTAGATTGAATGTCACCACACCCCAGACCGATAACTCTTCTCCATTTTTAATTTGTATCGGTGGATAAAGAGGGTTTTCTGAAATTAGTCGAATAACGCCGCCACGCTTATAAAGACGCTTCACGGAGAATTCATTATTCAACACTGCCAACACAATGGCGTTATGACGCGGATCGATAGAGCGATCGACCAGCAAAGTGTCACCGGCATAAATCCCTATGCCCACCATGGAATCACCCTGCACACGAAATAAAAACGTCGCTGCCTTGTTGCGAATTAAATGTTCATTTAAATCAATGGGTTTCTGGGCATGATCCGCCGCAGGCGAAGGAAATCCGGCAGAAATAGCGCAGTCATACGCTGGTAGTATCATCGAGGTATTCTCGATGGAAATGGGACTGGAGATTTGATTTATACTGTACATAAATACAGTATCGCACAACGGTACACCTCAATGCAATTAGCCAAATATTATCAAGGAAATAACATGTTCGATCCTTCATTCATTGACTCCGATCCGGCTCTGAACGAGCTATTAAGAGCCCGAAGAACCCTTAAACCTAGCCTGTGGCGCAAGCGTTGCAAACCCCTTGATAAGCAAGGCGATGAACTGGAGCCCAGCTTCAGCATTACAGCAACACGCGAGGGCTTACGTATAGAAATCATCAAGACACAATCCAACACCCTATGAGCAAACTGAAAGAAAAACTACAAGAACATTTGCTCACCGAGGTTTATTGTAAATTAGGCGTCTCTCCTATTCATGGCATAGGCGTATTCGCGTTACGTGATATCAGGGTTGGTGATACGCCCTTAAAAAGCATGGTCACCAACAAAGAAATTAAATTTTCTCGTGATGATCTGAAAAAAGTACCGAGTAGCGTGAAACGTCATCTATCGGCCTTCTGCTTGCTTGAAAAAGGTCGCCTATTCATTCCAAAAATTGGTATGAATGCGGTCAATCTCGCTACCTATTTAAATCATTCCAAGACGCCCAACCTCGTGTTCGATGACGATTATGTGCTGATCGCTGTTCGAGATGTTGCACGTGATGAAGAACTGACTATTGATTACGACAAAAGCTTCGGTGGCAAACATGATTTCAGTGATGAAGAATCAGAGCGGCATGCAATCGTGGAAGATGATAAAGACTAAAATCAATAAACGACATTGAATGCCCTATTTAAAAGCGAACAGCATCATACTAGGCCATTCACACTTCACCACGGACGCAGGTCAGCACCTGGAATACCGTTGGCTTCAAAGCGAGCATTCTCAGCAGTGATCCAATCCCCGAACTCTACTTCGAACTTCTTCTTACGGGCAGCTTGGTTCAGCTTGTCATGATTGGCCTGCAATGCTTGGTAATGCTCGGCAGAGATGATAACGGTATCAAGTTTGCCAGCTTTTTCTACGAACACGGGTTCGCGCTCGGCGTGAGTAGAAAGGCTACCAAATCGGTTCTTGGCTTCTGTGGCAGAGACTCGCATAAAATGATCCTAAAATTTTTAGCCAATTTAGCCATTGCTACACCAGCATAGCAAGCCAAATTCCAGAAATATTCCAAGCCCTGTCTACAGGAACATCGCTCGCTCCAGATTCGCGGTTTCATCGAGCTTGGAAGATCTTCGGGTTCCTCCCGGCAACCGTCTTGAGCTGTTACGCGGCGACCGAGCAGGCAAGTACAGCATACGTATCAATGACCAGTGGCGGGTCTGTTTTGTGTGGGCTGGCGATGGTGTCTACGATGTAGAAATCATTGATTACCATTAAAGGAGTGAGATCATGAAAAAAATTGTACCTGTTTCTCCAGGCGAAATGCTGCAGGAAGAATTCCTCAAACCTTTAGGGCTTACCCCGTATCGACTGGCGAAGGACATTGATGTCCCAGCGACTCGAGTGTACGACATCGTCTCTGGCAAACGAGCCGTGACGGCTGAAACTGACCTATTGCTTTGTCGGTATTTTGGGTTGAGTGACGGCTGGTGGCTGGCAGTGCAGTCGCATCACGACACGCATGTGGCCCGGCGAGAACTAGGCAAGCGGCTCGACGCAATTCCGCGTTGCCCATTGCTAGATGAAGCGACTGCACACTGATCCCTCACTCGAAGTCCGCAGGGACTTCACTTCTCTCCTAAAACGACAATGCCCCTTGCGGGGCATTTGAAATACGTGGCGGAGAGAGGGGGACACATCGTCAAAGTACAAATAGTGCTGTTTACGACTGTAATTCTAGCGTAAAATAGCAGACATGTGTTGAAAACATGTGTTGAATCAGTATTTTCATAATACTAATCCCTATTTCGGATTCCTACCAAAATGGGTAAAAAACCCTTCAAAGCATCTCATGTTGAGCGCAGGTACAACACCTACTATGCGGTGCTGTATGTACCTGCAGATGTCCGCCACATCATCAAGAAAGCCAAGTTCTACAAGAGCACCGAGACTGACA
>Ga0209550_10006538_pt1 | contig 10852 bp, 11 predicted proteins | sample LauGreSuBDMM15SN_2_FD_187567 | JGI IMG/M metagenome (GOLD analysis project Ga0209550, IMG submission 187567) | Freshwater lake microbial communities from Lake Michigan, USA - Su13.BD.MM15.SN (SPAdes) (version 5) | ecosystem: Environmental > Aquatic > Freshwater > Lake | place: Lake Michigan... | reverse complement strand
ATCAAGGGCGAGTAGGTATGTATGAATTATTACTAACGACGGCAGACATACGTGCACAGATACACAATCAAGTAGCCGAAGCTGACATTCGTAAAAGCGCGCAGCGAAACGGTATGCAAACCTTGCGCATGGATGGCGATGGCGATTACGATTAGTTCGGGCGTTCCTATTTTGCGAGCGCTACGCACGAGCCGCGATACGCTGTCGAACGCTGCTATGCGTGAGCAGGTAGAAGATGCGACAGCCAGCGTACGCGAAGGAATGAGTTTGGCGCGCGCATTGGCGGTGCATCCCCATTTTCCGCCGATGCTGATTCACATGATACGTGCGGGCGAAGTCACGGGTGAATTACCAGTGATGCTCAATCGCGCAGCACAAATGCAAGAGCAAGATCTTGAGCGGCGTGCATTAACGATTGCCAGCTTGCTCGAGCCGGTGTTGATTTTGACGATGGGTGTCGTTGTCTTAATGATCGTACTGGCTGTGCTCATGCCAATTATTGAAATAAATCAGTTAGTGAAATAAGAGGGTCTAAAATGAATTACGTAAAATCATGGAAAGAGCGCCTACCGAATGCGATATCGTTTTTATTCTTTGTTGGTGTGTGGGTGTCGCTGTCTTTTTGGTTTCAACAGTGGTTGTCACCCCCTGTGCAGCCTATTCAACTTTTCCCCATGGCTGAGCAAAGCATTCCACCATTGTCATCAGCGGCTAACTTGTTTGGGGGAAGTGAGCAGTCGTCGATGCTAGCGAATGTTCAATTAAATGGCGTGATTCGTTCGAATAGCTCTAAGGATAGTATCGTCATCATTGCGACCGATGGTGGGCCGTCGCGAGCATTACGGTTGAATTCGGAAATCATGCCGGGCATTGTGGTCAAATCCATCAATGCGCGCAGTGTGATTTTGTCTGGTAATGGCACTGAGCGCGAGATTGCTTTGCCGGCATTTGCATCACAGGATGGCATCGTGCCCGATACAGCTGGAGTGACGCGTCAGAATACTGCCAATGGTTATAGACAAGCGCCAAACATGGCTCGAGTTCCTAGCCGGCCATCTGCTGTAGCTCCCGTAGCGGCGACAGCGGGTAGCGCTGGCGCAAGTACCTCAGAAATAAACGCTTCTGGCGTAGCTGGCCAAGCAGTGCCGACTATTCCACTTCAGGAGCCGCAGATAGTGCCGCCGACTGAAGCTAATCGGCGTTAATAAAAAGAGAGATACTCTAAAAACGGATTATCCGCATTACAAGACGTAGCGCGATAAGTCTTCGTTAATGGCAAGTGCACCTAATTTATCATCGACATAAGCGGCGTCGATGTTGACGTTGCTGCTCGTTTCATTGCTGGCTCCAAATGAAACCTCTTCGAGCAATTTTTCCATAACGGTGTAGAGACGACGAGCACCAATGTTTTCTGTTTTTTCATTCACTGAAAAAGCTATTTCTGCCAGACGGCGAATACCATCTTCAGTAAATTCAATGTGCACATTTTCAGTCGCCAATAAGGCTTGATATTGTCGTGTCAGGCAGGCATCGGTTGAGGTCAAAATACGCTCGAAATCAGCAATGGAAAGCGACTCTAGTTCGACGCGGATGGGAAAGCGGCCTTGTAGTTCTGGAATTAAATCGGAGGGCTTAGCGAGATGAAAAGCACCCGATGCAATGAATAAAATATGATCCGTTTTCACCGTGCCGTATTTAGTGTTGACGGTGGTGCCTTCGACTAAAGGTAACAAGTCGCGCTGCACGCCGGCGCGTGAGACATCGGCGCCTTGCACGCCACCACGGGCGGCAATTTTGTCGATTTCATCCAGAAAGACAATCCCATTTTGCTCAATATTGGTGATGGCTTTTTGCTTAAGCTCTTCTTCATTGACGAGTCGTGATGCTTCTTCATCGATGAGCATTTTCATGGCTTCGCCGATTTTCAGTTTGCGCGATTTTTTTCGCCCGTTTCCTAAACCTGAAAACATGGATTTAATTTGTTCGGTCATTTCTTCCATGCCGGGCGGCGCCATGATTTCCATTTGCGGACGTGTGTCAGCTAATTCGATCTCGACTTCGCGATCGTCGAGTGAGCCTTCGCGCAAGCGCTTGCGAAATGTTTGACGGGTAGCATTTTCATTTTTTTCTTCCGGGCTGGGCGTTGCTGCAAAACCAAAGTCACGCGCCGGTGGAAGGAGTACATCAAGAATACGATCTTCAGCGGCGTCTTCCGCGCCAGCGCGAACTTTACGCATTTCTAATTCACGCGTTTGTTTGATACCGATTTCGGTGAGGTCGCGAATGATAGTGTCGACATCGCGGCCGACATAGCCGACTTCCGTAAATTTTGTCGCTTCGATTTTAATAAACGGTGCGTCTGCTAAGCGCGCCAATCGACGCGCAATTTCGGTTTTACCGACACCCGTCGGTCCGATCATTAAAATATTTTTTGGTGTGATCTCGTGACGTAAGGGATCAGGTACTTGTTGTCGACGCCAGCGATTGCGCAAAGCTATAGCGACGGCGCGTTTGGCATTCGCTTGACCGACGACATGTTTGTCGAGTTCGATCACAATTTCTTGCGGTGTAAGGTTCATGGATGCACCGTGCTTATTCTAGAGTCTCGATAGTGAGCGAGTGATTGGTATAAATGCAGAGTTGTGCAGCGATGGTCAGTGATTTTTTGATGATCTCAACCGGCGACAATTCGGTATTTTCTTGCAGAGCTTTGGCAGCGGATTGAGCATAGCTGCCACCGGAGCCAATCGCGCCGATACCATCTTCGGGTTCGAGTACATCGCCGTTGCCGGTGATGATAAGCGTGGACTCACGATCTGCAACCAGTAGCATGGCCTCTAATCGGCGCAGCATGCGATCAGTACGCCAATCCTTGGCCAGCTCAACTGAGGAGCGCATTAAATTGCCTTGGTGCGCCTCTAGTTTGGATTCAAAGCGCTCAAGCAAGGTAAACGCATCGGCGGTACCGCCGGCAAATCCGGCTAAGACTTTGCCATGAAATAACTTGCGCACTTTGCGCGCCGAGCCTTTCATGACGATATTACCCAGAGTGACCTGGCCATCGCCACCGAGCGCGACCAGATTGCCGCGTCGTACGGAAAGTATAGTGGTGCCGTGAAATTGTTCCATGGTGTGTCGGAGTAAAAATCAAGCCCCGAACCACCGGTGGTCATCAGGGCTTTCGATAAATAATATGTAGTCGGCTAGCGCCACCGACCAGTTGTAATAGTCTGCCAACAAGAAAGCTGGTATCGCGACATTCTACAACTTTGCCTTGTGCTAGTTGTTGCAGTCCGGTGAGCCATGGTGTGGCGGCACTGAACTCAATCCTGCGTAAATGGCGGCTATCTAGAACCAGCTTAGGCGATTGCTGAGCGTACTCGCTTGTTTGCGCTAGCAGTTTGTCGATTGGCAATGAGATCAGAGTTGGTAGCGTAAACACAGGTGTTTGCTGTGCCGCCTTAGTTTGTGGTTGAGGCGAGGCGGGCGGCGACATTTCGTAGGTCACGCTGTAATCTACACAGGCTGCTTCATAGGCTTCATCGGCATTCATCAAGCGAAGTAACTCAATCAATAGCAGCCATCCGGCATCATCGCTGTCGCGCCTGCCAGGCTGTATGCATTCGCGAATTCTGCTAACTACGGCATCGCCGCTGCGGATAGAAATATCGCAGGAGGCTTTTTGCCAGTGTTTAAGTACGTCTAAAAAGCCAGCACACCCTGAAATGGTCATGTCCGTGATCGCAGCAAATTCCATCACAAAGTGATGATGACGCAATCCGATTTGCTGTAATTGTTCAAGAGCGGCTAGCGAGTCTTCCGTTAGCTTGCCACGAAAGCTGAGTACGGGCAGCTCGGGTTGTGACTGGTCTTGGTCAGAGTCTTGTGTTGAGGTTTGCCATTGCGGGGGTGAGGTTTCAAATTTTTTAGCGTAGGTGAGCGCGAGATGGTCAAAAAAATCGGATTGGTTTTCTGCGAGTGCTAAATCGAACAACATCCACCAGGCGAGCTGATGATCTTTGCTACCGCCATCAGTGCACGTAGCTTGCAGTAGTAGCGCTTTGGCTTCGTTGGATTGACCATTGGCAAACAATACGGCCGCTTCGTCCATGACGTGCGATAACGGAGTGAGCGCGGGTGCACCTTCAATAATGCTCTCATGATGCGGTTGCAGTAAGGTGGGTGCCCCAAATTCGGCTACGATTTCTGATTCTATTGAATCAATTTTTTGTGAAGTTTCGCGAGCCTCATCAGCAGGCGTATTTTTACTTTGACGACTATCTGGCGTCGCTGTCTTTGTAAACAGTCCAAAAATTTTCACGAGATGAAATTGCCTGATGGGAGAATGAATTCGGATATGAAGGTGAGGTAGCCGCTGTGAACAACTGTGCGCGGCCACACTCTTGCGAATCATTACATCGCCATTGCAGGTGGATGTCAATCAGACAGTGAGCAATCATGACGGTTGCCTTGCCGATTTTATGGAATAGTGGATTGCAACGTGGCGTGAGTTACACGTTGCTTACGTTCAGCTACATTAAAAGCGTGTTCGAACACCAACTATCAAATTACGTCCGGGCTGTGGAATATAGTCTTTCAAGAGCGATGTTGAAAGGCGAATTTCTTCATTCAACAAATTGCGTGCAATCATGAACCAGGTTAAGTCAGTGGTTCCATAACGTTGCGTATAAGACAGATTGGCATCGACGTTGGTATAGCCCTTAGTCGTCGTTTCATCTGAAACAGTCGAGCTGGCGATACGATTATGTGCGTCTCTATGAATCACCGATAGTGATGAACGCCATCGCGAATCTTGATATCCGGCATTCAGTCCGGTGCGGGTTGAAGGTTGCAAAGGTAGGTTGCCCAAATCATCGAGGGTGCCGCGCGAGCTATCCATAAACACGCGACCAAACCATCCTGTTTCATACAAGTTGTAGCTGAGTTCGGCTTCTATACCTTTGAGTGTGGCGTTCGCTTGTTTGAAATTGCGATCGCGTAAGACGCCATCGGGATCGAGGTTGATGCTGCCGATATTACCGTAAATAAAATTACTGACTTTATTTTGGTAGACGTTAGTTTTCCAGCGTAATTTGTCTTCTGTTTTTTGTAGCGACAATTCAAGATTGTTAGATGTTTCTTTCTTTAAAGAGGTGTCACCAACGTCGTAGGTTTCAGTCGGATGGTGGGCGCCATTCGAATATAACTCTTCAGCGGTAGGCGCGCGCTGCGCAAGTGATGCGGTAGCACCCAAACCATAGCCTGGAGTGAAGGCCCATAGTGCACCGGTTGAAAATGACCCCAGACTGTAAGAGCGATTGACACTGCCGTCGGGCTTGCGTGAAACGGATTCTAAGCGGCCGCCGATATTGATTCGGGTGGCGCCAAAATCGCGCTCTTCCAAAAAGAAGCCTGCAAAGGCGGTGGAATTTGTCCGTGGAACGGTCGGATCTGCGCCATCAAGATTGGCGGCTTTGGTGGTGGCTTGCTCGGTTTGAACGCCTAGTTTGCCGCGCCAGCCAGCAACCGGTAAGTGGCTTAATTCCCAGCGCGTTTCGGTCGATTTGTTCGTAAAGCGAACATGAGGATCCGTGCCATTTTCTAGCTCGGTGTGCTTGTAATCTGTATTTCCAAATCGTATGCGCAGTGAATCGAAACCATCGAAAGGCGATTTAATCAGGCTGTCGGTATCGATACGCGTTCGGTTGAGATCAATGTTTGATCTTTCATCCGCACCATGAATTCCGTAAACCTTATCAAGCGTAGCTAAAGATAATCCGACATAACCCCAGTCCTTGATGAGTGAACCACCAAACCCCAGACTGCGTTCGCGATTACCAGAAAAACTTAATCGGCCGGTATCACCATCGCCGAACACGCTGCTGTTAACTGGAATACGGTAATCACTCGAGTGCAGCATGTTGCCATCAGCATGTAAACCTATACTGCCGGCAGAGCCATCAGCAGAGAAACTCCCTGCGACGCCGCGATCAACAGCGCTATAGCGCACTTCAGTTTCGCCGGTGGGCTTGGGTTCCAGCGTTTTCGCAATTCGATCGTTAACAATATTTACCAAGCCGCCAATGGCGCCTGAGCCATAGAGCAATGCGGCTGGTCCGCGTAGGATTTCAATTTGTCGCGCTGTTGAGCCTGAACTGGCTACGGCATGATCACTCGAGATGGAAGAAAGATCGCCACTACCCATACCATTCTCCAGCATCTTAATGCGCGGGCCATCGAGACCACGAATGATAGGGCGTGAAGCGGCAGAGCTGAAACCAGATGTTGTGACACCCAATTCATTGCTTAGCGTTTGTCCAATAGAGTCTGCTAATTTGTCGCGAAGCTCATCACCTGAAATGACTTTTGCCGGGGCCAGAATCATGGCATTTTCGCTGCGACCAAACGGATCTGCGGTCACAATCACAGAATCAAGTTTTTTTATGGTGTCTTCAGCGTGAGCTGTAAGAGTTGCGCCCGCAAATGCACAAATAATGGCTTGCGCCATGTATGACTGACGTAAATTCATGTAGTTCTCCACTGATCAAACAAACGCCTGCGGCAAACCACCACAAGGTAAATATTTTTTAAAGTTGATTGATGCTTAGTGGTGAGCGGGAGGTGCTCGGGAAGAGAAGAGTGCGACGAAACGTTGTTGAAAGCCAAAGCGCATGAGGTTGGCCAAGATAAAGCTTGGCAGCGCTACAGCAGTAATTTGGAAAAAAGGGACGGTCAGGGTCGCGCCCAGTGTTCCTGCCTCAAGTAATGCGCAAGAGTGTCCCGCTTGTTGATGATCAAAACAGCCGCTGTAGGAGTTCAGGCTGTTATTGCTTGATAGGGCCTCGGTTTGTATCCCCGAGTGGCTAATTGCGTGGGTGTAACCTAGCCATTGCGCAAATAACAAGCAAAGCACAAGCCACAGAGCTACGCTTTTGTAGCTGGCTGACGGCTTTATGCTGAGATATGGATTCACGCTGGTTTTATTTTGATTACTTTTAAATGAAACCCAACTATATCATTCCACTACCCCAGTGCAATGTTTCTAGTCGCCGTAGAGCTTTTGCTTGAGTTCGCGCCGCTGCTGGGCCTCAAGAGACAGCGTTGCTGTTGGGCGTGCAAGTAAGCGCGGAATGCCGATCGCTTCACCGGTTTCTTCGCACCAACCGTAGTCACCTGCATCTATCGACTGTATCGACTGCTGTACTTTTTTTAGAAGTTTGCGCTCTCTGTCGCGAGTCCGTAACTCGAGCGCATGCTCTTCTTCAATAGTGGCGCGATCGGCGGGATCGGGCACAAGTACAGTTTCACGAAGATGTTCAGTGGTCTCGCCGGCGTTTCTGAGAAGATCTTTTTCTAGCTGCTGCAGACGGGCTTTAAAAAAAGCCAATTGCGCCGCATTCATGTAGTCCTTCTCGCCCATCTTGAGAAGCTGTTCCTCGGAGATGGGGGTACCGTCGCTGACGGCTGGCTTCAAAGTTTTTGTAGTGGTTGCCACGTAGCTTGCTTTCGTAACTTCTGATCTGTCAATTGTACCCAGCATGCCTGCGATTGCTTTTGCTGATGCGCAGGGCAGACGGGTTGTCTGCTCGGACTGTCTCACTATCCCCGGCAGGGGTGCCCGAGTCAAATCGGGCGCTATTGTAATCGCATTGTCGGCTGTACAGACAAGCTTTTCATATTTTTAATTCAATTGGCAAGTACAGCCACGTAAATCCTAGGAAAAACGGGCAGTGAGGTACCTTTTTTTGTGAACACTATGGCATTTATACCAGACATTGCTCCAGTCCCTCAGTGAATATGGGGCGTGGCAATGATTGACCTATGAAAACAATTTTGCTGCCACGGACTTCATCCGACGCCCATGGCGCACCAAGATCACTCCCCATGGTTTGATGCACTCCCTGGAAAATCACCTTTCGTGAGGATCCTTCCATCCACAGTATGCCTTTGTAGCGCAGCATTCGAGGGCCGTACATCTGTATCAGTTGACCAATAAAATCTTCTAGACGCGCCGGATCAAAAGCGCGGTTACTGCGGAAAACAAAGGCGGCGATGTCATCGGTATGACCACCCTTTTGGTGGTTTGCATGATGGTGTTTATGATCATGCCCATGGTCGTGATGATGATGTTCATGGTCGTGTTCACAATGATCATCGCAGTGATGTGCCTCTTCAGACTTTAGAAAATCCGGATCGATATCTAATTTGTCGTTCAGATTAAATCCGCGAATATCTAAAATCTCTGCAATCGGAGCATGACCGAAATCGGCGCGCCCTACAGGTGCGCGCGGATTAATTCGTCGTAGTCTGGTTTCAAGCAGGGTGAGTTGATCCTTGCTTACCAAATCAGATTTAGATAAGAACAGTCGATCAGCGAAACCAACTTGACGTTGAGCTTCCTCAAATTTATCGAGTTGCTGCATCGCGTTGCTAGCATCAACGATGGTAATTACGCCATCCAACAAATAGCTAGTAGCGATTTCTTCATCCATGAAAAACGTTTGTGCAACCGGGCCGGGGTTGGCAAGGCCGGTGGTTTCGATCACTACACGATCAAACTTTAGTTCGCCGCTGCGCTGCTTTTGTGCGAGCTGACCAAGTGCTGAAATTAAATCGCCGCGCACGGTGCAGCAAATGCAACCGTTGTTCATTTCAACGATTTGTTCGCGCGTGTCTTGCACCAAAATTTCATTATCGATATTTTCTTCGCCGAATTCATTTTCAATCACGGCGATACGCTGCCCGTGATCTTCGTGCAATAGACGGTTTAGTAGCGTGGTTTTGCCGGCACCTAAAAAACCGGTCAGTATCGTAGCGGGAATAAGAGCCATGGATTAATCTTGCTTTGCTGGTGAACCTAGTTGAGATGGATTGGGCGTGCCTGTTGCTGTCTGTTGTGGTTCATCGTAGCTCGTCGCAGCTCATAGTTAATCACGTGAGGTTTGCTTTTTCGCGCGTGGATGTGCGGCATCATACACTTGCGCTAAGCGCTGAAAATCTAACGATGTATACACCTGAGTTGATGCGATCGATGAATGGCCCAGCATCTCTTGCACAGCACGCAAATCCCCCGATGATTGCAATACATGTGACGCAAATGAATGCCTCAACATATGCGGATGTACGTCGGCGGGTATGCCCAGTGCTTGTGCGTGTGCTTTGATGCGTGTTTGTACTGCGCGAGCGCTTATCCGTTGTCCGCGCGCAGTAATAAACAACGCATGTGGATCACAGCTTGGTTTTTCACTGGTGACCGAAGCTCTGTGAGTTAGCCACTCTCGTATCGAGAGTAATGCGGCGCCACCCACGGGTACTGTGCGGCGCTTATTGCCTTTGCCGGTGACGGTGACTTCGCATCCGTCGAGATCTAGCCAGCCTAGTGACGAATGATCGCGGGTGTCTGAGTACTGAACATCAAGCCCGACTAATTCAGAAACGCGTAGCCCGCTTGAGTACAACAATTCAAACATGGCGTGATTGCAAAGTTGTTGAGTTATATCGGAGTCTGAAGCTTCAGATCCATCGGCCTTCGCGTAGCTACCGCTGACTAATCTTACTGCGTCATCGACACCCAAAGCTTTCGGAAGAGCGCGTGCGCGCTTGGGTGCTTTAACGCCATCGGCGGGATTTACGGTGAGTTGATGGTGTACGGCCATCCAATTAAAAAATCCTCGCCATGCAGACAACTTGCGCGCAATCGAGCTGGGTGACAAACCGCGCGAATGCAATTGCGCAGCAAAGCGTCGAGTATCAAACGCCGTAATTTTGGATAGATATGGAATTTTCTTTTCAACGCATAGCGCACTCAATTGTTCGAGGTCGCGCTGATAACTATCTAAGGTGTGCTCAGATAACTTGCGTTGCGTTTGCAAGTGTTGCAGATAGCTAGCGATATGCTGCTGATCTGCAGCGTTAAAGGATGTGTTCTCTTTACTGTCCATGCACTGTGGCGCTCGCGATCTCGCCGATCTGCCGCAGAAAATGAGTATCCATGTCGGCTGTGAAGCGCGCGGGATCGGGTGAGCCCAGCACTAATAAGCCAAAGCATTCAGTAGTGCCTGGTGCGAGTAGTGGAATCAAGGCTACCGATTGAATTGTCGACGAATCGCTCAGCCATGCCACGCCAGGCTTATTGGCGGAGGGGCCGCAATATGGATTGACTTGCTGAGCAGCGAGTGTTTTTGCTGCTTCTAAATCCGAGGCTTCGTGCCATTTCGCATCTAAGTCTATGGAGGCATCCCACACTCGCAAACTTGCCGCCGGAACTTTGAAGCAGTCGCTTAAGGTTTCCAGCGCCGACTCTGCGGGTTGATCTGAGCGTGCGGCCAGAAGTTTTAACGTCCATTCATGGATTTTCACCATGATGCCGTCATTATCTTTGGCATAACGCGACTGATTGACCAGTTGTAATTCCAAGTTACGGATTTTTTCGCGTAGCACTTCGACTTGGCGCTCTTGCAGTGAGACAGTGCGACCACCGAGTGCGGTGGTCAGCTTAAAGCCTGCAATCAGGTCGGGATGGTCTTCAAAAAAATTGGGATGATCTTCCAGATAGAGTGCAACGGCGTGGGCGTCTGGGGTAGCGGTCATGATGGCAGTCGGTGATCTCGAGTGAAATTCAGGAATTCCCGAATTGTATCTGGGTCTGAAACCGATGGCTTGAATAAAAAAAGGGCACCCTGAGGTGCCCACAAAACTACAGAGGAGATTAGATCGCAGAAAAAACCTGCAGACTCACAAACAGGCGATTCAAGACGTGATCAAGCGATTGCTCTATCCTGAATCAGCCTGCCTTTAACAGCATCAAAAAATGTGGCGAATACCTAAGTTAAGTGCTTTGTCGCCATAACCT